>Ga0164293_10003351_pt1 | contig 13647 bp, 14 predicted proteins | sample GEODES118metaG_FD_111487 | JGI IMG/M metagenome (GOLD analysis project Ga0164293, IMG submission 111487) | Eutrophic lake water microbial communities from Lake Mendota, Wisconsin, USA - GEODES118 metaG | ecosystem: Environmental > Aquatic > Freshwater > Lake | place: USA: Lake Mendota... | reverse complement strand
TCATCTTTGCTCCTTTTTTAAAGGGCAGATGAAGACTCAAAAAAAGAGCGAGTGTGCCAGGGGCATTCTCGCTCTTTGCATTTCAAAAACCTGGTCCATCAGTCATAGAATAAAACCCCAATAAAACGGTGTCCGAAACCTAGACTTTATACCCCCTCACCAAATTCGAAAAAATTCATCTGACGATCATTGTCATCTTTATTGATCCAACGAAGTCTGCTCAGAGGATTGTGGATAATTTCAAGCGGGTCGATAAATGGGTTTCGGTGAGCTGGCTGAAAACGATCTAAGATCAAACCCAAACTGCTATATTTGTAATCTTCAGCTCGCAAACAAAGGCCAGCCTCTACGGGGTTTCTATAAATGTATTTATAGGCCATTTTGAAGTGTTCAAAATGCTCGAGGGGCTCACACGGAAGAGGTCTTTGAAAGAGGGGTTTTTTGATTTCCAATTGTCTTTTCCATTGGGCCTCAATATCTAAGACAAGCGAATGTTCATTATAGCTGTCCGTGCTAAACAGAAGGTGAACATGGTTCGAAAGCAAAACGCCCGAGTGCCAAGTCAAACCCGGATCTTGTCTTTGGTGTTGCACAGCCTCCAGGGTGGACAATAAATCAATCCAATTTCTAGAGAGATGTTGATCGTACCATTTGGGATGCACAAATTTTGTTGTGAAATGAAAATACCGATACTTTTTAAATTTTTGCTGTTTCATGTTAATCACGTGACAGCAAGCTTTAAACCAGCTCAGAATATCCCTTAATGATGAAGAAAAAGTATTTACAAGGCACAATCAAACGACATCCGGACGGCTTTGGTTTTTTTATTCCTGACCAAAAAGATCACCCTGATGTTTATATTCCCAAACATAGTATGAAGGGCGTGATGACCATGGACAAAGTCATGGTCGAAGTTGAACCTGAAAAAGGGTCTGATCGCTTCCGCGGTGAAGTTTTACGAGTCACCGCCAGATCAACAAAAAGTGTTTTGGGAATTTTGTCTGCTTTTAACGAACAAAATGGCATCATTCGAGATGATTCTAATGGTTGGGGCGAAGATTTAAAAGTTAAGTGGTCAGATGCCAAAGATGCGAAGCCCGGTCAAATGGTCGAAGTCCAAATCACTTCATACCCCGATGAGGATGGGTTCCGCGGCAAAGTGATTGAAGTGATCAAAAATCACATGGATCCCATCAGCGATATTAAACGCGTGATCGTATCCCAACAGCTTCCTCACGAATGGCCAAAGTCCGTTCTAGATGAGGCCTCTAAATTTCAACATGAATTATCCCCTGCTGAAGTAGAAATCGAGTTAAAAAGAAGAAAAGATTTACGCTCTAAAAACCTCATCACCATCGACGGTAAAACAGCCAAAGATTTTGATGATGCTGTTTTAGTTGAAATGAATGAAACCGGATTTTTATGTTATGTCGCTATCGCCGACGTTTCTCATTACGTTCGCGTGAATTCTGAAATCGACAAAGAAGCCTACGTTCGTGGAACATCTGTTTACTTCCCTAATTACGTCATTCCCATGTTACCCGAAGTTTTATCCAATGGCCTGTGCTCACTGAATCCCCACATTCCAAGACTTTGCTTGGTGGCCGAAATGCAGTTCGATTTCGAAGGCGAAAAAAAATCTCACCAGTTTTATGAAGCCATCATGGAATCAAAAGCTCGAGTCACTTACGGCGAAGCTCAAGAAGTTGTTGAAGGTTTGGAAAGCCCATTTCCTGCAAACGTGAAGGAAACCATTTCAAAGTGTGCTGATCTTGCAAAAGTGCTAATGGCAAAAAGATTTAAAGAAGGATCTTTAGATTTAGAAATTCCAGAAACTGAACTTGAAATTGATTCAACAGGAACTCCTGTTGACGTGGTTCGAAGTGAAAGACTTTTTGCCCACAGATTAATTGAAGAGCTCATGCTAGCTGCCAATGTGGCTGTGGCTGAATATTTTAACAAACGAGAAATTCCTGCCATTTTTAGAATCCACGAGCCCCCCTTTGAAGATGCTTTGGATATTTTGCAGCAATACATGATCAATTTTGGCGGTCGAACTGAACTTAAAGGCGGAATGCTACAAAAAAAATTATCCAAAGCCTTAGACGAGTTTCACGGCAAACCTGCAGGAAACTTGATTAATCTTTTAACACTAAGATCTATGAAACAAGCCAAGTATTCACCTCACAATGTCGGTCACTTCGGATTGGCTTTCGATAATTATACTCACTTCACTTCTCCCATTCGAAGGTATCCGGATCTGATCGTCCATCGCCTGCTTAAAAATTTAGTCCTTAAAAACAGTCCCTATCGATTGATGAGCTTAGAAGATTTAGAAACTGCAGGCACCATGCTCAGTGCCTGTGAACAGCGCTCCGCTAAATCCGAGCGACAGATTAAAGCCATCAAGAAAGCCCGATTCATGGAAAAATTTATCGGGCAAGAATTTGATGGGATGATTTCCGGAGTCACTAAATTTGGCGTGTTCATTCTGCTTCGTGAATATGATGTGGATGGGTTGATCCGAATCGGTGATTTAGCAAAAGAACCTTTAGAGTATGACGAAGATAATTTGCGGCTGGTGGCCCGTCGCAGCGGATTGAGTTACACAATTGGTGATTCTTTGAAAATTAAAGTGACCGAAACAAATCCAGAGCTTGGCCAAATTAATTTTGAATTAGCACTGGCACAAAAAGAAAAGAATGCTGCCATCGAAAATCAACCTCGTGATCATTCACGGCAATCTTCTAGTTCAGTCAAATCCAAAGATGGCCGAAAATTTTCTTCTGACGACAAGAAAAAAGATTTCAGTAAAGGAAAGTCAAAGTTTAGACCTGGAAAAAAATCTTCTTCAAAAAAAGGTAAAAAAGGTTCAAATGGCTCTCAGTTCAAAAAGAAACCCTCTTCGAAAAACACTCCAAAACGCCGCTAGACTTCGTGTCATTGTCAGTGTTTTTGCTAAACATGGGTTTCACAATGTCGCTCAAAAAATAAAACTGGGTCGCTTCTTGGTCGAGCGGCTGTCAGGATCAGATACGGATTTGTATTCTGCCCCTCAGCGAATGCGGATGGCCTTTGAAGAGCTAGGCCCAACATTTGTAAAACTGGGACAAGTTTTGGCAACAAGGCCGGATCTTGTGCCTTCAGAATACGTTGATGAATTCACACTGCTGCATGATCGAGTGGCTCCTTTACCTTTTGACCTGATTCAATCCATTCTGAATGACCAATACGGCGAAAAAATGAGTCTTCACTTTCAAGAAATAAACCCAAAACCCCTGGGGTCCGCCAGCATTGCTCAAGTTCATGGAGCTAGGCTCACTTCGGGCGAAGACGTCGTTATCAAAATTCAAAGACCTGGAATAATTAAAACCATCGCAGATGATTTAAGTGTTTTGTATTTTTTAGCAGAGCTCTTAGAAAAATATGTCCCTGAGACAAGACCCTTTAGCCCCGTCACAATCGTGGATGAGTTTTTTAAAACTCTCGAGCTTGAAACTGATTTTATTGTTGAAGCTAATAACATTCGACGGTTTCAACAGAACTTTAAAAGTGATCCTGATGTTATCATTCCGAAGGTCTATTTAGATCTGACGACTGAACGAATACTTGTATTAGAGACATTGAAAGGACAACCCCTCAGCCAAGAAACTTCTTTGCAACAGGTCGGTCTTGATAAAGATCAGATTATTAAAAAAGGTCTGCAAATTTATTTAAAAATGGTTTTCAATGATGGCCTCTTTCACGGAGATCTGCATGCAGGAAACTTTTTTGTATTTCCGGAAAACAAAGTTGGTTTGATCGATTTTGGTGTTGTCGGTCGACTGAACCAAAAAACTCAGGCGGCTGTCGCCAGCATGTTGATGGCTCTTGGCAAAGAAGATTACGAGCGACTGGCTTATGAATATGTGGATTTAGCTCCTTTCACAGATTTAGTAAACGTGGATTTATTCGCAAAAGATTTACGAGAACTCATTGCCCCCTATTTTGGATTAACCTTAAAAAATGTAAACATGGGGCGCCTGTTGATGAGTTCTGCATCCGTGGCAGCAAGGCATGGCCTCATCGTACCCACTGAACTGATGATGTTTTTTAAATCCCTCGTAGCAATCGAGGGTCTGGGTCGGAGAATCAGTCCTGATTTTGATTTTCTCAGCACAGCCATTGAATTTTCTGCAGATATTGCCAGAAGACAATTTGAACCTACAAAAATTTCTGACCAGTTTTCTCAGGTGACTCGTGAAACTCGCTCTTTGCTTAATAATTTACCTCGTCAGACTTCTATGTTTCTTAAAAAAATCAACAGTCCCAGGCATGCTTTTCAATGGCAATTGCAAAACATGGGTGAGCTCACGCGAACGGTAGAAAACTCATTTAGTCTTTTATCCTTAGGAATTGTGATTGCCTCATTGATTATCAGTGCCTCGATAATCGCTCAGCCTGCAGCACAAACATCGATCCATCATTTACCCGCTTTAAGTCTGATTCTTTTTGCCATAGCAGGACTTTTGGGCTGCCTGGGCTTTTATCACTATATTCGAAAACCTTGATGTTTTTGGTGATGAGGGGATAATGATTTTATGCATGCGATCCACTACGAACTCAGTGTTCTAACAAAAGCCATCCACCACAAAAATTTGTCGGCGGCCGCTTTACACGTGGGACTCAGCCAACCTCAACTTTCTAGAATCATCGCAAAACTCGAGGATGAACTTCAAGTTGTGTTGCTTGACAGATCTGCCAAAAGAAAATCCGGTTGGACACCACTGGCTCTGCAAATTTCCGAAATTTTTGAAAGAACTCAAATAAGAATGGAAACAGAGCTCAAAACTGTTTCCAATGACCAGAAAATTGCTGAGCTTCGGATTGGAACTCTAGAGGGTCTTGCTACTTTTGCTACCAAGATGACGCGGCTGTGTTTCGATAAAATTAAAATAAGAAAAATCACTTTAGATATTTATGATCTGTCAGAGCTAGAATCCCATTTTTTGTCAGGTGATTTGGATTTGATTTTCTCCTCAAAATCGCCTGGACGACAGAAGTACAAACACAGCCTAGAAATCGGTTATCAAAGATTGGATTTAATCGAATCCAATCCAAAAATCGGTGTTTTTAGTACTTTTGAGTTCAATCGACTCAGTGACAAGGATAAACAAAATTTTCAGAGCGTTCTGGTTTCGAACTCTTTAATGCTTCGAAAAAGTTGGCTAGAAACCGTGGGTGGCACTGGACACTTGCCATCTGAAGCAAAAAAAGGAAGATTGAAAGATCAAGAACCTGTTTTGTTAATTGGGAGTGAGCTCTTAAGTCCACAAGCGTGGACAGAAATTGAAGAACAGATGGAAAACCTATGAAGTCAAATCCAGACACTGAACTTTTTAATCTTGCTAAAGAAATTGGAAACTTCATTCAATACTGGGGATTTAAAAAAATTCACGGTCAAATTTGGACTCTTGTTTTTCTTTCTGAAAAACCTTTGAACTCAACTTACATTACAAAAAAATTATCCGTATCAAAAGCCCTCGTAAGCCTTGCGATTAAAGATTTACTAAAATACGAAGTCATTGAGGTCGTCGAGAGAAAAAGTAAAGAAATCTATTTTAGATCAAACCCAGATATATTGAAGGTTATAGTCAACGTTTTAAAGAATCGTGAATCAGTCATGCTCGAGAAAATTAAAAAGCACCACGAGGATTTAAAAGCTTTTAAAGGGACTCACCGCTGGGATTTCACAAGCCACCCAGATCGTGTTGAAGAGCTGGGCATTATGATCGAAGGCGCTCAGATCACTCTTGGTGAGATGATTAAAAATGGCTGGAACCAGCAATAGTTTAAAATTGCTCGATCATCTTCACAAAGCTAGGCTCTAATAAAAATTTGATAATTCTGAGTCTTCACATAAATTGAAAAATGCCCAGGCACTTATTCATCAACGTTTCCCCTGAATGTTTGATTCAAGAAGAAACGACGAAGCAATTAAAAGGCTGATTCAATAAAAATGATCGGCCCCATGAAATTGATTCATCTATCCCAAAAGCTTGAGTGCCAATTGGTTCTGCTGATTCGCCTGACCTAGCACGGAAACTCCGGCTTGCATCAAGATGTTATTTCGAATCATTTCAGTGGTTTCAGCAGCCACATCCGTGTCTCGAATCCTTGAATTGGCTGCAGACATATTCTCGTCGTAAGTCAGCAAGTTGCTACTTGTTGATTGAAGACGATTTTGCATCGCACCGAAATTGGCTCTGATTGAGTTGATACTGACCATCGCCGAATCGACTGTGTTCAAAGAGACTTGAGCTGACTCCTTCGTCCCAAGACTTTCAGCCACAAGACCTAAAGCTTCCAAAGAAGAGTTTGCAGCACCAGAATTAAATGAAATTCGATCTTTGAATGGATCATTATTCGTGCCGACTTGAATATCAAGTACACCACCCGTGCCATTTAATAAATCATATCCGTTATAGTTTGTTGATTCAGTGACCCGTTGGATCTCCGATTTAAGCTGTTGATATTCCACATCGAGGAACTGTCTTTCAGTATCTCCGATGGTATCTGAGGCGGCTTGAACACCAAGCTCTCGAAGACGGATCAGCATGTTTGAAACTTCGTTCAAACTACCCTCCGCGATTTGAACCAGTGAAATACCGTCGTTGGCATTTCGATTGGCTTGACGAAGTCCACGAATCTGACCTTTTAGGTTTTCAGAAATCGCGAGACCTGCAGCATCGTCTGATGCTTGATTGATTCTCTGACCCGACGAGAGTCGTGCCATAGCCCTGCTCTGATTGATGTTCGTCATGTACAGGCTTTTTTGTGCGTTGATTGCGGCAACATTCGTTTGTATGCGAAGTCCCATGCTATCCTCCTTGTTTCAAGCGCATCCTCCTTGATTTGCGGCCTTCCCATTTGGCCAACAACTCCGATCCTTGGAGTTGGTTGATTGAAAACCTTTTACAGCTTTCAATGAGTCAGATCGGGTCATTCATTTTGATACTCGAGTCTAGATTTTTATTATGTGCAGATTTTTTTTGCAGGACTCTCAAAGTTTTTGCAGGACTTAGGACTAAAGCCCCTCGAAAACCAAAAGACTTCCCTGGTTATGAAAGAACTCAACGCCAGAAACTTCCAGTGTTCCAAAGGCACCAAGGAATTTTATTTTCTCCACTGCCCACTCAGGTGGAGGCTCTTGATACTGTCCTACTTTTTGAATGTTTGCATGATCATTCATTAAATCTTTGGGCCAAATTTGCTGAAACCCTTGATCTATACATAAACTTGTTTGAATGGCTCGACTGGGCTCGCCGGAGTAGGCCACACCTTCGGCTCGGATGGTCACTTCCATGGCAGACCAGTACTCGCAGAAATCCTGACCCTGTGCGAACAACGTGATTGTGATAGAATCACTGGACTCTACAAAGCGTCCCATTTTTAGGATCAGATCTTTAAACGAAACTCGATCCGCACCTGCAGGCTTTCTGAAACCATCGGGCTTAGAAATTTGATTAGAATTCAGCCACAACAAGCCAGCCGTCAAAATTATAACGACGGAAACAATCCAAACTTTAATCGAGTTTAGCTTTTTCATTGGTACTCACATCTTAATGTTTTTGAATCAATCGAACTCAAAGTGGTTCTGACTTGCAGATAATTTAAAGAGGGAAACATCAAGCTCTGGGGAAAAGGGATGTGCCTTAAGCCAAGTGCATGACCAAATTCGTGAACCAAAAGACTCCCTAAATGAATTTTAGAACCCGCAGCAGGAGCTTGTAAAAAAAACTGAAAGGCTGTCGCATTAATGAGGATATCCGAATCCGTGATTTTCGCTCTTTTCCACCGTGTGACAGTTCTTCCCTGCTCTTTTGTGTTAAAGTAGCTGCTGTCTTTAATCCAATAGATGATATTTTTGTAATCCAACTTTGTTGTGCTGGAATCCACTGTTTTCGGAGAAATCTGGATCAGATTTTCACCAGAGGTTGATGTCCACTTGGCGGCAGCATCTTTGATCGCACTTTTCATTTCTTCAGGAACATCGTTTTCGAAGTAGAAAACAATTTGTTGATCTGGTGCCCACGAGATCAGATTCCCTGTGGAATCTATATTGTAAAAACAAGAGTCTTTTTCTGCTGATGCCAAATCTGAATAGGCCCCCTGGGGTTGATTGAGCTGATACTGATCACAGCCAACAAAAATAAACATCAAACCTACCAGTAATGTCTTTATCATCGCAGATCTTTGCAACTCTGAACTCGAGACAAAAGTCTTTGAGCCTGGACCCATTTGACTTCTTTAGCAAATTCCAATGGTGTTTGGCGGAAAGAATCGAACACCAGGGGACAAGCTCCACTTTGCAAAATTTGATTTAATATTCGTAGGTCATTTCTTCGAATTGCAAAATAAAGGGCTGTCCAACCATCCTGTGCAGGGTCATTAATGGCTTCAAAGTCCTCTGATAAAACTTTGACCATCTCAAATCTTCCGAACTGAACGGCTTGCATCAGGCTTGTGATTCCATCAGCCCTGCGGCTTTTCACTCGTGCACCGGCCTCCATTAATAGCTTGGCAGATTCCACTTGATTTGTGCTAACAGCGTAATGAAGAGCTGTATCACCTTCAGCATCCGATTCATTCACATCAACTTTTAAATTGAGTATTTCTTTTAAGATTTCAGTATGACCGCGAGCAGCTGCTAGCATTAATATTGTGGTTCCGTTCTGAGAACGATGAGTCAGGCATTCCATTTTCTTTGATAGAAATTCAGGGACAAGGTTTTGTCCAACAAGACGAAAACATTCAGAGCCCGATTGACTCGAAGTTTTTTTGGTAGCCGTAGAGCAAGACACAAGAAGGCTTGCGATAAATAATATCGAAAATTTGAACACTCTATAAACAGAGTAACATAAACAGCACTAAGTTCATCGGAGCTTATCCATCACCCCCACTTTCGTGGGGGAATGGCCGCAGGAAACTATTTTTACAGTCAGGGTACAAGCCCAAAGTGGAGCTTGATCAAACTCGGGGGGTGATCGAAATCATAACCCGAAAGGTATTCGAATGATCTTAATTATCATCCGAAAGATTTGTTCAAGAGTCCAAGGGCAACGTTGCCTTGTTGATTGGCTTGTGCAAGGACAGAAGTACCAGCTTGTAATAAGATATTATTTCTCATCATCTCGCTTGTTTCTTCAGCCACATCCACATCACGGATTCGAGAATTTGCAGCTGACATGTTTTCCATGCTCACTGATAAATTCGAGACCGTCGATTGCAATCGATTTTGGATGGCACCAAAGTCGGCTCGCATCGCAGAGACCGATACGATCGCACTATCGATCGAGGCCAGTGCATTTTGAGCTGAAGCTTTATCTGAAACACTTGAAAGATTCACACCTAATGCCGCTGAGTTTGCGTCAGCTTTAGAAGCATCAAACGAGATTCGGTCAATTTCAGGATTGTTTCTTGTTCCCACTTGGAAATCTAAGATCGAACCCACACCAGCTAAAAGTTGAGTTCCGTTGAACTCTGTTCCTTCAGCCACACGGTCAATCTCTGATACCAGCTGGTCGTATTCCACATTTAAGAATTGTCTTTCTACGGGTCCGATCGTGTCAGAAGCTGCTTGAACTGCAAGCTCTCTGAGTCTGATCAAGATAGATGAAATTTCATTCATCGATCCCTCTGCCACTTGCACCAACGAGATACCATCTTGGGCATTTCGTGAAGCTTGTTTCAGACCACGGATTTGGGCTTTTAAGTTTTCCGAGATCGCTAAGCCTGCAGCGTCATCTCCGGCTCGATTGATACGGTAGCCCGATGCGAGCTTCTCCATACTTTTATCGAGACCAATCTTCGTCCCCCACAGAACCTTCTGTGCGTTTAACGAAGCGGTATTCGTATTAATACGTAATCCCATCTTTTCCTCCTCCTTGAAGATCTCAGTCTCATTCCATGAAACTGGGAGAATCTTTATGATTCTCTAGGCTGGGTACTGGCCTTACATGACTGATCGGTTCATCCTGATACAACTTGAGTCTCATTTTGAAAATCTAGACTTAGGTTTTAATTAAAAACAGACAAACCAGAGAGCTGATTTCTTTCGAATGTTTAAATAAAAAAAGGATAAATCAAAATGTTTACTGGTCGCAGAGCAGGAAATAAAACAAATGAAACAAAACCAAATATGGGGTGGCTGTGTAAGGCCTATAGAAGTAGTAAGACGATTCCTAATTTATTATGACAAGCGAATAACAAAAATTGTTTATAGAAGACAGGCCAGTGAGCCGCTAGATTATTTACGTAATTTTCTTTCGGTGTCTTCAAGCTTTGATTGCAGATCTCTATTCTTTCTTTCAAGATCCTTATTTATTCGTTCTATGTCTGTCATTTGTCTTCGCAGTGCTAATAATTGATTATCCAAAGAATTTACCCTATTGAGCAGTGTCTCTGTTCGTCCTCTTTGATACTCAGAATTAAATGTGGTTATTAATTCTGTGGGGCAACTCACTTCTAAAGATTTCCCCTGAAGCCCTGCTACATATCCTGAAGACCTACAATACTGAGTGACTCCGACTGCATGGGATTTCTGCAGCTCTGTGGAATTTCCACACAAACCGAAATCAAAATCAGATCCTCGCGCGCCAGCACTTTCAGCCATTTGAGGCTGGCAATAGCTCCTAAGACCTTCTTTTAAACCTGCAGAATAAGCTGGAAAATTAGGTTTTACATCGACCTCTTGGCACTCACCAAATTGCTGCTTGTTAGCTGTGGTTGGCGATACCTGGCCTGCTTGTCCAGTCTCAAAGCCGAGGCGCTTCCAGTCAATGACAGAGCATTGTTGTTGGGTTTGTTTGTAAGAGCTTACACAGCCAGTCAGGGATAGAGCCGCAATCAAAAGTTTAAAGTTTTTCATGAGAATGCCTATACCTGATCTCCCGGATTTTGACTTCATGCTAAATCTTACCCTTACTTTTTTACTCATGCTGCCCCGTTGACGATACCTAGGCTTCGATGTAGTTCTGATTCATGGAAATCAGAGACCCCGTTCACGGCTCAATTCACTATTCCGCTTCCGAAGTTGCGGTTCTTGATACGCCGGAATACCAAAGACTTCGCTCCATTAAACAACTTGGTTTTTCAGAATTTAGCTTTCCCGGGGCGACTCATAATCGTTATTTGCATTCCATCGGCGTCGGTCACTTAGCTGTTCTTGCTTTTGACTCTATATTTCGTGCCTACCCGTTTTCAAAAACTGCAGTCAAAATGCGCCTCAGACAAACTTTTCGATTGGCGGCCCTTCTTCATGATGTGGGTCATGGTCCGCTTAGCCACACCACTGAAGAAGTGATGCCTCAGCTGGCAGAATTAAATGTGAAAGCCTATGGTCCAAAGCAAACGCCAAGGCAAGCCAATCACGAAGATTATACAATCAAGTATGTCACTGAATCATCCATCGCTGATACAATTCGCAGCCAGTTCTCGGATATCGATCCCTACCATGTCGCTTGTTTGATTGATAAAAATTTACCTGAAATGGATGACAGTTTTAAAGATCTCGGCATCGATTTTAGGCCTTTGCTTTCACAACTTGTCAGCTCTGAGCTTGATGTGGACCGCATGGATTATCTCGAGCGTGATTCCTATTTCTGTGGAACAAATTACGGAAAAATTGATATGGAATGGCTGATTCAGAATATGACTTTGCATATTACAAATCAAAAAGCTCACTTAGCATTAAACCGACGCGCTCTTTATTCTTTCGATGATTTTTTGATCTCTCGCCATCACATGCACTTGATGGTTTATTTCCATCACAAAAGTATTATTTATGAAGAAATGCTGACTCGCTATCTGACCTCTAAAGAATGTACATTTTTTCTTCCCTCAAAAATTGAAGATTACACCTTGTACAATGACTATAAACTTTATGAACATCTGGCCTCTGTTAAAAACGAGTGGGCCGAAAGAATTACTGCCAGAAAGCCTTACAAAGTTTTAATCGAAATGCACAATGTGGCTGATTCGGGTCGCCCTGAAAATTTAAAAAAGCATTTAGAGGAAAAAGGCCTGCACGTGATTTGGGCTTCCTCCCATGTCAGACTCAGTAAGTATCACTCAACAGCAGAGCAAAAGTCCTTTCCGATGTACGTAGTGGATCAATACGATCCCTGGGTCGAGCCCACTCAGGTCGAAAGAACCACAGAAATTTTTCAGAAGTATGAAGGCACTCGAATTATTGATCGCCTTTATGTGTCTCCTGAATCCTATCAAGAAGGCGAAAAAATTCTGAAAGACCTTCGAGGCCAATTGAAGTGAGAATTTTAATCATAGGCTCTGGAGGCCGCGAACACGCCTTGGTGAAAGCCTTCAAACTTTCACCCAGCGTCGGTGAAGTCCACGTCATCCCTGGCTCTGATGGAATGGCTCAGGAAGCTCTTTGCCACCCTCATATCTCATGGAGCGACTTTCCATCTGTCGTTCAATTTTGTAATCAGTTTGCCATCGATTTTGTGATGATAGGCCCAGAGGATCCGCTCGTCAGTGGTCTTACAAATGCACTCAGGCAACATGGAATTTTAACTGTGGGCCCCGATCAAGAGGCCGCTCAACTTGAGGGTTCTAAAATTTTCTCTAAAAACTTTATGAAAGCGGCGGGAATCCCCACTGCATTTTCAGTGGAAGTGGACAGTGTCTCAAAAACTCTGGAAGCCTTACCTCAATTTACTTCGCCCTATGTTTTAAAAGCGGATGGCCTGTGCGCTGGCAAAGGTGTTTTTATTTGTAAAAATCAAGACGAGCTCAAGTTAGCAGCTGAGCTATTATTTGAGAAAAAGATTTTTGGAAAAGCCGGCACGAAAGCTTTGCTCGAGCAATTCACCTCTGGATACGAGCTCAGTCTTTTGATTTTAACAAATGGCCAAAGCTTCGAAATTCTTCCCATCGCTCAAGACCACAAGCGATTGAACGATCATCAAACGGGCCCAAACACAGGTGGCATGGGAACAGTCGCACCGGTGCAAATTTCAGAAACATTAAAAAGTCAGATCATTGATCAAGTGATCAAGCCTTCAATCACTGAAATTGAAAAAAGACAAATGACTTACCGTGGAGTTTTGTTCATCGGATTGATGATGACAGACCTTGGTCCCTCAGTTCTCGAGTATAACACTCGGCTGGGAGATCCGGAAACTCAAGTGATCCTTCCACTTTTAGGTAACGATGTGGCCGAACTTTTCTTCTCGTTATCAAAGGGAAAACTCGAACCACTCAAACATCGAAACCTCGCTGCCACTTGTGTCGTTAAGTCTTCAGCGGGCTACCCGGATTCCCCCTCACTTGGTGATGTCATCGAAGGTCTTCCCTTCCAAGATACGCCCAATGGTTGGGTCATTTTGTCAGCCGTAAAAAAACAAGGCCACCAATTTTTGACAAACGGGGGTCGAGTGCTTGCATGTGTGGGAATTGCAGAAACATCAAAAAAAGCCACAGAAGAAGCTTATCTAATTGCAGCGAAAATTAAATGGAAGGGCTGCCACCAGCGAAATGATATTGGAACTAAAAGTCCCATTTAATGCCGACAGCACTTAAATTTTCTGATCTTGAAGTACTATGAATAACATAAAGATCCTTATTCCGAAGAATTTTTTCTCG
>Ga0164293_10003348_pt1 | contig 13655 bp, 13 predicted proteins | sample GEODES118metaG_FD_111487 | JGI IMG/M metagenome (GOLD analysis project Ga0164293, IMG submission 111487) | Eutrophic lake water microbial communities from Lake Mendota, Wisconsin, USA - GEODES118 metaG | ecosystem: Environmental > Aquatic > Freshwater > Lake | place: USA: Lake Mendota... | reverse complement strand
TTGCTATCTCCTGGCAAGATTTTCTGTCTATGTTAGCACCTTATTTGGCTTGAAGAAAATTGATATTTATATGACGTTAAATATCTGTATCCAAAATTAAACTGTTTCCAAATTTCCACAACAAAATTGTTCATTTATTTTTTCACCATTTTTGTTAGACTGCTGTAAAATCTGGTAGAGTATTGGCAACTGCTACTCACGCAACCTACCTTCCTTACCTACCTTACCTACCTTACCTACCTTACCTACCTTACCTACCCTACCTACCTTACCTACATTACCTACCTTACATACCTTACCTACCTTACCTTCTAAATTTGTTAAAAACACCGGGCACTGTACGTTCAGTACATCATGACATACAGTTTGTTTGCCACTGCGCATGCTTTGGATCTTGTTTCAGCTAATATTTTTGTTGTTGTTAAATGTTGTTTAGACTTAAGACCAAATTCCAAGCGCGCGAAATTGAACTGGGCGAATTTTGGAACACGGTCAGCAAGTAAGTACATATTATTGTCTTAGTAGGTACAGTTTTGCTATTTCGTCAGAGTTACCTTGTCTCCTCGAAGCAAGCAAGCAAACCATATCTTTGTTTTTGTTCTGACAGACATGCTTAAAGGAACTGCCTCACGAGATTGGATCGGGCCATACAAATACAAAGTCTTAATAGAGCAAGCACATGTGTCGCCGCTGTCGCGTGGATTCTCGCACACGCAAGCCAATTTTGCACGCGCTAGCAGCCAGTTGCGTGCAATGCAAAGCCGACAGTTTTTTTATCATTAAGCCTAGGCTTGTGATACTGTAAGTTAATGCACTCGTCTAAATTTTAAACAATTTCAGAATGATGAAGCTCAATCCTTCCACCAAGGCTTCCAAGGCTTCCAAGTGAAAATCCTCTCGGCCAATCATCCCACGCCATATCGGCCGTAACTTGGACCGAGGGGAGGTTATCAAAAGACTCTCGCGGACAGCCGCCAAGTGACAAACCTCAGACAATGGTATTGCACCCATCTTGTTATGGTCCAGCCAATGAACAGTTACTCTATGCATTGTAGGTACATTTGTGTGAATTTTAAGATTTTTTCAAGCATGATCCAGTTCAAAATGCCCAAGTGAAAATCCTCTCGGCCTATCGTTCTCCGCCATATCGGCCGTAACTTGGACGGACGAAGGGGAGGACGTCTAAAGGCCGCATATTGTTTAAAAATGGTGCTAAATATCCCTCGGGCCTAGACTAACAAATAATCACGTTTCTTATTTCGGGCTATTTTCCTTTTATTTGCTAGAGTCAACTGGCCTTAGGTAACAGACTGAAAAGATGCCCATACTGCCTGTGATTTACAAATATCTCCACTTACGTATTTTCCATTGCTGCCGTGTAAGCCTATAAGCATTTTATCCTAATTCGAGCCAAATTATGATTCATTAATAATTAATTAATATCTCATAATCATTCAATGACACGCCTTATCTCTTTTACAACAAACTGTTCAAATCAGAGATCAATTCTTATTAAGTTTTTATCAATTTCTTTTAATACAGCAAAATAAATTGTTTATGATCAATGTAAAGAAATAAATAAATAATGAATAATTTGGAAATTATTGCATGTCAATTAGAATTGTTTAAAAACACACGAATTGGTTTTCCAAATCAATAGTTAAGGGAGAGCTCAGAGATCAATAGCTTGACTTCTGCGATTGTTGCAATTGTGTGTGCGCCATAAACAGACAAATTAGCGAAATTACTATACTTACTTATATGGAACTATTCATTATTTTGAGATGGAACCCAGTCTCTAAATCAAATTGCAGCCCGGAAACGGTTTTTCTGGGATACTGCACGTTCAAATTGCAAGTAAGTCTGGATCGCCGGGCTAAAGTTCAATTATCGTTTCCGTTTTGGTTCCCCTAAGTTTTGTTAACCATCTACCTTTTAAGCGGACACGACGATCGAATAAATTCTTCCCGAAATCAATTTAATCTTGTACAGCAAAAAATATTGTTGAGGCTCAATGTAAATTAATTATTATTTTTATTATTAATTTAGAAATTATTGCATGTACATGAAAATAAGATTTGTTTTAATAACCCAATAATTGAGTTCGCAATTCAAGAAGTCAGCGTCAGTGCAGAAGGGAGAGATCAATATCTTGACTTCTGCGTTGTGTGTGCGCCATAAACAGAAAAAATTACTATCCATGCTATTATGGAAGCCCCTCTCTGAATAGCAACCCGGGGTGTACCAAATGAATATGGATCCGAAACACTCGTTATTGTTTCAGAATTAGTAAAACAATGGACAACAGCCAAGATATGAAGGTAACAAAACCTCTTATGATTTACAGATAACTTTGGGTCAAAAATATGAATTCGCAAAATACTTTAGGATTTCCATCAGTGTTGTGGATCCGGTATCCGTTCGGATATGAATTATAATTTTAAATTGATTTTGGATTTGTTGAGTTTGTTGACTTCGATTTTGAACTTGAACTTGAACTTGAACTTGAACTTTTCCAGCCGCAAAATGAGTCCATGGATGAAGTGAGGATCTCTGATGGGCCTCTGCATGCCTTCTCTTTCGCCGAGAACAAGGCCAGGGCTGTGTCTCTCGTAAATTTGAAACAACTGCTGCCTCTAGCAGGTGATTGATTATATCTCGACTTCTATATTGTACACTGTTTGTACTGTACTTGCCCCTCAAACCAACGTTTTACATATTTAGAAAAAGCAAGCATATAGACAGTTTTCATTGTAATAAATACCGGTACACCTGATTGCAAGGTCCCGTACTCATACGGTATTCAATTTTAAATAAACGTGTGTCCCACCGTGCGTAATTGAGTACACACTGCATTGCATGGGTAGCTTCATTTATACATTATATTTACTTAAGATTGGTCACCTCTCAAAAATTCAGACAGCCAATAAAAATAAATTTTCAAGGGCCGGCACAGCAGAAATAAGCCTTATTTGAGGACCGCGAAGAAAAATTCATCAAAACAACTTTAATTATGTATGCTGCAATACGTAATTACCTAGATGATCTTTTTGACTTTTGATACCTACTTAAATGATCTTCGAGACCTCCGGAATGCAACAACACCCTACCGTTAGTTAGCCGTGCCGGCCTTGATGACTTCTCTGACTTAATACCTACGTTTATGATCTTCAGTCTTCAGAACCTTGGGAATGCTGCAATATTTAGCCTAAATTTAGTTAGCCGTGACGGCCTAAATGTGCTTTCTGACTTCAAATATTGATGCCTACGTTAATGATCTACAGGACCTCCAGAAAGGCCTCCGCTACTGAAAGGGATCCGTGTTTTGGCCATGCGACATGGCGCTCTCGGAAGATGGGAGTTTGGAAAGGTAAAATTAGGTTTGGGCTCGTCTAAATTCGATAAGAGTATCGCTAACATTTAGTCGCTACTGCTGGTTCTGCCAGCATTGTTCACTTATCACTATTCACTACCTGTATTCAGAACGCAATTTTTTAGGATCCTATCCGGAGCCGGATCCGCAAGACCCACATGTTTTTGGGCCAGCCGTAGCCGGCTCCGTTAGTGAGAGGTATGGATCCGGCTCGGATCCGTTACTGGATCCTTTCATTTTCTCATAAAGGTGTTAAGTATGTAGACTGAAAGATTGCTTGCAAAATAAAATTGTATTACACAATTTAAGCATTACATTTCTTATGCGTAGAGAACTACAGTAGTCGTCGATACCCAGTACCCATGCCCCTTACCCATTACTCATGTCATTAAACGTCACCATGTGAAATACATTAACTTCTCAGGTGGATGATATGTCGAACAGCGCGGACGGGCAACAACCGAATCTGAAGATCCTGTTTGAGAATGAGATGGAATCCGAAGATTTCAATTTGAAAGAGCTTGCATATGCCGAGTAAGTCAATCAAAATATTTCTTTAGCCATTTTTTTAGGATCACATGCTATAAAAATTTGCAAACGTTTTCCCAAAATTTTTTATAAGAATTAGTTCCGAATTAGGATCCAGCAGACCAAAAATGCCAATGTTTTGCTGAAGTTTTAACATAAAATGATAAAATTCAATTTTTGTAGGCCTGCCCTGAGGATGCTGAAGGTTGGGATGCGCTGTGTCGGACTCGACAAAGGCGACTTTTACTCTTGTATTGTGGCGGAGGTTGACATGTCCGCCGACAAGAACAGATACCTTGTCTTCTTTGACGACGGGTGAGTTTTTTTTAAAGGTTGAGAAAAAAAGAACGAAGGAGGTTGATGAAGGTGGCAAAATACATATAGGTAATTGTGTCTTGTCCGGGGAAAGTTGCGCGGTGAATATACTAATGTTTTTTAAACTAAATAAAGCTTTTCAGGACATTATTCTTTAGGAAAATATAATTTCATAAGTTTTAATTGTGCGTGGGGGCGGATCAGACTTCGGATCCAGATCCACAAAACTGGACCTTGGCGATCCGGATCCCTTACATTGTTATTATCAGCCGAAATTGTGCTTGTAATGCAGCGATAATCAGTTTCTGATTTTTTATTCAGAATATTTTCTGGTGAACTATTCACATACTGTACTTCTGAAAGCTCAAAATTTGAATTGCACATGGTCATTGGCTTTTGTTCAGTCATAAGCTCGAACTACTTTTAAACGAAATAGCGACATTTTTGTGAAGACACTTTTTGCCTCAGACATGCCAGTTATATTCCTCACAACGAGATTCGCGTGGTTTGCTACAAGTCTAACCATGTTTGGGAGGACGTCCATCCCGACTCAAGAGAATTCATCAAATGCTACCTGGCTCAGGTAGGCATCTTTCACTGTCTTACTCTTAATACCGTACGGCACCTTATGGGAAACTTTTGGCGATTCAGCGGCTTATATTTGAGAGAAACTCGGAAAGGATCCCTTTTTATTCTTAAGCGAGTGTTGCGCTTGTTAGATTCTTAACTTTTCGTGTGCTCTTGAGCCCTTCCTCGAAAAACTTCCTACATTATTGATGTAAAAAATATAAAACATTTGTTCAATTATCGTTGGTTCTATGACACTTGAGATCGGATGATTGGTGATTTTCAACGAGGGTTGCGGATCCGGATACGGATCCGGATTCAAGCGGGTCAGTGGATCCGGATTCGGAATCCGGATCCAGGAGGGCAAAAAAGACGCGTGACAAAAGTAATTTTTCTCTTTAATTTTTGGTCATAAAGCCCTAGATCCGGGTCGGTATTCATCCTAAAAGCTAGATCCGGATCCGGATGAAATAAATGCGGATCCGCAACCCTGTTTCCAACTATGCAAATAAATATGCACAAATCGTTTATGTACAGTTTCCTTTGAGACTGATGGTCAAGATGGGACCCGGCCAAGTGGTGGAGGTTGAGTCGGATGGGAAATGGTGTCTCACAAAGGTCCAGGAGGTGAGCATGTTTAATACTTAGGTTGAAAACAGATATTCACCCCCACCACGCACAATTGTTGAGGACGAAAAAGCTTTAATTACCGTTTAAGTGTTTAGGAAAAATAGAGCTACATTCCTTCTTATAGTATTTTTCCTTTCAACTGGCATTTTTATTTGTATTTTTAAAATTTATAGATCACGCCCGATTGAATACCGTATTTAACATCATAATTCTAGGCTTACAAGAAGCAAAAGAGTGTTATCCACAACAGCAGCGTTTCGGATTTTGGTTTCATATTCTTCGCGCCTTGGCCGTCGTAGATCCCGTAAAATTAATATTGTTGTTAAAATTTTAAATGATTTAGAGTAATTGGCTATTAGCCCTTTAAAAGATTGAAGCTTGAACCTCTTGGCGCTTTAGTAATATTGGCGCTTCAAAAATAGATAGGTGTTGCATGAAGATAAGCAAACGCTGTGTACGGGTACGGTACCCTTCCAAGGAAGGTTCTGCTTATTGTTTGGCCTGGCAAAGTTCAGGCAATGGCTGGCTCCACCTCTTTTCTTGGTGCTAACGTACTTCTTCGAAGGTGTTGAATTAATCCCTCCTTAGACTTAGTCCTCATGCTGTTAATGTTGACGATTGTACAGTAATTTTACACCCCCCAGATTGCGCCCCCCTGGGGGTGGAGGGGGGGGGGGGGATCACGAAACACATGGGGTAAGAATATCATAAAATTTCCCCCAGTCAGTTTTGTGGTAATTTTGCGTTAAATCATTTTTAGGTCGATTCCAGTATGGCCAAGGTCGTATTTGAAGAAAACTCGAGAGAGGAATGGATCTACAGAGGTAACTTATAAACCCTGACCTTCATTTTTTGTGATTTTTTAGGTAAGCAGTACCATATCGATTGCTTCTTCTAACAGTTGATTAAATGATTTAGGGAGCAAACGGCTGAAGCTACTCCATTTTAAAATGGGGCAACTTGGGAGTCAGCTAAGGGATCATGAGGTACTGTACCTACGCTACCAGTTTTTCGGTTAATCTGCCCTTATTGTACTTTGTTCCAGCTTGTGCACAATGGCCAATGGCCATGTCTGCAAGGTGCCATCTCTCTCTCAGACTCTATTCGCACTGGTCACTGCTCGCTGTAAAACATTTTCCAGGCACAGGACTGGACCTCTACCTTCCGCACCCTTTCAGGGTTCTGAATCCGTAACGTTTGATGCGGATTCGGATCCGACCATCTCCTCCGCTGATTTACGGGGCCTGTTTGCGAAATGTTTTGATTTTTTCCCAACTTAGAATATATCCTATTCTGTTCGCTTGACACTTACAACCATTTTTAATGCTTACCGGTACTTGTTTCCGTAGTGTAATATGTAAACTTCGTCTTTGTTCTTCCTGAGACATATCGGAACTTTTACACATTGTTTGTTTATGCAGGGCGCGGTAAAGCGAGAGGTTGTGGAAAGGGAAGAAAGTGGAGCCAGCATGGTTAAACGGAATGCTTTAAGAAGCCCGAAAGAGAATAGACCCTCCTATGCGAAGGTCAAAGACACTGAGACCAGAGAATGCAAGGTGAAAAACACCGATACCAAAGATCGAAATATCGAGACCAAGGTGAAATCGAATAATTATTCTGAACTCTCGGATTCGGATGACTGCGAGAATGAAGGTGTGAAGAAGATAGTAAAAAATAAGAAAACAGAGAAGACGGAAGAAAAAAGAAGAATCTCGTCGGGCACGGACGACTTCCTGGCTAGCGATAGCGAAGAGAAAGTCGAAAGGAAGGAGGAAAATAATCTGAAATGTTTCAAGTGTGATAAGGCCTGCAACAGCGCGCCCAACTTAAGGAACCATATCCTGTCTCATTACTATGAGGTCTTCTTTGCAGTTCTACCTGCCAGCAAGCCGTTAAGCTGCCCAGATTGCAATTATAACAACGTACGAGACAAGATTACACTCGTCCGCCACTATGCTTTATGTCATAACAAATTATTCGAGATGACTGACGTCACACCCGAGCAGGCCCAGTGTACTCTGAAAGGAAGAAGCCGCAAGAGGAGAAGTAGTTTCGAGATGACTGACGCCACACCTGAGCAGGCCCAGTGTACTCTGAAAGGAAGCAGCCGCAAGAAGAGAAGTAGTTTCGAGATGACTGACGCCACACCCGAGCAGGCCCAGTGTACTCTGAAAGGAAGAAGCCGCAAGAAGAGAAGTAGTTTCGAGATGACTGACGCCACACCCGAGCAGGCCCAGTGTACTCTGAAAGGAAGAAGCCGCAAGAGGAGAAGTAAGGGTGATTTGCTTTTTAGTTTCAGTTTCGTGTCTGTCCAAATCCTGAATTTTGCCTATACTGTCCTATAGCAATTGCTCATTTTTTTCTTTTAAATAGGAGAACAAAAGAAGACGAGCTTAGAGAAGTCTGAGACAGCATCAGCAGGAATTTCGCTGCGCAGATGTCGCTAGTCCTCAACAGGTAACCTAGATCCACGCCCATGGATAGTTTTTCAGTTAAGGAATGATATTCGCAGATGCATGTTGGAGTCTTACAGAATTTGATCCTTGAATTGAAACAAGTTTTGAAAAATTTCACAAGACTGAGCAAATGCATCGATGTAATATCTGTTTCGGCTTTCAGGACGGATATGAAGGATGGAAACGAAGCCGAGGTTGCCAAGAATAACGTTAAAGAGAATCCAGACTTTGATTTGCAACTCATTCTCTCTTCCCCCATTCCCCTGGATACAAATGAGAATATATCTGTTAAATCCAGCGCTGGAAGTATTATTGAGTGAATTTTTTGTGGAATGAAAGTGCACCTACCTAGACCTGGATTTTCCCCATAAATTCGAACTTTTAAATTTAATGTACTGATGTTAATTTGTTATGGCGCGGTATGATTCACTTGAATCCATTTCAGGGTCCAAAAAACTATCGATTTCCAGGGTCCACCCCTTGTTTTTTTATACCCCCTACTTTATTTGAACTCATATACAGTATGTAAAGTTATATGTAAAACTATGAAACAAATGTTGGACCTCGGTTCATCATTACGTTCCGCTTATATCGATGTAGATATTATTAACAAGTAGGTTCATCAGTAATATGTTGGAAAAAATGTTGGGCTAAGGCCATTCATTACATTCCGTTGAATAATCATGCAGGTACCTTTTCCTTGCAGGATACAGAGAGATACGGTATTTGTATTATCTAACGAAGCGGAATTTTTGTGCAATAAGCTTGTCACTAATCTTGTAAGCGATGGAAAAAGAAAGAATATTTGTCGTATAACTGTAGTGCAGAAGGGATCTCCCATGCACAATATTGTATAAATGTATTGTTTAATGTATACTCATGTGTTGTCTTTTATTCTCTTTTCTTTTGCGGTAGTTCCCACCTGTGTGATACAATTATTAAATTGCGTAGCAACGAAGGGGTAAAAGTTGCAAAAAAATCGTGTTGGATAAAAGCTGCGACGTCAGCTTCATTGAAAAAGTCGTCATGAGAAGTCGTCGAATCGGCATTACAAGTAGTCTTCTTTGCTAAATAGTGTAATTGGTAACGTGAATAATGTAAGGTTATGTTTGAATGTCGTCTTTGTTCTCGTAATTGTTAAAAGAAATTACTGTACTTGGCTTAATAAAGAATAAAGTATGTCCAAACTACTGTATGTTGTCCAAAGAGAGCAGCAGCCTTTTCGTCTAAAAGTTTCAAAACGTTAGTTTTTAAAGGTAGTCGGTAATGTGAAAGAGTGGGAGGGGCGGGCGTCAAGAAGGTGGCTAGTGATAGGTATTGACCTCTGACCGCGGCGATCGAGGTTTGTTAGCCGTATAATTTTGCTGTCGTCTTTGATTTTATGTACGGTACCTCCGTTTCCGCCCCAGTAACGCAAAATGAATAGGTAATGTCCTGACGAATAGACAAAACGCGGCGAATTACTTGTAGCGTTTCTGCTATTGAAGTACATGTACTTTTGTTTTCTGAGTCATTTCTCATTAGACGATTTAAAATCAATGTCTCTACAGTATTTACCAAAATGCTGCGGATCCGCTCCACAACCCTACCCCCTTACATATTTCTACCATAATTGACGCATTATTCCCGCTTTGCCTATCAACGGGGAGATGAATCGCTGCCCCATACCAAAGAAGCCACATGTTTCAGAAAATTGAAAAATATTTGATTATTGGAATGCTGAAAAAATGCCAGTTTTCAAACAGATATGGAACATTTTAAACAAAAATTTGTCCAGGATTTGAAAAAAAAACTAAAAACCGCATTGCTGCTCACAGTGTTCAAATACATTCGCCCATTTATCTGCGTTGCAAGTACATTAAAGAATTAATTTTGGGTAGATACTTTACAGCTGATCACAGTGTTCAAAGTCATTTGCCCATTCATCTGGGTTGCAAATACATTCAAGAATTCACTCCGGGGAGATACTGTACCTTTCAGAATTTATAAAATCTAATGGAGGATGGCCTATTAGGCTTTTTCACATTTTGAAATAAGAGAGAAATAAAAGATTTGTGGTGATTTGTTTTCTTGCTAGATTGTAAAAGTAACAGCCTATTTGGTACATTTGAGAGTTCACACTGGAGAACAACCTTATAGCTGCTTTCAGTGTTTACATTTGCCCACTTAGATAAGATGCAAATACATTTAAGAATTCATTCTGGAGAGAAACCTTACAGCTGATCCCAGTGTTCAAAGTCTTTTACCCAGTCTATGGTTTGCAAGTACATTTAAGATTTCATTCTGGAGAGAAACCTTACAGCTGCTCCCAGTGTTCAAAGTCATTTGCCCATCCATCTGCTTTGCAAGAACATTTAAGAACTCATTCTGGGGATAAACCTTACAACTGCTCGCAGTGTTCCAAGTTATTTGCCCATTCATCTGCGTTGCAAGTACTGTACATTTAAGAACTCATTCTGGGGAGAAACCATACAGCTACTCCTAGTGTTCAAAGTCATTTACCCAGTTTTCTGGGTTGCAAAAACATTTAAGGATACATTTTGGGTAGAAACCGTAAAGCTGCTTAACATGTACAAAGTCATTTTCTAGATCTGACAAACTACATGTAAAGCATCATACAAACTCAGGCATCTGCAGATAGTAAAAATAAAAACATAATGCATCCCAATATTTGACTGTGAAACTAGCGTGCTGCTTTTTTTCTTACAAATTATAATACAGAACGTTTCATGTAGGTAGGTACCCTTTTTAAAACACTAGTTTTATATTATTTCCGTCAAAGGTAAATCACTTACATATTTGAATATTATAGAATTTCTAGAATTATGTACAAAATCATGCCTCTTGCGTCTCTTTTTCTCTGTAATCATAGTTGTTAGTTGTAATTGTAACAATGGCAGCTCTGTTGTCCATAGTTGCTATTGTCTGTGTCTTGTATTTTGTTGTTGTACTGTATATATTGCAGTACCGTACTTAAATGAAAAATACTGAAAACTGAACCATCAAACTAATTTTTTGAAGTTTTTCTAAAATCATTTTCAAAATAAATAATAAATTTGTATCAACGGGGAGATGAATCGCTGTCTCGTACCTTTTTCAGAAGCCACATGTTTCATAAACTTGAAAATTATTTATTTTTTGGAATGCTGAAGAAACGAATGACAGTTTTCAAACAATTATAGAAACATTTTAACCAAAAATTGGTCACTACCTCTCATAAATACTGTAAGGGTTTGGGGTCCACCGGTCCAGGATATGGAAAAAAAACTATTCCGGATCCCGGATCCGTGCCTAGGGGTCAAAAAGGCACCGGATCCCAGAATAAAAATTGTCTTAGTTACTTGTATACTTATACTATCGGATTCTGCTTTGTATGAAACTAAGCTAAACTTGATTCCGCTTAGTGCCGATGCCCAACTATGCAGGTTACTCAAGAAGGTAATAGAAAAGCATACACTTCATCTTACAGCATCTGTATATTTAAGACTGGACTGGTACCGAAAAAAAATATAAATATAATGTTCTAGCTCAGGACAATGCTGACAGGGTCCGAAAATGGACCAAAGCGGCCATGGTTGTAGTTGGCATTAACAGCAAAATAATACTTTCTTCCCCTTGAGAAGTTTTCGAGACGGCAGGCCATGGGAAGCGGCAGCGGCGTGACGGCCCCCACATTCTTCCACAGTGAGGAGTCCACCCGTCCCAGACTGGCCTGCTCCTGGTAGACGTACAGGTGGTAGGAGGCCACGGTGTCGTGGTCACTCAGGTTCATGGTCCAGGTGAGGACGATGGCCTGTTCAACCTGCTGGATCGTGAGCGTCGGCTTGGGCGTAAGCAGCCGCCAGCCGGGGTTCATGGGCTGCGAGGGCGGGATGGGTGGCAGCGGTGCGGGATGGGCGAGCCGGAAGGAGGGAGCCCCGGTGATGGTGGTGGCGGGACGCTGCTGAACTAGCGGATTCCTGGCGCCAGGCTGCTCCGGCCGCCGCACTTGCAAGCCCACGCTTCTGGTAATTCGGACCGGGGCGACGTTGCGGTTTTCCTTTTCCGCCTTGAGATCCAGCACATACGTCTTTATCACAGTAAAAAGGGCCGAACGCTGTTTGTCGAGCGCGTTCGCCCGGGTTCTCCACATTTTAATTGAGTCGTTGAAGCTGTCGACCTGTCGTCGGAGCTGCCCTATCTCGGACCTGTTGGCCACGGTCTCGATCATCTTAGAAGCGACCAGCTCTTCAAGATGCCGCCGTGAGATGGTCTTCAGTTGTTTTTTTATCTTCTTTCTCGCCTCCTCGCTGCTGTCATCCACCTTGGACCGCTTGGCCTCCGGCTGGCTGAAGACGGTGGCCCCGCCGGGCCGCTTGTTGAGGACGTCAGCTGAAGACTTGGTCGTCTCATCCTCCAGAATTTTCTTGTTGCCCTCCTCAATACGTTTCATCTCTCCCAGGGCCTGCTCGTAGATGATACCGTCTGGGGTGGAGCGCCCTTCTCCGGACGGGATCCTAAAATAAATAAACAAAAGTTAAAAGCGGAATCTCAGGCAACATACAAACAGGAAAAGTTCAACCATCAACAGGTTACAGAAGCAAGATCTCGCCTAAAATTGCCTCTCATCCCCCCTCGAGCAATTGTAAAATCCTAATAAATACTATGAAAACTGCCACGATTACTAGAATGTAAATCAATATTAATAAATAAATCGCCAACATCGGAAAATTCATATCATATTATCATTTTTCTCAAAATGTCGTCTTTGTATTTTTGCGAGCACAAGCTAGCCTAATTCTATCATATATGCATACGAAACTAGAAAAGAGTATACTTAGTATCTTTCAGCCTTGCTGCATGGAACTGCACTGCTTCTGGCCTCTATTAATGCTTATATACTCTTTGCATCTCCCACCCCCCCCATGCCACATCTTTGGGCCCCCTCCCCCCCTTTTTCTTCGCATATAATCCTGTTCATTAAACAGTGGGAGGGGGGGTACTTTTTCGCACATATACATATCAGTATCACAAAAGCTTTCTAGGCGGGTACTACGATGGCTGTCCCTCGCCTTCAAGCTCGTCCTGAGTTTGTTGAATTCTGCATGGCAGAATTCAACTATGGAACCGTAGCTAAATGGTTCTTTTCTCAGCTTCCTAAACCTCATCTGCTGCCTCGCTCCATGCTTTTTGACGAAGAAGACGATATGCAGATCTGGATTGACCTCAGCAGCCATCGGGACCTGAGGCCAGCCCTCGCCGGATCTGTTCCTGTTCCTGGCTGGGCTGTCGCTGACGTACGAGTCCTTCAGGGCGTTCCTCTTGGAGCCCTGCCATCTCTGCAGAGGAGCTGGGCTCTTCCTGGTACTTTTGATGCCCTGGAGCGACTCTGCACGGACTGGTGTGACATTAATCTACGTGAGGCCCACTTATCTACCTTGCCTAACTTCGTCAAGCTTGTTATGTTCGACGGCTTCAGCGTCCTCCGGAACGTGTACTGGACTGCCTACGACTACGCCAGGAGGGCCAAAGCTCTCCGCATGCGCGACCAGGACCTCCGAAACCGTATCCGGCGCTTGACCTTGGAGTGAGACAAATATGACCTAATGATTGGCATATGTATTTGACAATAATTTTTTTTTTTTTTTAAATATCGGTTATTAGTCCCGTATGATTTAATTTGCCCTTGCTTTATTGTGACAATGTCTCATGCATGTGTTTATACGTTATTTGAGCGGTCTTATTCCTTTGATCTATGGAGAATAGTACTAAATGTCTTCTCGTTTCCCACCCTCTTAGCGCGTGCT
>Ga0164293_10003347_pt1 | contig 13658 bp, 17 predicted proteins | sample GEODES118metaG_FD_111487 | JGI IMG/M metagenome (GOLD analysis project Ga0164293, IMG submission 111487) | Eutrophic lake water microbial communities from Lake Mendota, Wisconsin, USA - GEODES118 metaG | ecosystem: Environmental > Aquatic > Freshwater > Lake | place: USA: Lake Mendota... | reverse complement strand
TTGGAATCTGCCTTCTTAGAAGGTGCCTTGTCGGTCTTCTTGGAGTCTGCCTTCTTTGCAGGAGCATCAGACTTGGTAGATGCAGATTTCTTTGCCTTTTCTACAGGAGCAGGAACAGGTGCAACTTCAGCTGGAGCGGTTTCAGTCTTTGGAGATTTCTTTGGAGCCATTTTATCGGTTTTATATAGCAACAATTATCTTTAAGCCTCTTTATTATTAAGTAAAAAAATGGGTGGGCGTTAGTCGAGAAATGATAAATTTATTTAAGTGTGAATTAAACAAAAAAAGATAAATATTTATATCGGACGTTTCACTTTACCGCGAAGATGTTTAAGACCCTGCTCCGCCCCCACGTGACAGAAGTGTACCCTTTTGGCACGCGCCTCTCGTTCTCCATTCGACAAAAGCTTCTTCAAGGTATTGTAAGCACCGGAATCAAGAATGTCGAGATCGGGTCTCTTAACACCTTGAAAGACCCTCATTGTAACCAATTAGTAAAAGATTCGTCTGATTACCTTAAAAGGAACTTAGCCCAAGAAGTATCTATTCATTGTAGCAGCACTAAAGATTTGAATCATTTTCTTCAATTGAGAAAATGTCTCGAACCATCGTCTTTGGCTGTAAACACCGTGATTTTGAACCTATACGCTCCGGTCGCATTTAATGCTCACGACCAAGCTACTGCGTTTAAAAACTTTCAAGACATTGGAATGATGGCAAAACTCAATCATTTAAAGGTAAAGGCCCAGATCCATTTCGCCTTTGTATGTCCATATGAAGGTCAGGTGTCACCAACTCTTGTCGCGTATTTGACACAACGTTTTAAGCTTCAAGTCGGTGCGAACACTGTTGTCTTTACAGACTTGACAGGACATTGTAAGCCTCAGAACATAACCGATTTGTTGTCAGAAGTATTGCCAATCTATCCAGCTTCAAATATCGGAATTCAATTCTCTGATTCTCTTCTCTTAAAAGATAATTTGAAAGTATGTTTTCAAAACAACGTATATAGATTTCAGACCAGTCTTCTTGGGCATCGAGGAATCGTGTCTACAGACAAAATGACCTATATCCTTCGCAACGAGGGGTTTGATATGAACATTGACGACTGGTTGGTAAGTTTGTCAGATGAACTCACAGAGTTAAAATAAGTTTGTAAAAATAATTATACCAAAGTGTAATTAATAGATTTAAATTGTAGTACGGATTTCCCCAATTTGATTGTTATTGTTACTAGATAAGAGATTGAGTTGTGGCCTTTCGTCTTTGATCTTCTTTTGAATGAGCATTTCATATGCTTTCTTAAGTACTTCTTCTTTAGAAGTGGTGTAGACTTCTTTCATAAGTTGTACTTCGTGTGTGGGTACAATGTCACCCCAATCAGTTGAAATGATGAGAGAACTGTCCCAGTTAAAGTTACTGATGTTTTTATCTTTATTTGCAACAATTTCTCTGTCGTTTTTCAAATAATTTACTAGATTAGAGTAATCAATAGGTTGGTGTTCTGCTTGGATGGCACGAATGCAAGCGTCTTTACCTTCTTTAAAACGATTGACGTAGAATGCCGCCGTTCCAAGAATGTGCCACCTTTTATAGAGATAGACATAACGATCAACAAATAAAAGAGTATTGTGAGGAAAAAATAGTTTACAGGCTTGTGAGATGTACAAGTAACACATATTCCAATCTGGAGATTTCTCTCCTAGAGTATTATACATAGTATAATATTCCGCAATCTTGACTAACGGTTCGGCACGCTTGGAATGAGCATAAGCTTTCAAATACCAACTCATCGTCTCTTCCCAAGGGTGACCGAGAGTAATAGAAATATCTCCGAGACGTTGATATGAATGATATACTTCTTCTGCAAATCCACCTTCTAATGTACGAAGATAATAGAAATTATACGCTTCTGTAACCTGACGCAGACACGCACAAGTCTGGGCGAGATAGAAGAGCACACGTGAGTTATGAGGATCTTTCAAGTATTCCTTATAGAGGAGAGGTTTATCACGTACAAAACGTTTCATAGTTTTGTCATCATCTTTTGTTCTATCTTGAAACAAGACTAGATCTCTACAATGACTAACATAGTCACCTTGATCTAAGGTGTCTTTATGCATATATTCGTGTACAGGACAATTATAAAACCAGCCACTATGACTTTTATGAAGTCTCAAGTTGTAATAAGTTGTGACACTGTTGTTTGGAGTCTTCCACATTTGCTTAATATAAAAAGCAGTTTGAGGACCTTTGAAATAGAGGGCCAACTTGACAAGTTCATCTGCATTGCGCAGTTCGTCATTACAATCCAATTGTAGAAGATAGCGAACGTCAGGAGAGCCGTCAGGGTTGCGTAGAACCTCGTCTGCATACTTAAGAAGAACGTTTCTAGAGGCTGCAAAGTCGACAAAAGGTTCTTCTTTTAAGAAGAGGTTGATGTTGTGTTTTTTACAATAATTCTTGATAATCATTGTAGTTCGATCAGTACTTCCCGTGTCAAGAATGACAAAGGTGTCGGCATACTCTTTGACAGAGTTGAAACTGACTTCTAGACGCTTTTCTTCATTCTTGACCATCATTACTAACACGACTTTCTTTCTAGCTTCTGATATAAGGTCTGGAGTGATACTGATAGTCATTGGATTGATAGGAGTGTTTTTGACTTCATCGTCTACATCTTCGATTTTGACAGACCCCATCTTAAAGTATTTTAAGGAAGATCTAACTCTTTAAAAGAGTTTATGTCTTCTCGTACTAAAAAAAAGAAAGAGGTAATATTTCCTCTCCTTCAAAAAGCGGTTGAACACGTAGATGACGATCATTGGAAGACGCTTTTCGACAATCTATCTAAAGGCAACGCACCCAAACGCATATCTGTGGATGCTACATCAGTCAAGTTTTTTTCAAAGAAGGATGGGTTTAGTTACAATTACTCTTATCAGGAGCCAGTAGAGATCGCCAATCAACTTAAAATATTGATTGGTAAAGCGTTATGTCTATATAGCAAAAAAGACCTCAAACAACAACAAGAGTTAAAACAAGGAGAATCCTCTGAGTTTCAAACGGTGTGTCAGCTGGATGATTGGAAAAAGGTGAAAAACAAGCGAATGAAAGACCTTCCAATTACCAATTTCGTCGTCAATAAACAAAAAGAGCTGAATCTGAGTTGGATGTTAGCTCGATTATTGTATAACACGATCAACAGTGCCTTTTACGACTATCATACACATAAGAGCTCAGATGTTATAATGGAGAACGGAAATATTATATCCATCCGAGATATTATTGTTGATACTGAGAACAGTCTGGTATATAACGGTCGTATTTACGAAGTGAATGAAGACGGAGTATTGAACTTGAGAGATGACCTTCCGGACGAAACCTACGTTGTAAAGAAGAAAAACCTTTCTAACGAGTGGAACAAGTATGTCAATATTCTGTATAAACGATTTGACCGTCCAATCGGCATTTCAAACGAAGATGAAACTGTTCAAAACAAAGATGAAGAACACTTACCTCAAGAAGAAGAGGATGAAGATGAAGAAGATTAAATGATTTTTCGTTTAAAAGTATGATATATGTTTATATACACAGTATACAAACTTTAAAATGTCTAACTCTGATAAACTCTACATTGAAGATTATAGTGACCACTCTATCGCCGTCTTTGGCAAGAATGTTGAAGCCTATCGTTCCGTCTTTGAAACAATCGGTGGAAAGTACAACCCAAGTTTGAGAGGCTTGGTGGAAGGTACAAAACGTATTGGGTACATCTTTACAAAGAAGAGAAAAGATGAAGTAAATAAGCTTGTTAATGATGCCAATTCAAAAGACCCGCTTCCAGTACCTGCTAAGGAGCCTTATAAGAGAAAAGAAGCGAAATCGGTGGATACCTCGCACGATGATAAGTCGTTATTGCTTTCCAAGTTTGAAGTGTTAGAGGCGCGAGTCGCGTTCTTGGAGTCGAAGCTAGAATCTTTAAATATTTTGAATATTAGTCGTCCACAAAGTGCATCTAGTTCAAAACCAGTAGCTAAATCTAGCATCAATTTTCTCGAAGAAGAAGAGGAGGATGAAGAAGAGGAAGTTCGGGAAAAGCCTAAGGGACGTTTTTTGAGAAAGTAAACACAATATAAAGTATAAACTTCACACCAAAGTTTGAAGTTAAACAAAGGTTTAAAAAATGATTTTGCCTATATATGCGTTGATTTGAATATAAAGATGTCTTCCTTCTTTGTTAATGTTAAAAAGAAAGAAGTTGTTGAAGAGGTCCTACCTGTTGCAAAAGTTGAAAGTAACAGATTTATACCGATTCGTAAAAAGAAGAAGCTTGTAGACGACGATATTTTGTCTTTAGTGAAAGACTACATAGATGATGACAACGCGTTTCAAGAACCAATACCAATAAAGAAGGAGCCGATAAGTATTCGTCCAAAACCAGTCATCAAAAACACATATACAGAGGCTCCTAGTTCGATAACGAGTGTTCAATTCTCTTTTATGTCTGAAGATGAGGTGAAAGACCACGCGGTTATCAGGATCACTAAGTCGTGTCTGGGAGGGCCTAACAGTTTGTATGATTTGCGTCTTGGGCCTCTTAACAATCACGAAACTTGCGAAACGTGTCGTGCTGAATGGAAAGTATGTCCAGGTCACTTTGGATATATCTCTCTTGCTATTAAGATTCCGCATCCCTTACGGTCTAAAGTGATCCTGGACTTTTTGCATTTATTTTGTTCAAATGATGATTGTAATAGGCTTGTCATCAGTAACCAGAAGATAAAACTTCTCGGTATCGACAAGTATAACGGAGATAGTCGTTATAACAAAATTATCAAAGAAGTAAAGAATGCAAAAGTATGTCCTCACTGTTTACAAGTTCTTCCAAAATACTCTTGTGAAGAAGATAAATATTATAGCACGTTCAAAGAGAAAAAGTACTTTTTGAGTTATGATCAGATTGAAAACATTTTCTCTAACATCCCTGAGCAAGATATTGACTTTATTGGTCTCAATAGCGAGTTTGTTCATCCGACTCGCTTTCTAATATCTAATCTTCCAGTGCTTCCACCTTGTGCTAGAATGATTGTAAGAGGAGATGAGCAGGTCCAACACGATGATTTAACTTGTAAGTATCAGGAGATTCTCAAAGCTAACGAGGCAATTGAGAAGTTTCAAAATGAACAACAGACTGAACACGTTCCACAAGATATGGTTGACACTCTTGTGTTTCATATCAAGACTCTTATGGACAATACTAAGGGCAAGGCTAAAAGCAGTACTCAGAAGAGAAGTATTAAATGTATTAAAAAGCGTCATTGGGGTAAGTCTGGGAGAATTAGAGGCAATATTCAAGGTAAGCGTGTTGACTTTTGCGCTAGAACTGTGATCACGCCTGAGGCGATGGGTATGTTGGATGAGGTTGTCATTCCAGAACACATTGCCAAGGTCATCACCTACCCAGTTCGAGTTAACGACTATAACTTCAAGCAGTGTCAGAAGCTTCTTGACGATGGCAAGGTTCGTAAAATCAGGCGTGGAGAGATGATGTATGATGCAGACATAGCGTGTTTTACACGTGGATTTGAACTTGGTGATACAGATGTGGTTTGGAGAAACGGACAACGTATCACGCCTATGAGTTATCAATCTTCTAATAATAAGAAATTAGTCCTTCTCCCCACAGATCTGGTATATAGAAATGGAGTGTTAATCGAAAACACCACTCCTCCCAAGCGTAAGGACTTTGCTCTTCAAATTGGTGATGTGATTGACCGTCAACTCCAAGACGGAGATTGGACAATTTTTAACCGTCAGCCCACGCTCTGGAAAGGGAGTATGCGAGCCAAGAAGGTCAAGATCCGTCCTGGACTCACCTTTCGTTTCAGTCTTGCCAGTACTCAAGCATTTAACGCTGACTTTGATGGTGATGAGATGAACTGTTTCTTTGCTCAAAGTGAAGAAACTCGAGTCGAATGTATGACTATTCTCAGTGTCAGTGAAAACTTTACATCTGGACAAGATAGCAAACCTCTTGTTTCAATTAAGCAAGATGGTATGACAGGTGGGTATAAGCTCACATATGGAGACGTCAAAATAGACAAGGAACAGTTCTATGATTGTCTCACTACAGAGTACTTTGAAATGGATTACATAATGAACAAGAGAGATCATATTATCAATGTACTCAAGTGGAAGGGTCTCTACACACCTGACGAATATCTTCAAGAACGCCTCGAATCAAACAAGCAAAAGCTCAAAGACATTATGCTTCAACACAACTCTATTGATAAAACTACCAAAGAAGGAAGAGAAGACCGTGAGAAACTTAAGCATTTGTTCAATATCACCAAAGAATATATCAAGGTTATCAAACAAGATATAGAAGACAAGTTGTTGACTGATCATTTCTTCATAGGAAGAATCTTGTTCTCGTTCTTATTGCCAAATGACTTTGAATATTATTGTGACAACAAGATGGCGCCAGATAAGAAGCCGGTCATTATCACAAGAGGTGTAATGCTCAGTGGAACCTTAAGCAAGGCTGCAATTGGGTCGAGTAGTGGAAGTTTGATTCATCATATCTATAAAGACTATGGTCCTGAGGCTGCTACCAAGTTTGTGAGTTATTACGAACAACTCATTAATAGTTGGTTTCCAAACCAGGGCTTTAGCGTAGGACTCGAAGATTGCATCCCAACCAATACAGACTTGATTGAAACCGAAATTGAGAAGTGTTTTGCAGAGTCTACTGCTATCTATCAACACGAAAAGCATCCTGTCCTTCTCGAGATGAAGGTATCAGGCGTTCTTAACAAAGCATCTGGGATTGGGCAGAAGATTGCTGCTCAATCTTTAAGACCAAATAATAATATGGTTGTGATGATCCGCAGCGGCGCCAAGGGTAACGACTTCAACATCGCCCAAGTCACAGGTGTGGTCGGACAACAAAACGTATCAGGTAAAAGAATTCTTAAAAACTGCGCAGGGCGAAGTCTCCCTCACTTTAAGCGTTCAAGTTGGTTGACAGATGTTCCTGACACTTTAGAGAGTGAAGACAGGGCGAGAGAGCTATTCAAGTCGCGTGGTTTTGTATATAACAGTTACTTCAAAGGACTTGATCCGATCGAGTACTTTTTTCACGCAGCAGGTGGTCGTGAAGGATTGATTGACACGGCTTGTAAGACAGCCGATACAGGATATATGCAGCGTAGAATTACAAAAGTGATTGATGATTTGAAGATAGATTACACAGGCGTAGTGAGCAATGCGCGTAACACCGTAGTACAGTTCAACTATGGAAGTGACAATTTAGATGCGTCGCGATTGATCAATACGAAGTGTGGATTGAGCTTCATCGACATCGCGCATACTGTAGAGAGGTTGAATCAGGGCTTCTTATTTGAAAGTAAATTAAAGACTGATACGTTATAAGTATGATTAAGTATGAAGGTATTTACCTTATTTTTGTTTATATTATGTTGGCTGGGTATGAGCTCCAAGATTGATCCTAACGAATATCAATTGTGTGATGTTACTCTACCAATCGACTATAAGAATGGAGAGTGGCGATATGACGTGTTTAAAGGTTATTGTCGTTCAGAAGTCGTAAGTCGAAACAATAAACAATATTGGTGTAATGTGTATAATGATCGAGGAGTGTTCTTCTATTCGTCTGGAGTGAATATGACTTCAGTAAAGTGTTAATTAAAGTCTTTACATTAATATGTAAAGAATGGGTGTGAATACCATAGTTAGAGATGTGTTTTGCGTAGCAATGTTAACCTTGGTGTTGATTATTTTATTGCTTGTCGACACCTATCAAATGACGGGTGTGATCAGAGATATACCCATCTTGATCACAATAGGTATGATGTTAAGTATGATGTTAAAGTTGATATTACAATTGGTTGAAATATAGTTCTCTTTACAATTAAAGAGAAATTTTTTATCTTGTAACTTATAAATGCTCGAGAACCGTGATTCACTTTTGATAGTGCTTGCAGGCATTGCGCTTCTTTTCTTTGTATATAACGACGCAAAGACTCATAATCATTTTGTGTCTACACAAAACTTTGATTATCCATATCAGTTTGGAGATGAAAAGGAAGAAGGGTGCTCTACGTGTGGAGTCAAGCAGAACAAACCGTGTCCCACCTGTAAGTTCGTTCCAAAGAAAGGAAGTCTTCCAATGTTTTGAATGACTAAATCTTTACAATCTTTGTAAAGATATTTACATACTTGTTATATATTTGTTACATACTTTTTTCTCCATAGGTGGCAAACTTAACAATCATATCATTTGACAACAGAGGAGTGATTTTTTTGAACTTGTTTATTGTTATCTTGGTAGGCGCTTCACCTCCTGCATCCAAAACAAGCTCAAGATTTTTACACCATTGTTCCATTCTCTTAACTGTGGGTTTGAGAGCACATACTCTATCTAGCAACTTATTTACCTTTTGTATTGAGAAATCAAAAGCGTGGATCTTAAGCGCATCTACAATATTCTTATCTTTTATGACCTTGAGAAACTCCTCAGTAGTGTAATGAGTATCAAAATCATAGTCGTGATAACTAAGAGGGTTTAAGATGTCATTAGGAAACGCACCTCTATCAATACATATAACAACCACTTGTTTCCAGTAGATAAGCTCATTTTTGTACTTTGTTAACAAGCTAGGGGTTAGTGTTTGATTCCTATTGATTAGTTTCTGTTCATTTTCATATACATAAAAGAGTGCATTGTTGAGACAGTGTGTGTCTGGAGCAATACCTTGGCGGAAGAGATATTGCATCTTATGAGGATCCATATCTCCGCTTCTGATCAGAAGATAAAGACAGTAAGTGTCAAACGTGAATCCTTTCTTTAACAAAGCCTTGATTACTTCAGTCAATCCTTCTACAAAGGCATATCCTAAACACTCTTCATCAAGTTCAGGACATCTATCGATTAGATAGAGACTAAGTTCTTCACAATCTATACAAATGGCTTGAATAACACTGTCCTTGTCTGGGATTTCACCATTCTCTACACGATAGTAAACATCATCAATATCAGAGAATGATATAAGACTTCCGAGGTCACCATCCATAGCATATTGATCACTTTCGTGTTCAAGATTGTGTTCCTTTTTATAGTCTTTTATTTCTTCCTTAATCTCATAAAGAGTTACACATTTGTGATCTTTCCATTCCGGACAACGCATTATCTCAAGATTGAGATAGCACTCTTTGTGACAATAGTGAGAGTGGTCACACATTTTAACAAGTTCGTCGCTCTTTGAGTTTTGACAGATACTACAATTCATTCTAACTAGATATAATCTTCTATCACAATATCTGACAAATCATTTAATGATTTTAAGGTTTATCTCATAGGATATAAATAAAATGTTGTCTTATCTCTTTGGTTCTAAGCTCAGTAAGTCTGTAAAAGAAGATGAAGTCAATAGTCTTAAAGATATTATTGTCCATCCATCTTTACCAAAAGATGAAGTACCCAAAGGGTATGAATGCTTCTCAATCTTGTTCAAGTCTTTGTGTCAAGAACAACAAACAGAAGTCTTGCTCAAGATGCCAGAGAAGTATCAATTGTCTGCGTTTATGATGATGAACGTAGACCAACAAAACCACGTGTTCCCCTTACTTTCTAACTATTGTATGCAGATGATTGTCTCTAGTTTAAGTGAGAAACGTGTCAAAGAGTTACATAATCAATATAACGGTTATATGAACCAGAAGACACTCGTTGAAGAGCAACCAACCAATCCATATGGACTAGTCTTCTATCTAGAGTCAAAGTGTCAAAAGAAGATTATTGGAAACAGTAAAATAAGTTACTTTCTAAAGGCGTCGGAGCTTGTCAAGTATGACCTTCAATCTTACAAATATCAGCGTTCTTTGATCAGTCGTCATATTGATAACATTGTGTTAGGTATTTTAAAGTCCAAAATGATGTTTCATCCTATCATTTGTGTGTTAGAAGACGAATTTAACCTCAGCATCTTAGACGGTCAACATCGTTTTAATGCCTTGAAGAAGATTCCAAATGATGTGTTAGTAGACATTGATGTCCAATTAGATATCATTCCTTTCGAGAAAGATGATACTAATGTAATGAAAACATATCAACAGATCAATAACAATGTACCAATCGACCCTGAAAGAATGTGTGCTGAGCTTGAATATGTAGACTTGGTCCAAGCCATCAAGTCCTACTTTGGTCAAGACAGTTTTCAAACATTCAACCCTAGATTAGAAAACTATCCTCAGGCATATCTTGTAGACCATCATTTGAAGAGAGAGATGCAAGTGAGAAGTATTTTAGACCTTTATATTTGTAAGAAATCAAAATATGATCAGATTTTAAGTGCGTTAGATCATATAAACTCCATAATGAAAGAGAGAACCGACCTTCTTTCCAATCTAACTCAGATGGATCGAAGAGTGTGTGTGAAGAATGATATGTATCTTGGACTTAACTTCCCTGAGGCTCTAGATCTGTTAGAGAAAGCAGCTAAAGCTCATAAAGTATGATAGTTAAAAGTTTTATTTCTTTACTTTGTAAAGTAAAGATTAAGGTTTAAAAAGAGGTATGATTGATCTTATCATAGTTTGGGACATACTTGTCTCCTTGATTATAACAAAAGGGATAGTTAATGGTGTTAAGTTGAATACAACCTGGACCACTCATCTCTGGGACATATTGTCCTAAGTCGTAAGTGTAAGTGAAGCTACTATCAGGACAGTTACGATCAGAGGTTGGAATGTACTTTATAGTGCCTCCGATCGATGTTTGAGAGGGAGATAAATCGTACATTTTACACAATGATTCAGGAGTGAATAAGATTGGTTTCCAAGTGTAGTTTTCACTCTTAGCGTTCATACAATAAATCAATACTAGAACTAAGAGAACAGTGATAACAATAACGTTTGTGTCCATTTATAACTTCAAAGTAAAAAAGTTTTCTTTTACATCACTGCATACTATCTTGACTTCTCAAAACAAGTAGATGCAAAGCATCCGCGGAATAGCCCAAGATCGGTTCTACAACACCCATCTTTTCTATTCTCATAACTATCAAAACTTTCATTATCGGGTGGCAACATCTTCTTTAGATAAATGATCTCTTGTTGAAGTGACTTGATCTTTTCACATACTTCATCTTCAGTAAAAAATAGGTATTTGTTCATCTTTATAATTGGTTATAAAGTTCTTATTAAATTCAAAAAGGCTCAACACACGCTTGAGATAGTAACAGGGTTTGTAAATCACACATCCTTGGCTCAAGTCCCCCATACTTTCCAAGACCTGCACCTGCTGGGACAGTACATACACCAACATCTTTACCATTGATAGTTATGCTAGAAACAGTCCCTTTATAGGTGTTCTCACAAAAATCTTTTGCTTGGGTTAAGTATGGGTCGTTGAAAGGCTCGACTACCTTGACAAGAAAGGCGACAAGGATAAAGAATAGGATTAAAATGATATTCTTGTTCATTTAAGTATAGCAAAGAATATATTTTCTTTCTTTTTACAAAGTATAATGTCTATCCAACTCTTCGACTCAACCCTCGCTTCTGCTCTTACAGAAGTGCAGAAGCTAACTAATGTCTCTCAAGGACTCTCAATCGAGGCAGTGGGGCCTAGACGCGATGTCTATCTCAACATATTGCCTCTCCTATTTGATATTGATGTAAGTTACAAAGGACAAAACCAACTGTTAAAAACATCTAATTGTAATAATGTCTCAGCCGTTCTTCAAGATGAAGAAGGGTTTGTACCTTCTTGTAAACCCAAGTATCAGATCGTCAGAACCGAATCAGGGTACGAGGTGTTGGACTTTATTGATCTGGACATTCGAACACCTTTGAATGCTCTGAAGCGCGCTGATATTAGGATTTGGTGACATACTTACAGACCCAGAAGGACAGTAGCGAAAAAAGTCATCACGAGCTTCTTTACACGCATTTTCAGTCTGACACTTGTATAAGTCATTTGATGCTTTCCAACACATAACTCGTTGTAATAAATCCATTTTGTTGTATAAAGATAGCATTAAATAACCATATTTTATACCATCGTGTAAAATCTTTTCTTATAATATTGTAGAATTATATAATATTATAACTCCACTAGTATGGACCCTACTAGTAATCTTAGCCTCTTGATATTTCTTATCAAGTACATTCCTTCTCAATACTATATATCTACAGTATGGACTATGGGTAATTTAGTGTATAAGACCTATAACTTTGTAAAAACGAAGCCAGACCCCGTTCCAAGCATTATCACGATTCGAGAAGAAGAAGATTTTGTTGTGTTAGATAAAATATGAATATGCTCGATCAACACGTTCTTCGTCAACAATCCATTCGTCTTGCTTTGGTGGGTATCATTTATATGTCTACTCTTGATACTTATACAAAGATGTTTTTGATTCTTTTTCTTGATAATTTCAAATCAGTCTATTTCCTCTTTACAGACTTCATTCCTGAAAGAAGTAAAAGCAAGCTGTACCATAAAGTTGATAAACTTGTAGACTATTTCTCTTATGTGATAGTATTCGATATTGTACGTAGATCTAACCGTTATACTCATACACAAGAATACTTACTGTTTTCCGCATTGATATGGAGGTATTTCGGAGTATATAAAATGCTTCAAAGCGATTGTAACAATACTTTCCAAGAGGGAAGGATGAGTCTATTATATTTTCCCGACTTGTTTAAAGAATTAATCTTAGTCTTCTACCTTCAAAAGAAGTTTAATGCGTCAGTTAAACTGCAAATGATTGTGTTTGGTTTCCTGCTTATAATCAAGTTGTATATAGAGTATAAGTTTCACGTTAAACAAGAGGGTGGAGTTGATATCTTTAGAGATATTATAAACTCTTTAAGTGAAACTCAAAAAAATAATTAAATATTCAGTCACAGCGTAACTGTAAAAAGGGGTAAAAACTCAAAAATAAAAAGTTGTTTAAAGATAGATTTAAACAACATAACAAACGTTTATGACAATGAACGCTTCAGATCCGATCCTTTCCTGTTGGAAGACCAGTACTTATAGTCATTTGACAAGACGTATTTTTGAAACCACCAAAGATGAGGAATTCAAACCCTGTTGGTTTCGCTATCTTCCTGAGAGGAACTTCGCCATCTCGAGCGAATCTTCAGGTGTAAAACTCATAGATCCAATCGTTGCAGATTGGTGTCTTCGTGAATATAAAGATATAGACAAATCTAAATTTGAGAAGTTGACTACCCCTCAACGTAAATATTATCTCAAGATGTGTCTAATGCTCATTCATTCTGATTTCTCTTCTGCAGAAGAGATGATAAACAAACTTGATTTATTTGGAAAAGATTTTACCGTTTTCTTTACCCCTGAAGAAATCAAGTTGTTTATGAATAAGTTTATCGCTTCTCCAGAAGAAGAGCAAACTTCTATTGATAATCATTTTAACAAGAGAAAAACTAAAGTATATCGTAGTCAAAATAAGTGTCCTCTTCTTGCGTGTGAACTCGTCCACAGAGGCTTGTCAGTGCCTTTTGAGTTCTGTATGAAGAATGGGTCGTTAGGTTCTATGTTGTATAGTATTCAAGAAACTAGAAACTTAGGGTTAGTTGTAGAGCAAAGTTATTCGAAAGAA
>Ga0164293_10003346_pt1 | contig 13664 bp, 10 predicted proteins | sample GEODES118metaG_FD_111487 | JGI IMG/M metagenome (GOLD analysis project Ga0164293, IMG submission 111487) | Eutrophic lake water microbial communities from Lake Mendota, Wisconsin, USA - GEODES118 metaG | ecosystem: Environmental > Aquatic > Freshwater > Lake | place: USA: Lake Mendota... | reverse complement strand
GTCGCTCGCCGTGCCGACACGGGGGCCACCCATCTCCTTGCCGTCGGTCCCGTGATCCGGAGCGCGGAGGAGAGTGGCAGCGGCCGACCGGTGGAGACCGTGGCGATGGTCCTCGTGGGTCCCGACGGGGTCGAGGGCTTGGAGCATCGGGTGGGAGGGGCAGGGAGTGTCCGGCTTGCCCGGCTGGCCAAGACCGCCATCGACCTCGTGCGGAAGTCGGTGACCGCCCGTCCGATGGCGGATGACTGCCCCGCGGAGTTTCCCGATGTCACTCGATGACCACGTCGCGCAACCCGGTCGGGGGGCCGTGTCGGTGCTCCAGACCGCGATCCTCGTCCTCGGTTTGGTGATCCTCGTCGCCCTGATCGCCGCACCGGGAGTCATGGAACGGGTCGAGTATGCGAAGGTCCGCGGCGAACTGGCCGCGATCCGGGATGCAGCCGCGGTGCGTGAACTCGCCCCCGTCGGAAAGCTGTTCACGACGCTCGCGCGGCTCATCGGGCCGACGGTGGTCAATGTCACGACGACGCGACACGTCCTCCTCCCCGCCGACGAGTCATCGGCGCTGCGGGGGAGCGAATCGCGGGGTGCGACCGACACCGAGATCGGGTCGGGAGTGATCATCGCCGACGACGGCGTGATCGTCACCAACAATCACGTCGTCGACGAGGCCGAGCGGATCGAGGTGACGCTCGCCGACGGTCGCCGGTTCGTGGCGACTCTGGTGGGCGCCGACGAAAAGCGCGATCTTGCCGTGATCCGCATCGAGGCCACGGAGCTTCCCACCGCCTCCTGGGGGGACAGTGACACGCTCGAGGTCGGCGAGATGGTGTGGGCGATCGGCAACCCCTACGGCCTCGATCGCACGCTGACGTACGGCATCATCAGCGCCATCGGCCGACGCGGCGTCGTCGGCAACACGTTCGGCGATTTCCTCCAGACAGACGCATCGATCAACCCGGGGAACTCCGGCGGCCCGCTCGTCGACGTCCACGGGAGCATCATGGGGATCACGACCGCCATCGCAGAGCCCGGATCGAGGGGGATCGGGTTCGCGATCCCGAGCAACACCGCCCGACGCGTGTGCGAGGAGATCGTCCGCGACGGCTTCGTGGAGAGCGGATTCCTCGGGATCCAGCCGGATGATCCGCCGGCCGGATACAGCACCGTGGCCGGTGCGGCGCTCGTTCGGGCCGTGATCCCCAACGCGCCGGCCGATCAGGCCGGGATCGTTGCCGGTGATCTCGTGATCGCGTTCGACGGGGAGCGTGTGGCCGGTTCGACCCACCTGTCGCTGTTGATCCTCAACGCCGAGGTGGGCAGTGATGTCGTGATGGAGATCCTCCGCGGCGACCGGAAGTTTCCGGTCACCGTTCGCGTCGGTCGCCAGCCGCGCCGCTGACTGACACGCCCCGGGGCCGCGCCAGGGTGTCGGTCCGTGTCAGCGGGCCGCCGTCCTCGGCAACCGGATCCGTCCGATCTGGAAGTCGGTGATCACCGCGGTACAGAGGATCAGCACGTCGAGGATCAGCGCCACATGCCACATCACCGGCGGGGGGGCGATGGCGACGAGACCGACATGAGCCGCCAGGCAGGCGATCGTGACGAGGTGGACGAGACGCCGGTCGAGCCACAAGCCGGCCACGGCGACGAGGAGCGGGTAGACCGCCACGGTCGCATTCTGTGTCCCGTTGACGAGCCACAAAAGCGCGGTCACGACGAGCACGTCGGTGAGCGTGAGCGCTCGGGCGATCCACGAGCCCGCCGCAGCCGGCGACGTGCGTGTCCGACCGGGGTCCGACGCGGGGGCGGGGCGGAGCCGCGTGCCGATCACCTCCCAGGTCACTGACAAACAGGCCCACGACGCCAGCCCGAGGAGGACCGGCAGGTAGAAGGGGAGCGTCTCCGGGTGGGACAGGCACCGCCATCCGATCACGGCCACCGTCGCGCCGATCCCGAGGACCCGCAGACCGGCTCCCGGGTGACGACGGACGAGGCGGGCGATCCGGTTGGCCGGCGAGTCTGTCGCCGGGGCGATCCGCCCCACGGCGAGCCAGCCCTCGAGATCGTCGGCCAGTGCGGCCGCCGAGGGATAGCGCCGCGACGGAGCCTTCTCCAGGCAGCGGAGGCAGACCCGGTCGAGTGCCCTCGGGATGGCCGGATTCCAGTGGCTCGGGGGGAGCGGGTCGCGCTCGAGGACATCGAGGATCGTGTCGATCGCGGAGTCGCCACCGAAGGGGGGAGTGCCGCTGAGGGCCTCGTAGAGCACCGTGCCCAGCCCGTAGACGTCGGATCGGGCGTCGATGTCGCGAATCCGGCCGGAGGCCTGCTCGGGTGACATCGATGCCGGGGTTCCGAGGATGGTGCCGGTGGCGGTGGCGTCGCCAGCGTCGGCACGGGCGAGGCCGAAATCGGTCAGCGACGGGGCGCCGGCCCGGTCGACGAGGATGTTCGACGGCTTCACGTCGCGGTGGAGGATCCCGTTTGTGTGGAGGTGGTGGACCGCGCGGGCGATCTCAACGACGAGGTGCACCGCGTCGCTCACCGGCAACGGCCCGTGGCGCAGCAGCGCCGCGAGGTCATCGCCGTCGATGAAGTCCATCGCGCACCACAACTGGCCGTCCCGGTCGCCCGCATCGTGGATCGACACGATCCGCGGATGGCGGATCCGCGCGGCCAGACGCGTCTCGGCGACGAATCGTCGCCGTTGCTCGTCGCCGGCGCAGCACCCTCCGGCGAGCAACTTCACCGCCACGTCGCGGCCGAGGTCGACATGCCGGGCCCGGTAGACGACCCCCATTCCGCCACGGCCGAGTTCGGCGAGGAGTTCGTAGGCCCCGAACGACCGCGGCAGCCGGGCTGCCTCGGTGAGATCGGGATCGATCGGCGGATCGACGGCGGCGATTCGTGCGGCGAGCCCGTCGAGCCCCGCGAGGCACGCCGTCCAGCCGCGCAGGTTCGGATGGGCGGCGAGCAACGCCGCCCGGGTCGCCTCGTCGCCCGTCTGCAGCGACGAGAGATACGCGTCGAGGATCTCCGGTGACGGCTCCGAATCCCCGGGCGAAGCCCCGCTCGATGATTGATCGGGGGTGCGCATCACGGGTCGAGCGACAACGTGTCGAGGTGTTCCCTGAGGCCGGCGATGGCCCGCATCCAGAGCATCCGGCAGGCACCGGCCGAGCGGCCCATGCGCTTGGCCACCTCCTCGAACGGGAGACGCTCGAGATTGCGGAGGAGGAGGACGTCGCGATGGTCCTCCGGGAGCCGCGCGAGCGCGGCGGTGACGAGCATGTCCTGCTCGAAACGGATCACGTGCTGGCTCGGCGAGGGTTCGTCGGACTCCGGGTCGGGATGCATGTGGCCTGACTCGTTACCGTGCCCATGCATCGCCACCTCGCGGCCCGCGTCGCGTTTCGCCGTTCCGCGCCAGCGTTTCGCCTCGTCGAAGGCGTTGTGGGCGACGATCCGCTTGAGCCAGGCGAGCCATTCACCGGCGGTCGTCCCGGTGAACCGGTCGAATCCGCGGTGGGCCTCGAGCAGCGATTGCTGCACGATGTCCGAGGCGTCGACCTTCGCACGCAGCCGACGCTGGAGGTGATAGCGGGCCGCGAGATCGACGTAGCTGCGGCAGGCATCGAAGAGCCTGTCACGCGCCGCCACGTCACCGCGCCGAGCTGCGGCGAGCCAGTCGGCGATCCGCGTCCCGGTGCCGTCGCTCGACGCCGCCGGATCGCTGTCGGGCGCGGTCGGACCATGTCCGTGGCGGGTGTCTGGTGCCATTCGTTTCCCCCTCGACGACGATCGTCGGGAGTGCGTCCGGGACGGCAAAGCCGTCGGCGGGGAACTCCCCCCACACGGTACCATGCCAGGCCGCGTGCGGCGACGTCGCGACACCCCGGCGCCTGGCGAGGAGTCAGCGGCGTTCGACCAGTGGTCGGATCGTGTAGGCGACCCCGGCTGTGGTGAGCTCGGTGGGCACCCCTTCGTTGCGGAGCAGGTCGACGAGCAGGTTGTGGCACGAAGGACCGGCTTTGTCGGCGAGGCCGACGGTCTGTGGTCGGTCGAACTCGATCACCACCGCCCCCTCGTGCCGGTCGACCCGCACCCGGCGGACGCCGGCGACCGGCGCATCGCCGGCCGGCTTCCAGCCCCGGCCGATGTCGAAATAGACCGTCGCCACCGTGTCGGCGGTCACCCGCTCGATCGGTGCCTGATTGAACAGCGGCAGGATCTCGTAGAGCTTCGTCACCCGGTCCCGACCATCCCCCTCGATGGCCGTTTCCACGCGGAGCCCCGCGGCGTCGATGTCGAACGTCCGCGAGTAGGTGACACGACCGACGAGGGCACCGTCCGGCGCCGCATCGCCCTCGAGCGGCGCAACGACCCGCACGGTGGCGCGATCGAGTCCGACATCGGTGGTGCATTCGGTGGCGCCGCTGCGGGGGAGGCGCGCCGTGCTGAAGGGCTTGCCGTCGGCGCTGACGCCGGCCAAAGCGTGGGTCTGCCATTGCCACCAGTTGGCCCAGGTGTCCCCGTCGTCGGCGCCGGCGGAAGCGTGGCGGCTGCGGCCGAGGATCACAGCACCGCTCTCAGGGGTCCAGAAACCCGAGATCGCGCCACCGGCAAACCCGGTCGCCTCCGGCCCCGCGACCGTGGCGCCGGTGTGGATGATCACCCCCACGCCCCCGATCCGGGTCGCGAGCACTCCCTCTGGAAACGTGCGGATGAAGTCCGCCGTGCGGGCGAACGGCAGTTCGGCCACCGACAGTTCGGCGGCACGCCGGAACCGGGCGAGCGTCCCGGGGCGGTAGTAGTCGTGGTCGTAGGGCACGATCGAAAGTTGGCCGTCGGTGCGGTTCCACTCCGCCTTCGGGGTCGCCGCGTAGGGGGCCGCGAGGAGGGCATTGACGCTCCGTTCGTCGGCCCCGGGGCGGAACGCCTCGCGAATGTCTGCCAGCATCGCCCGCCCCGACTTCGGCGCCGCCGTGCCGCCCTGACGGGGGCGATCGTTGAACACCAGGCACAGCGCCGGGGTGGCGAGCATCGCGGCGGCGACGTCGCGGTGGCGGTGGGCCGAAGCATCCTGGAATCCGTCGGCCGACGTCCAGGGGGAGAAGTGCGTCGGACCGAAGGCGTGCGACAGATCGGGCTCGGGAAGGAGCAGATGGGTCTTGAGGTCGGCCATCGAGGCGACGGCATCACGCAGGAACGTCCACTCCTCCGGTGCCGCCATCGCGGCCCAGGTGAGAAAGTAGAAATTGGTGCCGGCGCTGGCCGTATCAAGGCCCTCGTCGTCGATCGGCTCCGCCGGGGCGAGATACCGTCCGACGAGCGTCCGGGCCAGGGTCTCCGCCCGCTCGACGACCGCCGGATCGTCGGCGGCGCGGCCGACGTAGGCACACGCCGTGACCATCCTGGAAACGAGCGCGAGTCGGGGAGGCGGGGCTGGGCCTGACCGGTCGCCGGTCGGCTCCTCGAGGCGGCGGAGGGCCGACACGATCGACGCCTCGAAGGCCGATCGGACCTCGTCGGGAAGCACGTCGATGGCGTGGAGGAAGGCGTAGGTATTACAAAGAAGATTCGTGGCGGGCACGGTCGCTGAGGCGTCGCTTGCATCGCCGGCGAGCATCATCATGTCGACGGCGGCCGGGACGAATCCGCGGAGCTTGCATGCCCGCGACTCGAAGTAAGGATTGCCGGGGTAGGCCCAACTCGACCACCATGCCGGCGCCATCGGCGGATACTGCCGGGGTGTCATCCACACCTTGCCGTCGCGTTCGATCGAGGCGAGGAGATAGTCCTCGGCCGGATGGCGGAGGGCATCGATGTTGGGCTGTTCGGGCGACGAGGGACGGCGCCACAACGCCGACCCGAGCAGGAGCCAATCACGGTAAAGCCCCTCGTCGTCGAGACTCTCCTCGATGTAGGGAACGGGCACGACGTCGATCGCCAGATCGCGCTCGGTGAGCGAGGCCAGGAACCGGTGGAGGGTCTTCTGCCAAGCCTCCCGCTGGGGAAGCTCCGCCCGGGTCGGTGGGGCGCAGAGCGTCATCACCACCGCCACGAGGAGTCCGCCGATCCGGGAAGGGGGGAAAGCCGTGGCGGGCCTTCGACACCGCGTGCCCGCTCTGGCGGCAGGCGGCGGATCACCCGGCGAACACGACGGCGCGAGCGGGGGCATGGCGGCGAAAAGAGCTTCGAAGGGGGATGAAACGACGTGACACCGGTGAGACAGCCGAACGGAGCGGTCAACCGCTCTCGGGGGGCGCTCCGGCTCCCCCGGCATCACCCGTCGGCGGGTCGTCGAGAAACTTCGTGAAATTGAACTCCCCGTCGCCGCCGCCGAAACCGAAGTTGAACTCCTCCTTGCCCGCTTCTGCAGCGGGATCCTCCTTTCCGGAGGGGGGCCGGTCGGGGATCGAGCGGTCGACCCTCGTCCCCTGCGGCCTGGCACGGAGGCGGGCCGACATTCCCGCCAGCCATTCATGGGAGGGGAACGCGTAGGGGCGGAACTTCTCGAACGTCCCGGTCTCCTCGTGGATGAACAGGGCACGCTGGGGCCCGAGTTTGCTGGCCAGCGGGCTGTCGACGAGTTGGCTCGAGTCTGAGGCGCTCATCTGGAAGAGGACGCGGAGCTCGAACTCCTTGAGCGCCCCGCGTTCGAACGTGCGCATCAGGTTCGTCAGCGAGTCACACCACACGAGCGTGTGGATCCCGACGGCCGGGCCGTCCCTGAGGATCGTGGCGAAGTTGTCGGCCGGCCCGGCCTTCTTGTCGCCACCGCCGAAGGAGAATCCGAAGTCACCGTCGGCCTTCCGCAGCTCGCGGAACCGGGCGAGATCGCGGACGACGACGAACACCGCCTCGCCGTCGAGGACCTGATGGTCGAGGCGACGCTTGACCTCGGCGGCCAGGTCGGCCATCGCCTCGGTGACACCGAGGCGACCCACGTTGACGACGTCGTGCGGGAGACTCTCGGAGAGCCGGGAGAGCAGCAGATCCGGCTTCTCGTCGGCGACGGCGGGCTCGAGGAGCACGAACCGAGCGTCGTGACCGAGCTTGCCGCCCGGAAAGGGGTCGTTGGCCGCCGCCAGGCCGACGATCGCCATCGCCAGGAGGCTCACGGCGAGGTCCTCGCGCTGGCCGACGATGAGGAGGTTGGCCCCGCCTTGCCGACGGAAGATCGCGGTCGTCGGATCCTTGATGGCGATCGCGTCCCCGAGCCAGGCGACCGGGGCGACGAGGTCGCGGCCGCCCGTGGTCCCCTCGGCGAGGAGTTCGCGGAGGAGGGCGTTCCCATCGGGATCGGCGGCCTGATTCCCGTCGAACACGATCCTCGGTACCGCTGGGATGTCGGCGCGACGGTCGGCGAGCCGGCGCAACTCGCCGAGATACCACTCGCGGCGGCTGTCGTCGAGCCAGACGACCTGGAAGGGGTTGTTGCCTGCCACCATGCCGTTGGCGTCGTTGTAGATCGCCTCGCCGGGACGCGTGAGAAGTCGGGCGGCGGAGTTGTCCTCCGAGAGGATCAGGCTGCTGTCGGCCTCGTTGCATTGCAGCGCGATGCGGACGGCCATCTGCCCCATCGTCGCCCGGGGGAGGCTGTAGGAGCCGCCGAGCGTCTGCGAGCCGAGAAGGACGTGCATCCCGAACGCTCGACCCTGACGGACCAGCCTGTCGAGGATCAACGAGGCATCCTGCGCGAGTTTGTCGTCCTCGATGAACAACTCCTGGAACTCGTCGATGATCAGCAGGACACGCGGCATCGGATCGGGGTTGCCGGTGGCGCGGAAGCCGGCGAGATCCTGGACGGCGAGATCGCGGAACAGGTCACCGCGGCGCTTTAGTTCGCGGTCGAGCTGTTCGAGCACCGAGAGCCCGAACTCACGTTCGCTCTCGATGGCGATCACCCGGGCGTGCGGCAGTTCGTAGTGGTCGTAGATCTTGAACTCGACCCCCTTCTTGAAGTCGATGAGGTAGAACTGCACCTCGTTGGGGCTGTACGTCAGCGCCAGATTCGTGATCAGCGCGTGCATCATCGTCGACTTGCCGGAGCCCGTCTTGCCGGCGATGAGGACATGCTGGCTCGTTCCCTTGCCGAGCTTCATGTGCTGCATCTTCTTGGCGCCGGCGGGGCCGAGCGGCACGTCGATGCCGGAGGCCGTGCTGCCCGTCCACCACTTCTCTTCCGGCGGCGCCACACGGTCGAAGGGAACCTCGACGCGTTTGGCCGCCTTGGCAGCCTTGCCGACGCGCTGGATGACGCTCGTGAACACCTCGTCGGACGGGCTCTGCTCGACGCCGAGCGGCCACTTCGAGAACTCCGGATCCTGCCAGGTGAAGGTGCCGTCCTTGAGGACGAGCGTCGTCGCGTGTTGCTCGATGTCGGAGAGGCTGAAGTTCGCCGGCATCGCCTGCTTCGTGTCGACCGACACGATCGTGTAGACCCCGCAGCGGGCCCCGCTGGCGGCGATGCTGGCGAGCCGGCGGGCGCTGGTTTCGGTGAAGTTCGCCGGGAAGTTGCTGACGACGACGAAGCGGTACGGCTCCGGGACCTCGGCATCGGCGTTGTAGGCACCGATCGAGGGGTATTCGTTGCGGAGGTATTTCTGGATCACCAATTCCATCTGCTCGGTGATGTCCGCGAGCCGCTGCTCGATCTGCTGTGGTTCGGTCCAGATACGGCTGGTGACGAGGAGTTCGTCGTGGTCGGCGAGGTGCATGAAGCCGGCGAAGTGCTTGCCCAGTCCCAGCGGATCGATGATCGTGAAGCGGGTCTGACCGGCGGGGGCTCCCGAGGCGATCCGCAGCGTCAGGGCCTGGAGGAACGCTCCGGCCACTTCCTTCTGGTCGGCCGTCGTCTTCACGAGCACCGAACTCTCGGCGGGGAAGGGGACTGCCGCCGGTTGCGTCCACGCCGCCGGACCGAAGCTGTTGAGCTCGGCGCGGGCCGACACCCCGCCGGGGATCTTCGCCATCTCCATCGCGAGCGTCCCGAACCGCAGGCCGGGCGGATCGTGGGTCGGCAGTGACGCCGACCCTTCTGCGAGCGTCTCGAAAGAAGGGAAGGAGGCGGCGTCGATCCGATTGGCCTCGTCCCAGGCAGAGGCCGCCTCCCTCCGGACGGTGGCCCACTGCTCGGTCATCTCGTGCGTCCGGGTGTCGTAACGCTCCGTCGCGGCCGCCATGCGCGCATCGCGTTTCGCTTCCCGACGGCGGATGTCTTCGGCAAGCCCGTTCTCGAGCGCGGCGAGCCGCGCCGGGTATTTCTGCTCGGCGTCCTTCTTCCCGGCGTCGACCTTCGAGCGGATCGTGGCGGTCGCCGTCCGGTATTTCTCCTCGAGGTCCGCCAGTTGGGCGTCGCGCTTCGCGGCCAGCTCGGTGACGGTCTTCTTCGCTCGCGACTCCAGATCGACGAGATCCTGCCGGGCCTTCGCCTCCATCTGCTTGGCCTGCAGGCCGCAACGGACTTTCAGCCACTCGCCGGCGGGGCCGAGGAGCCGTTTGCCGAGAGTCACGTCGCGCTCGATCGCCCCCCACAGCTCGGTCGCCTTCTGGGCAGCCTCTTTCTTGAGACCTCCGAAGATCGTCTTCGACCCCTCGAGGGCGAGCAGCTCCTTGGTCCGTGCGATCGCGTTCTCGTGGGCCGCTTTGAGCTGCGCGAGGAGCTCGTCCCCTTCAGGACACGCCCCGCCGTCCGCCGCCGCGGGGGCCGGTTTGACGCCGCACTTCGTGAGGAACTCCTTGGCCTTTGCGGCAGCCTCGTCGAGCTGCGAGCCCCAGACGGCGTGATCCTTCTCCGACTTCGCCTGCAGTTTCTGGGGATCGTTCCGCTTTTCCTTGAAGACCTCCTTCACCGAGCCCTGCTCGAAGTCGCTGTCTTCCTTGACCTTCGTCGACTGCTCCTCGTACGCCCGCTCGATCGCGGCGGCGCGGGTCTTCCGCTGCTCGTCGATCTTCTGCTGCTCCGCGGCGGCTTGGGAGTCGATGCGGCGGATGACGGCGTCGTATTCCTTCCCCGTCGCCTCGATCTCCTGGCGGTGTTTGGCGGTGGTGGCGGCGATCCCGTCGGTCGCCTCCGCCTTCGCCGCGGCGATCTCCCGATCGCGTTCTTCGACGATGTCGTTCTCGAGCCGTGCCCGCGTGGCGGCGGCGCGGCGGAGGTTCTCCATCTGCCGGCGGAGATGATCGCGATCGTAGGCCGCACCGGTCGGTGTCGCGCTGACGGGAGGGGGAAGTTGATCGGTCGACATGAGGGCTCCGGGGGTCGGCGTGGAAGAGGGAGCGGGCGTGTCCGGGAACGGAATGGCGGGGACGTTCCGCTGACGGGTGCCGGGAGTCAGCGGCCTTCGTCGGCGACGTCCCGCGCGGCCCGCGACAGGACTTCGGCCAGCCTGCCGATCGCTTCGAGCGTCTGCTTGACGTCCGGCATGATCGGCTCGAGGTGATCCTTGTGGAACGTCTTCGCCGTGGCGTCGTTCCAGGCGTCGGTGGCGGAGAGCCACTTGATGTCGAGTTGCTTGAGCGCGAGGGCGAGTTTCGAGGCCCCGCCGGAAAGGTCGAACGTCTTCATGCGGGGGCCTCCCCTGGCTGTGTGGAAGCCGGTCTTTGCGGGGCAGGATTCACGGAGGCCTGCCCCGGCGAGGCCGGGCCTTTCGCGTTCACTGCCTCGTCGGCGGGGCGGGCCATCGAAGCGCCCGTTCCCGAACCGGCGCCGGAAGACCCCGCGGCCGGACCCGACATCTCCCGGTAGGAGTCGAGCGCCTTGAGCATGCGCTCGAGGACGGCCATCGCCTTGGGGCAGTTGACGTCGATCACCTCGCGGAAATGGACGAGCCGGACGCAGGTCTCGCGGAACTGCTGCTCGACGACCGGCTTCCAGCGGCGGACGGCCGCCTCTTTCTGCTCGGCATACTCGAGCCGTTTCCGCGCCTTGTCGAGGTTCTTCTTTTCCTCGACGCAGGAAGGTGTGTTGTCGCCCACCTTCTTGAAGGCCCGGCAGTGCTCGAGGTCCTTGATCGCCTTGTTGACCGCGTCGCCCGCCCGCCGCACCTCGCTCTTCCAGTACGCCGCGCGATCCATCGTCACGTACTCGACACCGCGACGGCCCTCGAGTTCGACCTCTCCGAGGGCCTGCCCCGACTCGTGCGCGAACGAGGCGATCGCCGCCTTCACGAAGGCGAGCGTGTCGATCGACTTGACATCGGCCTGACCGGACATGCTTCTCCCCTCCGGGTTGCGTCGGCTCAGCGCTGCTGCTGGTATTCCTCGATCCGCTCCGCCTTGCGGATCAGATACGGGACGTACTCCCCGGTCGACTCGACGAACCTGCCGAACTGGTTGAGTTGCTGCTCGAACTCTTCGCTGAACTTCTGGTGTTCGCCGTCGCGCCAGGTGGCGCCGAGCGCCGACAGTTGACGTTGGACGGTCTGCATCTGCGACATCACTTCATTGCTGAAGTGACGGAGCCGGGCCGCGAACCGGCGGAGTTCCTGCGGATCGACGATCGCCTGTCCCATGGGTGCGTCCCCCTCGTTGGCCGGGGACGGAATCGTCCCCACTTCGAGCATCTTACACCGTTCCCTCCGATCCCGGTTGGCGGTCGGAAAAGGCTCGGGATGACTTTTCCGACGGACGGGTAGACTTTGTGACCACGCCCCCTTTCCCCGCCCGGAGTCGTTTCCGCGATGTCGCGTCCAGATCCCGCCCAGCCGCAGTCCGCCCATCCAGCCCATCCGTCGCCCGGTGGCGGACGCCCAGCGCCGGAGGGCGGTGGCTACGGCGCCGCGGCCCACGCGGCTGCCGGATCGACGGTGTCGTTCCAGCCGGAGAAGGGATGGCACTGCAGCCATTCGTTCTACACGTTCGATCGCGCCAGACTCGCCGCCATGCCCGCCGCGACGATCGCGGCAGGCATCCGGGCGTTCGTCGCCACCCTCGATCCCGCCGCGGCCGGGGCGCCTGTGCGCTTGCAGACGTGGATCGTCCCCGGGCACAAGGCCGACTTCGCGGTCATGGCGATCGATCCCGATCCGCTCGTCATCGACGGCCTCCACCAGCGGCTCCTCGCCGGTCCGCTCGGGCCGGCCCTCGTTCCCTCCTGGTCGTTCGTGTCGCTCACCGAGGTGAGCGAATACGTCCCGAGCGTGGAGCAGTTCGGGCAGCGGCTCATCGAGGAGGGGGAGACGGCCGACAGCCCGACGTACCGGGCCAAGGTGCAGGGGTATGCGGCCCGTGAGGGGGCGATGCGGAAGTCGCGGATCGAGCCCGATCTCCCGCCGTGGCCCAACGCCTGCTTCTATCCGATGAACAAGAAACGGAAGGTGGGGGAGAACTGGTTCACCCTCCCGTTCTCGGAACGGAGCCGACTGATGGCCGAGCACGGCCGCTCCGGAATGTCGTTCGGCGGCCGGGTCACGCAGTTGATCACCGTGAGCGTCGGCCTCGACGATTGGGAGTGGGGGGTGACCTTGTGGGCACGTCACCCGGACTTCCTCAAGGAGATCGTCTACACGATGCGCTTCGACGAGGCGAGCGCCCGGTACGCGGAGTTCGGCCCGTTCTATGTCGGCTACGTGGCCGACGCGGCCCGGATCCTCGAACACTGCCGCGTCGTCTGACGGCGGCTCACTTCGCCTTCGAGAGGATCATCTCCACCGCCGTGTCGCGCTTCGGCACCCGATCTTTGAAGACCTCGAAGAGGAGCGCCTCGTTCGACTGAGAACTCTCGATCGGTAGGTCGAGGGTGGCGGTGGGGAAATTGGAAACGCAGACGAGATCGCCGCCGTCGGCCTGATAGTACTCCCGACCGTCGGCGGGATCCTTCCAGAAGGCGCTGCCGGCGAACACCCAGTCGGTCTCGAGCGCATCCCCGGTCCGCGTGTTGCGGATCCACCCCCGTGCGTCGGCCTCCTGGACGGCGCCGTCGGCGTCTGTCCAACGCATCGTCACCCGGATCCTCGGGCCCCGCGCCGGTCGATACTGTGGATCGAACGACACCGGCTGCCCCGGCTCCAGTCCGATCGCCAGGAGGGCGGCATGAACGAGCCGGGCGCTCGCTGCCACGGCGACGACCGACTCGTGCTCCTTGGTTCCGGCCGGACAGGCGAAGAACTCGAGCAATCCGTCGTCGAGTGCCACGCGTCCACCGACGACCACCTCCCGCTCCTCGAGGTCGATCCACACCTCCTCCGTCGGTGACAGGCGACGAAGGTCCGGGTGGCGATCCTCCACGACGGCGACGGGAGCTTCGGCGGGCTCGTCGCCCCGCACGCCGGGGAACGATGCGATCGTGATCAGCAACGCCAGGATGGCTGCCGGGCATACGGCGGCAAAGCGGGCATGGCCGGGGAGACGCGGCGGGAGAAAACGGGGGGCGGCGTGAGGCATACGATGGGGCCCGTGGAATGCAGGGGGTGCGCTCCGCTACCATACCGCGCCTGCCCGGCGATGCAGCGTTGCCTGGGATCGTCCACCGGCAGGGATCCGTCGTTGCTTCCCCAGGGGGGAGTGATCGGGCGGCGAAACCGACACCCACACACGCTCGGGGACTGTAATGGCAAGCGGCGGCAAGACGAAACGGAAGCGATCCCGGGCGGAGCGTGACGCCGGGGAAGACCGGTCGGTGGGAGAACGCCCCCAGCGCACCGTGGCGATCCACGCCC
>Ga0164293_10003344_pt1 | contig 13669 bp, 14 predicted proteins | sample GEODES118metaG_FD_111487 | JGI IMG/M metagenome (GOLD analysis project Ga0164293, IMG submission 111487) | Eutrophic lake water microbial communities from Lake Mendota, Wisconsin, USA - GEODES118 metaG | ecosystem: Environmental > Aquatic > Freshwater > Lake | place: USA: Lake Mendota... | reverse complement strand
GTCGTATGTGCGCATGACGTCGGAAGCGCCGCGCGCCCGATGGCTGGCTGGGGCTGTGACAGTGGCTTTTGGGCTGCAATTCGCGCTCGGCATTACGAACGTGATGCTCCTTGCGCCGATTGGCATTCAGCTTTTGCATCTGTTCATGGCCGAGCTCGTGTGGATCTTGCTCGTACTCATGACGTGGGAGCGCCTGCGCGGCTACCGCTAGGCGCTCTCGCCGGATTGTATTCTACACGTTTGGTTTCGGTTCTTTGAGTTTCGCGAGGCCGGCAAGATCGGCGAGGCGCACCGGACGAAACGGCGGGCGCGGGGTGAATGGCTGCGCCGCGTTGCCACCGCGTTTGGCGAGCAATTCGGCGCACAAGGCAACGCACCCTTTGCCTTGGCACCAACCTGTCCCAAAGCCTGTGTAGCGTTTGAGTGATTCGATATCGCAATGGCCGCGCGTGATGGCATCTTCAAGCTCGTGAAGTGTCACGTCTTCGCAGCGGCAAACGAGAGTTTTGGGCATTGCGCGTATCGCTCAAGAAATCGAATCAGTTTCCGGTGTACTCGCACCGCGCATCGCACGTCTCGAACACGGTGACTTGCGCGAGCGACGGAAGCGACGGCTTCATCGCGTCCCAAATCCACTTGGCCAACACTTCGCTTGTAGGGTTTTCGAGGCCCGGGATCTCGTTGAGATAATTGTGATCGAGCTGCTGAAACAGTGGCTGCCAAATGTCGTAAATCACGCCAAAGTCGATAAACCACCCGGTGTCAGGGTTGACGGGCCCAGCCACCGCAAGCTCGATTTTGAACGAGTGCCCGTGCAGGCGTTGGCACTTGTGCCCAGGTGGAACCTTGGGCAGACGGTGGGCGGCTTCGAAACGGAATTCGTGGACAAGTCGGACGTTCACCCGCTCAGCGATAGCACACCCGCTCGCTGTGCGAGCGCATCTTGTGTGATGCGAACCTGGTAAAGCCGCACGCGACAGCGGCCCATGTAGCGCGCCCGGGAAGATTCGAACTTCCGACCCTTGGTTCCGTAGACCAATGCTCTATCCAGCTGAGCTACGGGCGCACTGCCACGCGCGAACGCGCAGCGAGTAGGTCGCGGAACATAGTCCCGCTATTGGTTCTGTCAACGATTGATTGCGTGAGGGGTGCATGTTTACGCGTTCGACCGTGCGAGGGCTGCACCGGCCTCGAGAAAAACAACCTGGGTTTGCCGTGCGGTCGCAAGCAAAAGCGGGCGGCGCACGAGACGCGATACACTGACCATGAACCATGTCGGACCCGCGCGCGGCACTTCGTCTGTTCGATGAGCTTTTGTGGGTGGTGCGCCGTGCAGGCATTCCGATCGCGACCGCGCAGGTCATCGATGCGATGCGCGCCGTCGCGTGCGTCGGCGTTGAAAGTCCCTCGCTGCTCGAAGATGCGCTCGCCGCCGTTGTGGTCAAACGCCGCGAAGACCGCGAACGCTTCGAGCGAGCGTTCCGCGAATTTTTTTCGGGCGAGCCCCGCCAAACGCTGTGGGACCGATTGCGCTCAAAAGACGTATCGGACTCGGAGATCGCCCTGCTGGCCGAGCTGTTCGAGCGCTTGGCCGTGGGGACATCGTCGCAGGGCTCGGGAGCCCTCGGTCCGCTTGTGCATCGAGGGGCTGAACTCGATCGGCTGCTACAGCTTGCAGGGTGCAATAAAATTATCGAGAATGTGCAAAATTCGCTTCAGGTCGGATTTTTCACGCATCGCGTGCTCGAGCAGGCTGGCGTGTGGAAGAGCCATGAAGAGCTTCGCCTCGTTCGAACGCTGCTTTCCGATGCGTTGGGCGCCGAGCGTGGGGCTTCAATCGCAGCGTTTCTTGCCGCAGAGGTTCAGCGCTCGGTCGATGAAATCCGCACGTTCGTAAAAAGCACGGCCCAACGGCGCGGGCTTCACGACCGCTCGGCGACAGCGCCGATATCGACACTCGATGTTCCATTCGCTTCGCTTGAGGATGAAGGCGACCAAAACGCGGCGGAGCGCAAACAGGTTCAAGCGGCGGTGCGCGCCTTGGTTCAAAAACTTCAAGGTAGCGCACGTGTGCGCAAGCGCCGAGCGAAAGCGTCGGGGCGTCTTGATGTGCGAGCGATGCAGCGACGGGCGATGCGGACCGGTGGGGTTGCCTTTGAGCGCATTCACCGCATACGCCGGCGCGACAAATCGCAATTGGTAATGGTGTGCGATGTCAGCGATTCGGTACGAACGGTTGCTCGATTTTTGCTTGAATTGGCCTACACCGCGCAAGAACTCTTTGAACGAACTCGCACATTCGTATTTGTGAGCGAACTTGGCGAAACCACCGAGTTATTCGACGAGCACCCGATCGAAAGAGCGATTGCACTCGCGTATTCGGGGGCTGTCGTCCCTGTGACATCGAATTCGAATTACGGGCGTATGTTTCGCTTGTTTCAAGAGCGCGTGCTCGATTCACTCGATCGGCGAACAACGGTTGTGTTCGTTGGCGATGGGCGAACCAATTACCAGGACGATGGAGCCGATATCCTCGATGCGATCAAAACTCGCTCGCGCGCGGTGGTGTGGTTATGCCCGGAGCCTCGGTCCGCATGGGCGACCGGCGATAGCGCGATGAGGCGCTACGCGGCCAATTGCACGCGCACGCTCGAGGTGAGATGCGTGCGCGATCTGGAAGTGGCCGTTCGTACGCTCGTGGCCCTTCGGTAACTGCGGTTAGGGTTATTGTTTAGACGCCATCGCTTGGGGGAGCGATAAGTTGTACTTTGCCTGCAAGTCGTTGGCTAATCCAAACGTTGTTGTTTGCATCGACGATAACCGCGCCGACGCCTTCGATCGATTCCACGAGCGCTAACCCGCGTTGCGGCCCGAGAATAAACACGGCATCGTCAATTTCGTCGGCCGTGAGCGCGCTTGGGGCCCAAATCGTGACGCTTCGGCACGCTGTGGCGGGATAACCGGTGCGCGGATCGAGAATATGGTGGTAGCGCTTGCCGCCGCGAACATAACTTCGCTCGTAATCGCCCGCTGTGCTGAAGGCGTGGTCGGTCAGCGGGATTTTGGCAAACCACGTGTGTTCCGGCCCGCGAGGATCGCGCACGCCGGCTTGCCACGGAGTGCCATCGGGCTTGGTTCCGCGCGCAAACAAATCGCCGCCGGCTTGAACAAAAAATGCCCGAAGCCCGAGGCCATCGAGCACCTCGACGGCTTTGTCGACCGCGTAGCCCTTGGCGATCCCACCGAGCCCTATCTGCGTCTGGCGATGGGCGAGCATGACCGTTTTATCGGTTGCATTCGTAACAATGTTGCGAAAGCCCACGAATGGCAAACGCGCTTGAATTGCAGAATCGGATGGCGGGTTCGGATCGAGATCTTCGTCGAATTTCCAAAGGCCGTGGAGCGTGTGAAACGTGATGTCGAAGGTGCCGCTTGATCGTTCGCTTGTGCGAATCGCGTCGGTGATGATGCGGAACGTTTCGTCACTTACGGCGATCGGGGTTTGGCCTGCTGCTGCGTTGATGCGCGAAACGTCGCTGTCGTTGCGCCACGTCGTCATGAGCGCTTCGATGCGTCGGATCTCTCCGACAGCCTTTTGAAAAGCCGATAAAAGTGCGCTTTTTGGCAAATCAGGAGTGGTGAACGCCGCAAAGCCGATATGCGTGCCCATCGCCTTGTCGTCGAACCACACGCGCTCAGGCGAAAACGGTGCGTCTGCCTCACGCAAGGAAGCGGCGGGAGTCGGCGCACGATCAAGCGCGTGCGAGCGATGAGCGGCAGGCGCTGAAACGAGGGCAGGGGCGAGCTCGGAAGCGGAGATGGGCGCAGGTGCGTGAGTGTTCGCAGCGCTCGGTCCGCACGCTGCGCCGAGCGTCGCAATCGCGCACGCTGCGCCCCGCCGAAGTAAATGACCCAAGTTCATCGAGCGCCAGTGCATGCTCCGCCTGCTTTCCGTGGTGGCGCGCGTCAATTACGTCGCTGGTAGGAAATCCTCGCGCGTGTAAAGTGCAACAAAGTGAAAGCCTTCTCGTTCGATCGCCTCGCGGCCGCCTTCGAGGCGGTCGACGAGGGAAACCACGGCGAGAACGTTGTAGCCTGCCTGCTTTAGTTTTTCGGCGGCTTTGATGGCCGAGCCACCGGTCGTGGTGACATCTTCGACGAGGATGACCTGAGCGCCGGGGCGCAGGTGCGTATCTCCCTCGATGAGCCGCTTGCTTCCGTGGTCTTTCGCATCTTTTCGCACGTAGATTGCATCGATTGCGTGACCACGAGCCACGCTCGTGAGCGATACCGCACTCGCGAGCGAGCAGCCTCCGAGCTCAACGCCGGCCACAGCCTCGCATGAGGGCCACGCGCGCAGCACGTCGTAAAAAAGTGCCCCCACGAGAAAGTGCCCCTCGGCGCTCAAGACCGCTTGTTTGCAATCGATAAAGAAGTCGCTCTCTTTGCCAGATGCGAGGACCACGCGCTTTTTCGCAAATGCCCGCGCGTGAAGGAGCTCGAGCAGTCGCGCTCGCGCATGCGCTGGAGTTGCGCCGACGGAGACAGCGGCCACGGTTAGCGCTTCTTTTGAAGGGCTTTGGTGCCCTTTTTAAGAACGGGAACAACCGGCGGCGGCGGACCGACGTGCGATGCGGCCGCGCGTGAAGGCTGCGGTTGCGACAGCGCGATGGATGGCTCTGTGGTCACTCGAGGAGCCGCCGGCGCCCCGCCCATCGCACTCATCGAACTTACGGATCCTGCGGATGCCGCAGACGACGCACCGGTGCTGAAGATTGGTGATGCAACGCTCGGTGCGCTGATGCCCGCCGCGGGCTGCGCACGCCGCGCATCGACACGCGGCATTGCCGCCGACGCGCTCGCAGCACTAGATGTATTGTCCATCGAGGTAACGCGAGGCGGCGCGCCTGGCATGGGTCGTACGGCCGCTCCCGATGCCGCGGCTGCGCGAGGGCGTGAGGCCGAAGCGGGGCCGGTTTGAACGTGGCCGCGCACAAGTCCGCCTTGCGCGATCGTGATTCGCGGCGCGCGCAGGTTGCCGACGACGCGTGCGCCGGGCTCGAGCACCACGGTTTCGTCTGCGATGAGATCGCCTTTCACGGCGCCGCGCACAACAATGTGCTGCGCGGTAATCGCGGCGCCCACCAAACCTGTGTGCTCGACGGTGACTTCGCCGCTTACCGTGACTTCGCCTTCGACGTGGCCGTTGATCTCGAGATCACCGGTGCCATGAATGCGACCGCGAACGAACGTTCCGGATCCGACAACGCTTCGGTCTGCCATGTCACACGTCCATGTCGACGTTGCCCTTGAATTGGGCGCCATCGGCGATTGTGATCCGCGTTGCTTTGACATTGCCTACGACGCGCGCACCATTTTGCAGGTCGACGCGATCATTGGAGGCGATGTTGCCTGTGACATTGCCGGCGACCGCAACCGGACCGCTTGCGATATCGGCCTCGACGGTTCCACCGTGATCGATGGTCACTGCATCTTTCGCGATGAGTTTCCCGCGAAGGGTGCCCTGCACGAGGACATCTTCTTCGCTTGTCACTTCGCCCTCGATTGTGATTCCGACGCCAATGACCGTGCTCGCCATAATGCTGTGCCTCTTACTTATCCCGTTACGTAACGTCGCAATTGCCAAATATGCGAGATGCTAATGAATTCGTGTCAACGCCGACGGTTGGCTGTGGATGCAGCGCTTGCGCCCGCGAGCTCGGCGGGCAGGTCGAATGCAAGCTCTACGCGGCCGACGAACTCGGCGCCGTCTTCGAGCGAGACGGAGTCGCCATTGATGTTGCCCCGAACGCGCGCGCCTGATTCGATGCGAATAGCGCCCGCCGCGTGAACATCGCCCTCGAGGTCGCCGCGAAGCGTGACCTCCGAGGCCTCAACATTCGATGCGGCTCGCGACCCGGGGGCCAGTGTGACATCGCCGCGCACGGCAATATCGCCCTCGACCACGCCTTCAACGACAAGACTGCCCTCACCGGAGATGCGGCCGCGAACGCGGGTGGCGCGACCAATGATGGCGTCGCGCGATTCGGAACGGTCGGAGGGACGAATCATCATAGCGACCGAGCCTACTAATACAGGCTGCCAAGCCTGTCATCTCCTCCCGCACGCAATCGCGCAAGCCTGAAACCGACGCGCGCGCCCGCGCTCGATGCCCCAAAGCTCGCCACCGAGCCGCCACTAGAGCGGAGCGTAAATACCAAGCGCTTTGTTCTTGGGGTTGGCGAAGTACGCGCGGCTGTAACGCATTTTCGGCCCGTCGTTGATGAAGTCATCGGTGCCCGTGGCCACGGCGATGTCGCCCGCGGTGGGGTGGGATGTGCCCGGTGTTCCCGGCGGCACGACGACGATTGCTCCCGGAGGCGCATCGTAAGGATTGTCAATCGGCAGACGTTGCAAACCCCATCGGTCGGCGTTTGCCTTGGTGTTGAAGAAGTCGGCAAAGTGTCGTGCCCAATCCGATTTCATATCCCCAGCATCATAATAGTTTCGAATCTTTCCGTAACCTGACTTGTACACATACTCCCAAACCCATTTGAAGCAGTCGCCTTCCGATCCGCAATACGATTTATCTTTGTTCTTACATTGTAACGGCTTTTTCGTGGTTTCGGCGACAGCAAACCGATTGTTGGCTTTCGCGTAAGCCAAAAGCTTTGACATTTGGGCTCGTCCCGCCACGGAGATTGAGTAGGACTTTGGACCTTCAGTCTCGGCAGATGCCGTTGCCGCTTCTCCACTCTGACTATTGGAATTCCCGACTTCCGGCGATTCAGCCTCTATCGAGCATGCGGTGATGCCTACAACGAGGCCGCATACGAACACCCTGGTTGTTCGGTGAAAGTGCCCCATCGAATCGCGATGACCAACAGAATTCATACCATCTGTTCCTGAGTTTTTGGAGCGTTAACGAGCCCTTTTTAGTCGCGGCGACCGTGAACGCCGTTTCGTAACCGGGATATTTTGTTTAGAGCGGGGCAAAGATACCAAGCGCCTTATTCTTAGGGTTGGCGAAGTACGCGCGGTCGTATTGCATCCGAGGACCATCGTTGATGAAGTCATCGGTGCCCGTGGCAACGGCGATGTCGCCTGCGGTTTGATGACTTGTGCCCGGTGTTCCTGGCGGGACGACCACAATGGCTCCGGGGGGCGCTTCGTAAGGATTATCAATCGGGAGGCGTTGCAAACCCCAGCGGTCGGCATTTGCCTTGACGTTGAAATACTCAGCGAATCCACGGGCCTCCGCGCCGTACATCCCAGGGGCATCGCCGTAGTTTCGGATGTCGCCGAATCCTGATTGGTAAATATATCTCCAGACCCATTCGAAACACCTTCCTTTAGACCCACAATACGGTGTTGTGCATGAAGGCGATCGATTGCTCACCTTCGCGAACTCGAGCAGTCGACGCATCTGTTCGCGGCCCTCTGAGGAGATATTGAACGAATCAGCCCCCGACTCTCCTTGCTCCTCTGAATTCGAACCTGTGGAAGATGCAGGTTTCAGATAAGTAATGACGACCCAGCCGTTTTGGGTTTTGCCGTCGCTTGTGTACTCCACGCTTCGGAAGTCGCCGACATCGGGGTTTTTATCTAATAAGCTCTTGAGGCGAGTGCCTGTTTTCAGAATGGCCAGCGGCGCGGATAAGAATGAAGGCTTCGTCCACAGATTGATGAGATCGGTGGTTTCGAACCACTCGTCGTTGTCTGCAGCGGCTGGTTCCGAACCCGATTTTGATTTGGTCGAGTCTCCTGTTCGTGCCGTCATGGCACCGCCGCTTGAGATCTCGCCTTCGGCATCGTCACCGTCGACGGTGCATGCCGTACTCAAGGCGGCGACACTACTGACCAGAAGGGTGATCCATCGGATGCGACGCGGCATGACGTCTGACACAGAGCACGAACTGTTCCGCTCAACGAGTCGTCCTGAGATGGCGTATCGGTCGAGCGCGAACGCGTTCACGTGATATGGTTTGCGCCGAAGGCGGTCCAGACCGCGAGCGGGCGTGGTTCTCCGTTGACCCAGGGCAGGGGAGCGAATGATCCACCGGCAGAGAAGGCCAACGCGAGATGGGCCGAGATGGGCCGAGACGCTCGCGTGACGATCCGGGGTCGGCTTGGCTAATTGAACCCAACGTTATTTATCGTTCGGGGGTGCGGGCGCTCGCGGGGACCTTTTCATCCTTCGTGCTTGCTTGGTTCTTTTTCGCTGGAACGCTCACGCTCATGGGAGTGCCGCGAGGCGTGCCGCCTTCGAGTAATGCAATTCGGTAATCGTTGCTCGATGCGGGGAGCGGTATTCGCAACGTCATCGCCCCTGGTTGCGCTGGCAGCAAGGCGTTGGTTCGATTGTAGATTCGGGCGAGTGCGGGTGATGAAATGGCTGCGCGATACACGTACCTGTGTGCAGGTGTTGATGACGCAGGCTCGACGCCGATAACCCACGCGCCTGCGAGCGGCGGAAACGACCGCGGCCTGAGGCCTCGATTGCGATAGGGCGTGAAGTGGTCGAACGCCGCGTCGGCCTCGAGATAGCCCACGCCGAGATCGGCATCGACAACGGGTGGCTGCGTCGCCAAGCCCGGCGGCACATCGAGCGTAACTTCGATGAGGACCGCATCCTTTTCGCGTGCCCTCGTAGCGCGTACCAATGTAATCCGTGGCCATTCCGAAGCGAGCACGGGAAGGCCTCGGGCGTCGAGGTGAAGGGCGCCGGTCGCGCGCGCCGCACCAACCGAAGTCTCGCGGTCGCAGACGTGTGACCCGAGCGCGGAGAATGTGCTGCAGGCGCCGCAGTTGCATCCGTCACAGACCGGTAATTCGGTATCACCGATGGAGCTGGTGCCACTCGAAATACCTCGCTCGCGGCGTAGCCATTGTTCGAGCGTTAGCTCGTTTGGGGTTCCAATGCCACTTTCGGCCGCCGCCTGGGCGTAACGTTTTGCATTGTCTTCACCGAGGTAGCGCAGATGCCAATGCTCAAATCGATATCCTGTTTTTGGATTGAACGAAACCGGTATATCCCATCGTGAAGTGCACGGTTTGTCTGGGTGGCGGTCGTCGGGGTGCAGCGGATAGGAGACGACGAATCCAAAGCGCGTGGCGTGTTCCTGCAGAAAAATTCCGGCGGGCGTGCATCCGAAACCATCGCGAAACACGCCGCGGGGATCTTGGGCCCACGCTTCGGTGAACAAATCAACGGTGGTGCCAAGTTGGTGCTGACTGTGACCGGGGAGTGCCGATTGCTCGGAGGCCGCGCAAAACCCGCCCTTTTCGGCCCACTTCGCGAACGTGGTGCATTGCGAGGCGTACGATCGAAACGCAGATTGCACTTTGCCAGCAAACCCGCGGCGTTTCATTTCATCGAGCAACTTGCCAATCGCGCCTGCGGCCTCCGACCGTAAACAAAGCCGGGTTTCGCATTCGTTCGCGGTTGCGCCTCGGCCCGAAAAGAGATCGACGAGATCGGTGGGCGCGTCGCCTGGGGCAAGTTGTCCTTGGGGCGATCGGTTGACAAGTGCAAGTATGTCGCGGGCCTCGGCGAACGAGGTTCGCGTGTCGGCGTCGCTCACTCGGCCTTGGGTTGCTTGCCGGCACCCGGGGTGAGCGATCGCGTGGGCAGGCCCGAATGGAGCGCTCAGAACGCCTGCGGGCGAAGCTTCGTGCTCGTCGTCGCTCGAATGCGGCGAGGCATTCGATGGCGTCGAGGTAGCCATCGCGGCGGGATCGGGAGATGATGCATGCGTGTGCTGTGCATCTTCTTGGGCAGGCTTTTCGGCCTCTGATCGAGAGAGTTGGCCGGGTGCGCTCTGATGCACGCGTGAACAAGCGAGCGACAGTCCTGCGATGAGTAAAACGCATGCGAAACGCATGGGGGTAATGGCGGTTAGGGTTGTGTAGGGTGCATTCTTTTGAGCTGACCCGTAACTTACGGCCCGTCGTTGGGGTCGGCTGACCGCCTGCCGCCGCTGCGCCGTCGCCCTTCTGGGCGAGGTGGCAATTCACGCCGGTCGTCTCCCTCGCGGCGGTCGCTCGTTCCCAACCGTCGCTCGGTTGGCTCACCTGGTGCGAGCGCAGGGGGCGGCAGTCGACCGGATGGGTGATCGAGGCGGCGAGCGCGCTTGGCCATGCGTCGACGATGGGCGAGGCGCGCGTGAAATGTCAAATTTTGTGCGGTGTGTTTACGGGTAGCCCAGTCGCCTAACGGCGCGACGAGTCCTGGCGCCACCGCGCGAGGACGTCATCAATGGACGACCATGTTGGTGTAAGATGCACGCTTTGGTCGTCCAGCGCGAGGCCGAGCCTCGGAGCCCCCGCGCCGCCGAGCCAGATCGCGACCTTGCGGTCGAGCGCGCGCCGGAGCAACCAGAGCTGGTCGCTGCATTGGTTGGCGTCGACGACAGGCGTCACCGTTAGCCCGATGACGTCGGCGTTCAGCTTTTCGGCGGCCTCGACGATGTCCTGCACCGGTGTGTTGACTCCGAGCAGTCGGGGCTTCGCACCGGATGGAATCATGTAGACAGCAACCATTTCGAGGGCGAGCCCGTGGGGCTCTCCGGGGAGGGTTGTGAGCAAGATTGTCGGATGCCCCGGGATATCTTGATACGTGCTCAACATGGAACGCAGGCGCGTAGACAAGCACTGCGTGGCGGCGTGCTCGTGACGTACCGACAGGTTCCCCTCGGACCATTCGCTGCCTACGCGAGCCGCGAAAGGATGCGCAATTTCGACGACGAAGGCTTTGGGGCCCAGCGTGGCAGCAAGTTGCCGAAGCAGATGGTCGAGGCTTTCGAGATCGTCGTTGCGGAGGTGACCCAAGAGAGTGGCAATCATCTGCTCCGAAGCTGCGAACGCGAGCGCCTGAACGTGGGGCGACGTTCGCACAGCTGGGCGGGGCACTGCCCGCTCGCCGGAGATGGGTGAGGGCACCGATGCGCCTTGACCAAGGGCAATGAGCTCGTCGATCGTTTTGGTCACGACATCGCCGATGCGGTAGCCGTTTTCGATGGCCCCTTTCAACAACAGCAGCCGCTCGATGTCAGCGGCGGCGTAAAGGCGCCGATTGCTGCCTGGACGCCGTTCGGGCTTCGGAAAACCGTATCGGCGCTCCCACGCTCGCAGCGTTTCCATCGGCAAACCCGTCTGCTTGGCGACGATCCGAATCGTACTCGGTCGCTCAAGTCCTTGCTCGCGCGCCTCCCCCTGAACTCGCTCGGGCGGAACCTCGACAAGTCTCGACGAGTTTCGGGGGGTGTAGGGCTTGACCGAACTCATGGTGGGCAATACCTATACACTATATGGACGAACTGTCGTCGCCAAGCCCCTCGCTGCGGTGCCCGTCCATGTCTTCTCTACCCCCCCCTCGAAAGCAGTCCCATGACCCAAGCCTACGCCGTTGACCCTCACAGCTCGTTGCAACCCCGCAATGCGCCCCCGAAACATCGCGTGTATATTGCAAGCAAAGCGAAGCTGCCGACGCAGTTTGGCGACTTCGACATCGTCGTGTTCAACAACGACCACGACCACAAGGAACATCTCGCGGTGGTGCGAGGCGGCGGTGACGTGAGCGGGCGACACGACGTGCCTGTGCGGCTGCACTCCGAATGCCTCACCGGAGATGTGCTCGGCTCACTCCGATGCGATTGCCGCGGACAGCTCGAGCGCGCGCTCAACATCATCGGCTCTCTCCCTTTCGGAATTGTGCTATACATGCGTCAGGAAGGCCGCGGTATTGGCCTCACGAATAAGATCCGGGCCTACGGGCTGCAAGAACAGGGGCTCGATACCGTCGATGCCAACCTCGCCCTCGGCTTCCGCGACGACGAACGCGAGTACGACATCGCCGCTGCGATGTTGCGTGAGCTGGGAGTGCAAAGCATTCGGCTTATGACCAATAACCCTGACAAGGTCCGCAAGCTCGAAAGGTGCGGGATCAGCGTCAGCGAGCGAATCGCCCACGCGATTGCGCCGAATCGTCACAATCGCGACTACCTACGAACCAAGGCTTGCCGGTCGGGCCACTTGCTCCAAGGGATTCACGTGGCCGCGAGTGCGAATGGCAATGACGCCGAGGCGGCAGTGCCGTCAGCGGTGAACCGAATCTAAACGGCAGATCTACGAGGAAAGAGCCGATGGACCAACACATGAATCCTTGGGAAATCGAAGTTTTCTACGACGGCGCGTGTCCTCTTTGCGTTCGTGAAATGCGTTTCATGATGCGTATGGATCGATCGAAGGGGCGAATTCGATTCACAGATATCGCTGATGAGCGGTTTGATGAGTCCGCGGTCGGCGTCTCTTATGCGACATTAATGGATAAAATTCACGGGCGGTTGCCTACCGGCGAAATCATTGTCGGAGTCGAGGTCTTCCGAAAGCTTTACGAAGCCATTGGCTGGCGACGTATCGCCGCCGCATCTCGCCTCCCCGGACTGTCCCACGCACTCGACTTGGGGTACCGGATATTTGCAAAATACAGACTAAGGATGACCGGTCGTTGCAAAGATGGGTCGTGTGCCGCAGTTCGTATGCCTGAGCGAGCGTGATGCGTGCGTGATTGAAGGGGCGCGCCGAATTGGGAAAAGCGTTTGAGGTCAGGCATCGTATGCTTCGATGCCTCGCACGATTCGCTTTTCGGCTCGGCCCCGCGTGCAAACATGGGGGGTGGCCACCCCGCGAAGAACGAAGTCGTCGACGGCGCTCGGTCTTCTCGCGGGGTTCTGCGTCGCCATCGCGGCGGTCCAAGCCTGCGGCACTTCCGATCCCGACCGATGCTCCGAAGCGCGTTGCGCACCAGGCAATCGCTGTTTGCCTGCGCACGGAGAGACCAGGTGCAGGCGACCATGCGCTGCAAGCGCTGACTGTCCAGCCGGCTCAACGTGTGTATCGGCGAGCCAACCTGCGCAGATCCCAACAGCGTGTCAGCCCGCGCCGCAGGGCGTCTTTTGCGACAGGTACGCCGAGCGAGGCGGGCCCCGTCTTGCGCCCTACGTGTGCGAGGTCGATAGTCCAAAAGGGTGCATTGCCGGGACCGAACCGGGACAATGGTGCTGCGATGACCGACCGGGCGAGACGTACGCACAGCCCTTTTGCATGCGAGATCTCAACGGCGTAGAGCCGGGCCCAAAGCAGTTCGGTGCACCTTGCAACGCTTCGGGCGGCCGAGAAAACAATCCAGATTGCGATACGTCGCAGGGCTTCGCCTGTTTCGGCACGCAACCGGGTGATGGTGGTGCGTATTGCACGCGTTATGGTTGTCACTCGGACAGGGAATGCAGCGCTGAAATGTATTGTGCAACTATCAATGAGGCGCCAAATGCCGTCACGGCAGCGCGCTCGTTTCGCTCGAGCGTAACCGTGTGTTTAAAGCGCGACTATTGCGCGCCGTGTAGCGCCGATAGAGATTGTCCGAGTCTCGCCGGAGTAACGCAGTATTGCGTTTCAGACCAAAAGGGGGCTCTGTTCTGCGCGCCGGAATGCTCTGAAACATCGAATTGCAACAACGAAGCCGTTTGCGTTGATTCCGGATTCGGACCTCGCGTCTGTTACCCGCGAGCCGGTGTGTGCGTTGGCGACGGTACGTTGTGTTCGCCATGCCGTGCGGACGCTGATTGCGGGGCCGATGGCGTGTGCGTAAAAGGGACCTACTCATCGGAGC
>Ga0164293_10003343_pt1 | contig 13670 bp, 20 predicted proteins | sample GEODES118metaG_FD_111487 | JGI IMG/M metagenome (GOLD analysis project Ga0164293, IMG submission 111487) | Eutrophic lake water microbial communities from Lake Mendota, Wisconsin, USA - GEODES118 metaG | ecosystem: Environmental > Aquatic > Freshwater > Lake | place: USA: Lake Mendota... | reverse complement strand
GTCCATAGCATTTACAAGATCCGGCTGTATTTCTTGATCAACCTCCAATAAGTATACATACATCAATCCTTTGACTTTTTTTCCGTCTCTTGTGTGTCTTGGGATAAGACCAATGAACTTGAGGTCGAGGTCATCGATATCAACTGCTGTTTCTTCAAAAAACTCACGTCTTGCACCTTCTTGAGTTGATTCACCTTCCTCGAGTTTACCTCCAGGAATTGACCACATTCCAGGGAAGGACCCCAAGTTATTTCTTTTACATAGGAGAATCTTATCTCCACATTTAACCATTACTCCTGTGTATGTTTTTCTATCCATAGTATTTATAAATATGAAGGTAAAGATAGGGGAAAATATTTTTAATGTCAAAACTTTAGTTAAACCTAAAGATCAAAAAATTGGTATGATGAGAAGACGTTTTGATAATACGTTTAACGGAATGCTTTTTTTGATGGGTGGTGATGATCAATGTTTTTGGATGAAAAATTGTATCATACCTTTGGATATACTTATGATTAGAAATAATGTTATTGTAAACATCCACCACAACTGTGATCCATGTCAAGGTAATGATTGTCCTTCTTATTGTGGCAATGGAAATATTGTATTAGAATTGGAAGGTGGTACTTGTGAAGAGTTAGATATTGAACCCGGTGATTCTGTGGAATATATTTTGAATTAGGCTTGAAAACTCTTGATGAAGAATTTACTCTTATTGAATTTTTTGTAAACAAACGATGGTTTTTCTGGTATACCATATCCAAACCCTATGTCTAAAGTTGTTCCGACTTTAATATCTGTAATCCCTCCAGCATTTGCAACATCAACCGCATATGTTGCACAGTTTGAATCACCACCCCCAACAATATCAAGAAAATTGTACTTTCTTGGTTTAGCAGCCTCACTCATAGCCATTTTTTCATTAGGTAATGAAAGAAGACTCACTAACATATCAAGTTTAGGTCCGTCTCGATAAGTTTTAGTTTTACATAGTTTGGCAACTTCTTCGGGATTTATTAAAGACTTTTTTGCATCAAACTTAGCGATTCTACCCATTGAAGTTTGTAAAACTTTACCGACACCTTTGTCATCATAAGGACCGAATTCAAAAAGATTAACATTACCGTCTTTGTTGATAATGATACATCCCCCATGTCCTGTTGCATATATCTTTATTTGTTTACCCTTTTGTTCATTAATACCTAACATGTCTTCAATCCACTCGGCATCTCTACCTACTTTCTGTAAAATACGGGTTAAGAATGAATCTTCCACACTTGGTCTGTACTTAGGAAATGCAAAAAACATAAAATAACCACTATCCGATGAAGTTAGTTTTGGTGTAGTGGTTGTTATTGGTATTCCTTTTAATTGTTGCTCCGTAATTTCAGTTTCTTGCTCTGATTGTGAAATTTTTTCTTTCAAAACTTTTTGAAATTCTGATGCAATCATTTTGGTAAACTTAACGTAAGGAGCATCATCCTTCTCTGGATCGTATCTATATTGACCTTGTGGTGGTCTTTTAGATCTTCCTAAGTAATTCAAACCTGATATGTTAGTAATACACTTGTGTCCACCTGAATTTGCTTGAATCAAATCCCAAGCATTAATTCCTATTTGATCTAACATTTGTCTGTGTTCTTCAGATAAGTCTTTGAATGGTGTTTCCATCATTTCTTTTATATGGTTCAGGAGTTGTTCTCCGTTGTCCATATACATAAACTTCTCACCGTATAAAGCATCGAAATCCTTAAATGTAAATCCAACACTCTCAGGTCCTACCGCAGTCTCACTAACCCATTTTATCGTTGATAATGGTATTGTTTTAGTTTTTAACTGACCTTCCCATTTACTTAATACTTCTTGCGCAATTTCCCCCAAATTAACCCCTTTGAGTTTTCTTTCTTTTTTGAATGGATTACAAGATGCTTGAACAAGTCCCATCGGCCACGCCATAATGAGAAAGTCTGCCTCAGGATTATTTCTGAATGGGGTATACCTGTCATAAGATCCAGGCTTGTACATACTACCTCCACCGTATTGGAATATAATGTTGTCCGACACTGTCGGAAAGTCCTTCATTTGTTGTGCGTAATCTTCTGCATTTTTTTGTAATTCTTCAGGATTTGCTGCATTGTTGTTTTTCATCCACTCTTTAATGTTATTCAAAATTGATAACAAAGATGGTTCTGAATTTAAAACAAGCGACTCAAGAAATCCTGGTTTGTTTTTAAAGGCTAATAATAATTTGTTAATAACCAACCCTAATAACATTTTGTTCTTTTGTAATGATTTTTCTTTGTCAACTCTGAATAGGTAATTGACAACGTCTGTTGGGCTAAGGTCGTACTTGGCGAAATCTGCAGAGTCTACTGTACTAATCAACAAGACATCTGAAGTTGGAAATATATCTTTTGGTGAAACTACTTGGGAGATTGTTTCTACATTTGATCTTGAAGATCTAAACGAGGTAGATTTTGTGTCCTGAGCCCCGGCTTGTCTATCATGGTGGTCTGTGTGAATCACAAACATTGGTTTACCGTGAGCGAAGTCAACAAGAACTGGCATTGTATCACCTGATGCATCGTTCTTTTTAACTGCAAATTCTTTTTCACCATATTGAATTACCTGTGCACCAACAACGTCAATACCATTATCTTCAAGGTACTCCTTCATTGCAATTGCTGTTGTAACCCCATCAAGGTCTTGATGGAAATAGATTTCGGCTTTGGGGTATCTTTTCCTCAAAGCCGAAATATCTCTTAAACCCGTCTCTGTTATTAATTTTTTACGCACGATTTACAAACATTTCTAATCTTCCTTTGTCATTCACAAAAACATCCACACCTTGGAAATACTTTCCCTTGTCCAAAGGTGAGACACTACCCATACTTATTTTGTCTCCTTTTTTCATTTCAATAATTGTTGAAGGAGAAAGTTTTGTTCCTTTTGAAATAATTTTACCTTCAGTCTTAGGTGTTCCTTCTACCAAGAATACTTTATAATCCCTTTTTTTTGCTTCAGGAAAATCACATATCGCTTTTCCTATAGAACCTTTAACACCCATCGATGTTTGTTCTTGAATAACTTTCTTTACAATATTTTTTAAATCAGACTCAGTAAGTCTTATAACTTTCTTTCCCATATATTAACTTTTCAGTGTTAGTAAGTATTTTAATTTATTTACCTGTTGTAACATCTCGTCTCTTAAATTGAGTAAGTCTGTATCATATCTACCATCTAGTTGATCTGTCATTGATACTAAAAATTCAACAATACCATCTACAAAATTTTGAAGATTTATTGACTTGATGTCTTGGAATGCAATGACAAACTCTTCAGGAAAACTAGGTCTTCCATATTTTCCCATCATAGCTTCAACAAATGCATCTATATGGTCTCCAAAAGAATCATATATGTCACCGTACGATCTGTGTTTGGCATCTCCGTATGTTTGCCAATGTAAAAACCTAAATTGGTTTTGTATCTGAATTAATTTTAAAACTATTTCTTCTTTCATATTATCTTGGACTTAAACTTGTTTGTATTAACCATGACAAAGGATCAAGTGTTGGTTTTGCACTTGGTTGTGATGCTGGTTGTGTTGCTGGTTGTGTTGGTACCGCTTGTGAAGATCCACTTTGTCTATTTAAGAAGGCTTGTGCTTCTGCTTCAGAACCAAAATCTTCTTGTACGTATTGTTGAGCTTCGGGTGTGTTGTTATAATCCGCAATACTTTGTTCGAATTTAGAATCACCTAATTGTTTTTGTAATTCGTCAGGTCCAACAAAATTAGCTATACCTAAAAAATCAAGAAGACCTAAATACCATTTTGTCTTTCTCATTAAAGCCCTTACACTTCTATTTCTTCCCATCAATTGTGGCATACCACCCCAAAATGTTTTCCAAGAAAGTAACTTATTACCTGTTCTATATCCTGAAAACATACTAGGTGTACTCTTTGACAAATTAATTAATTCTTCTAATTTCTTAATCTGATCTATTTTACTTAATCTTATAACTGCACCTGAACCCGCCTTTATTCCTTTAAATTGGGGTGCTAAATCAGCAGCTTTAGTTCTAATCGCTGTACCTCTACCCGCACCTTTGAATAATTGAATCCATTCTAAAATTGTATTTTTAAACCCTTTAAGTGGTCCTGCCGGCATAGCCTTAATAAGTTCTTCTAATTTTCCAGAAATCTTTGTCATACCTTTAACGAAAGTACCTATGATACCTCCTGAAGCAGACAATTTAGCTAATTCTTCAGCAGCATCTTTAGCTTTACCCGCCTTAGACAATTTCATTATACCATTTAGCGCTTTAGCTGATGGTTTTCCAAGTTTGAGTGCATACATTACAGGTTTTGCAACCACGTCACCCGCATAAGGTATTGCGGCAACCATTGAAAGGAATCCGAAAAGATACTCTCCTTGAGTTAAATAAATCACCCCATTGAGTGCATCAGCAATTCCTGTTGGGTCTATCCATCCTACGACATCTAATACCGTATTATACCACTTTTCGTTAAGGGTATTTGATTTTTCTTTGTTAATTACCTCTTGGATCTTTTTTTTCTTTTCAGGATATAAAACCTTCATGTATTCTAAAACGAAGATTCTTTCCTCCTTCGATGCCTGTTTCCACTTTGTTTTCAATGACTCGATAAGTTTTTCATTTTTCAACTCCTCACTTATTCTGTCAAATTGTTTTTGACTTAATACTATATTTGGCATTTAAACATTTTCTTAATAAATATCCAAACTAATAAAAAAAGGGTTCCTAAGAACCCTTTTCAAAATCTAATTCAGTTTGTTTCTTTTTATCAACAAACCCTTGTACTCTTTTTCTACCTATTTCGGCATAGTTTTCTGATAATTCAATACCAACCCATCTTCTGTCCAATATTTCTGCAGCGACACAAGTTGTAGCTGAACCTGCGAACGGATCCATAATCAAATCATTTCTGTACGAAAGTATTTTGATGGCTTTAGTCGGTATATCCATTGAGAACGTAGCCTTTGTCATTGATTTAGTGTCAGCAAAATAATTCCATTGTCCGTATACCAAGTCAATAAATTCCTTCTTTTGTTCTTCAGTATAGGTTTTCTTTTCCTTACCACCTTCTTGTTCAACCATAGTTGCTGTCCATTCAGGATCACCCTTAACTTTTTTAATATGATGTTTTTTGTACGCTAATATGATACACTCTTTTGGATTGTAGATATATGGTGCAGATGGTGACATCCAAGAACCCCAAGCAGTTGTTTTGCTTCTGTGAGGTGACTGTTCTTCCAAGTCAACAATACCATAAAAACCAAACCCAATACTTTTCATGATGTTCCAAAGTTCTGCCGCCATGAAAATTCTACCACCTTTATCCTGTCGATTTATTTCGTAAGGGATATTCAAAGCAATCCTACCATCATCTTTCAAAACTCTGTAAGCCTCTCTCAACCAATTATTGGAGAATACTTTATATTGATCAAACTCTAAATCATCTTCAAAGGTATCATAGTCAATCCCAACACCATACGGTGGTGAAGTAACAATGAGATCTACAGATTTCTCTGGCATCTCAGACATAATTTTAATACAATCACCAATTATTATGGTATTAACAATTTCTTCTATTTTCATAATTTTATTTTACTATTACTACATCTCCTTTCCAAATTACTTCATTAGCCAAACAACTCACATGATGTTTATCAACTTGTTCCGCCCTTATAGTATCCCAAACTTTATCTCGAGTTGTATGAACAGGTATTTCAAAAATAATGTTTGAGCAAAGGTGTTCCATGTCATCAACTATGATTCTCCAAAACATGTGATTATCATCACACAAGGTATTCCATCTCACTTTAACATCTATCATAATTTTCCCTCTTGTTTTAATTGTTCCCTAATTTTAGTTGCAGATATTTCACTGACTTCTTGTGGTGGTATGTGTTCAATGATATCATAACCCACACCTCGTCCGAAGTTTACTGATTCTATATCAGGGATTTTGATAATTTCAACTCTTCCCTCACTAATTAAATCCAACAATTCAACAACTATATTTGAATGTACTTGTTCGGTAGTAAATGGATTTTTCTCGTCAGGTTGAACATCTCTAATACAAATTAAAACATTTTTACCCTCATTAAGTCTTTGGTCAATCAACCATCTGTGACCTTTGTGCCAAGGTTGCCATCTACCAATAAACATCGAATATTGTTTCCCCGTACTATTCTTCAGTTTTGGGTCTCCTTCTACGTGAATCTTTTTCATTAAAAAATTAATTTTTCTCTTATTTCCTGAAGACTTTCGAATTCAGGTTTATTTGTTGTGTCGATATCTATGAAGTTCTCCAAAGGTGGTTCATAGTTTTGAACGTGATAATTTTCTCTACCTCTGACATCTTTCGTGTGAATATAAAGTTCAACTATACCGTCTCCCAACTTTTCTTTGAAAGATTCTCTTTGATCTCTATAAGGTGATACTAATGAAACTAAAACATTATTTCCTTTATTATGCAGGAAATGAGCTATGTTTTGAGCTAATTCAATGTTCTTTCTTCTGCCCGCTTCACTATAATCTTTGTTATCAAAGATTTCTCTGATATCATCACCGTCAACTAATATTGCACTTCCTTGTAATGCCGAAATCATCCAATTTGCCAATGTGGTTTTACCTGCACCTGGTTGACCTGTTAACCAATAAATCATTTTTCTAAGTTTTTTATTTTTCTATCCAAATAAAAGGCGGCCTTCTTGAGGTCTTCAATTTCTTTGGTTTTATCTTTCTTACCCGCTCTTGCAACATACTTAACCACGTTGAACAAATACGCGTCTTGATCCAATTCCCAAGCTTCACAAACCTTAATAACTTCATAAGGATTGTCCGCCCCTCCATAATGTTGAGGGCCGTTTACCATATCTTTTGATTCTGTCATTTTTTAAAATGAGGTTTTAGATGTGTCTTTTATTTCACTATGATTATAAGGATAAGTTCCTAATTGTTTCTTATAATATTCCATCTCAAGACTATCTTTTAAACGTTGAATTCTTTGAATTTCTTTTTTGTCCTCAACATCCCTATTAGGTGTTAATGAAATGTATATGAGTAAAATTATTATAGTGAAAAAGAATCCAATTTCTTTTATATTTTCTTTAATGTTCTTCATTTTTATTCCCCCATTTTTTCTCCATGTACTCGATGTATCGATCTGTTTTATTCCCATTGTATAGAAAATATACAAAGTAATAATCAATAATCCAGTCCAATTTTTTTAATAATCGTTTCATTTCCTCTCACTAAAAATTATTGAAAATATTTTTCAATTGCCTCCAATTTATCGTCAGCATCCACCAACATTTGTAACGCTTCTTCAGCATTTTTATAGAAGTCACCTGTTGAGTGATCTCCGATACCTACCGCATTATCACCTAATAATTCTAAAGTTAATAACGCTTTCGCTTTTTCAGCTTCAGCAGAAGCTTTAAGCATTTCTTTCAATTTTGATTTGATATTTCCCATTATTGTTTGTTTTTATGTTTTTCAGATCTTTCACCTTTTTTATACGCTTTCTTTTCAAGTTGTTCCTGACTTGTTTCTGAGTTAGTTACCACTTGATTTTCTTTTGGTCTTCTTGTGGTTTTTTTCCACTCTGTTTTGGAAACGTACTTCCAACTTGACCCTACCATGTTGATTGCGGTTTTGTCATCAACTCTTTTGATGTCACCGACTTGGACATCTTTGTTTGCTCTAATTGCTTGAATACACTTCATAGTTTACCTCCATGTTTTAATTTAATTTCCAATTGTCATATGGTATCATAGACTTTGGATGATAATGAAAAAAAGTTTCGTGAATAAAAGTATAAGGGTTTTCTTGTTTAGTATCAAGATACGCCCCCCAAAATGACAATGTTGAGTTTGATAAAATGTGTTTGTCACACTTTGCCATCATAAACATTGATATGTGTGGATCTTCGTCAACAAATATGATATCACTCTTGGGAATATCTAACTGATCGAGTAAAGTATTTGACTTTTCCTGATTGTCAGTGAAAACCAATATCTTATGTCCCCATCTTTCTCTGTTCAAGGTTTCCAAATACCATTCCATCGGTGGTATAACAGGTTGAATAAAATCATTGTCATTACCCATCCTAAGATGAAGTGATATTGTTTTGTCTTGGAATAAATGAGAGTAATTGAAGTTAATATATTCCTTTATCCCCGAGTTCATTTCGAATTTCTCAAGGAGATATTCTCTGTTATGATGCCAGTATTGGTGGTTGAAGAAATACCCTTGAATTAGAAATGGTGTTTCGGTTATTGTTTCAATTGGAACGTACTCACCCCCTTGTCCTGTATCATATCCCCACGCTAAAGATTGATTGAAATCCCAAATGAATGCTGGTGGTCTTCCGTAGAACCACGGTAGTTTTGGGAATATATCTCCCATACTCACACCTCTATCTTTCATTTGATGTCCACCCCACGGATCGAAATGATGATTCCTTGTAGGTGTTTGAGTTACCTTCGAGAACAAAGAATATTCTGACTGATGTGTTAACCAGTAACCCAAGACAGAATCAATATCTTTATCTCTAGCATACGAAAGAAGGGCGGCCATTTGAAACATTACATTTCCAAGACCACCCATCAAAACTACAGATCCTGTATTATTCGTTATTTGCGGTAACAACTCTTTCGATTCCATACTTATTGGCAATTTGGTCATCTGTTAATCCTTCTAAAAACATCTCATAGATGTTTGAACTTTCTTCGTCCAAGAAGGTAAGTGAATCACTTTTCCCATACAATTGTTTGAGACTATTGTTTGCCAATGCGTGAAAGCATCTTTCTTTGTCTAACCATCTTTGATTGAATCCCATAATACAAATGTACTAAATTTGGATTAATCTTCCAAATCTCTAAGTTTTTTGAAATTGACCACCTGAAAAATGTAAGCCATGAGTGCTCTCTTCATCATTGGAATGAAGGTCTCTTCGTAAGGAAACTCTTGTGTGGTTCTTGATTCAAATATTGGTACTTCTCTATAAAAGTCCGTAAGATTCCAAGTTGAGTGATCATCTAAAATTTGACTAAATGTTTTTTCATCTGTGTTTGCAGAATAAATTAAATTCAAATGGGTTTTGTTAAGATAATCTTCGGGTTCATCCTTTTTGATTTCATACTCCCAGACAAAAAGTTTGTCGTCTTCTTTTCTTCTGAAATAAACATACCCTCTCCCATCTTCTAATCTATCCTTATTTCTTTTAACATGAACTGATATTGCATCCTGAGCTATAGTCCAAATTGATTTTGCAACACTAAAAGCCTCATAAATTTTCTGACCCGAATATTTGATAGTTTTGTTAACTTGTTCTTGTTGTTCTTTGTCTAATACTGGCGGTTTTTTCGGAAAAAGTTCTTTGAATAATATTTCATCGTCAGGTGCACTAAACTTTTTCTTGGTTAACAACATTGTGTTTTCCTTATTGATTGATTGTAAATTGGCAAGATGCAATGATAACTCCACAAAGTCAGGATATATTTTGAGATCATCAAAATTCTTATCACATTTTTGTAGGTACGCCAAAAGGGTATACTTCTTATACTCGAAATCCAAAGGTTCCTTGTATATCCATTCCGGGTCTAATTTGAAACTACTTTTTTTTGTTCTTGCAGCCATGAGAAAAATATAACGTTAGTTCATTATTAATCAATTCTGAAAACATAGTATTGTTCACCCATCACTCTGAATATTTCATAAGATCCGTCATATGGACTTAATTGTCCATAACCATCTGCGTCAATTACCGCCTGAATAAATTCATCTTTATCAACGAAATCCTCGGCATTTAATCCGTACTCATCCATGTAATATTGAGGATTTTTTCTTACTTCGTCTACGAGGTCATCTATCTTGTCGTTAATTAAATCTTCAGGGAAATCTCCTTCGGGATTTTCCTCAATTTCTACAATCTCCTCATCTAATTCCGTAATAGAATCTCTTAGGGAATCTATTTTTTCCTCTATGTTATCATATTCTTCACTATCTTCATCCAATTCTGATTGATACGCCTCTAATTGTTCAATCGTAATTTCTAATTTTGCCATCTTTTGTTTGTTAAACTTAATTTGATCCACTTGTTTTTTGTCTAACATTCTTTCATCATCATTGAAATAAGAATCAGGATTTTCATAAACATCATATTCGTAGTTATCTCTTGAATGTTCTGCAACCGCATCTTCATCAATATGATTTCTCCAAAAGGACTCATTGAATCCTGTAATTCCTATATCATCAATTAAAGAATCCACATACTCTCTCATTGCTTCTTCAACTTCACCTTCATATCCAACCGCAAATGTTTGTCCATTGAAATCAGGATGAATTACTTCGAATTTAGCAAGGCCATAATGCTCATAGGTTTCAGGAATAATGTAATATACATCAATCATTTCCAAAATCTCATCCCTCTCTTCTTCCAATTCATTGATTTGATCCAAGATATCCGATCTAACTTCGTCATCTTGTTCATACTCAAGATTCAATCTGTCTATTTCTGTATTGATTTCCAATAATCTTTCTTCTTGTTCTCTATCTCTAACAGTTGCACCCTCATTTTCCAAATAATTCAAAACAGCCCAAGCCATTTTACCTTCCTCATCGATATCATTGGTTAACGCCCATTCTTGCTCCACTCTCCTATCATCCGCGTCAGTCATTTTTGCATTTAATATTCTTTGAATTTCAATCTTTCTTAATCTTTCTGCTTCTTTCTTTTTTTGTAATTTCTCTTCTTCCACTTTAAGCTGTTCAGAATATTCTGATGATAGGTAGTTTTTGATTTTCTCTGATATTATTTTGAATTCGGGTTGTTGAAATAGGACTGATGTGTGAATTACTTTGTCGGTTGCATCATAATAACTTTCGTCACCATTAAATCTTTTAAATAATCCGATTTTGTAATTGGGGTCTGATGTTGGTAAAGTTTTGTCTATAATATAAAATAACTTTCCCTCTACATTATATCTATTGAAAGTTTCTGAAGCTTCTCTACCTGATGTACACCACTTAGTACCTTGACCATAATAACAAGAAGATTCATGACTAAGTGGATTAACGACCATATATCTCGGAGATTCATAAACCACATTTGCCCCGTTAACCTTTTTTACATTTCTTCTTTGTCTCAATGCATATTTGTCCAATTCTGTTTTTAAATCATCAACATCTTGATATTGGAAAATATCAGTTCTTTTAAGATTACTACCAAACTTATTGAAATAATCCAAAAGATTTTTTATCATCTCAAAATTTGTGTCAAAACTAACTTGATCCAATACTCTTCCTATCCACCCATAAAATTTAGATGGAATTTCTCCAATTATTTTTTCTTTTTGATCTTGCGTAAACTTTCTTCCGAAGTTTTTTTCAAAATCAGTAATCCTTGATTCTCCTAAAATTATTTTCTCCGACATCAAATCTTTATTTGATAAATATTGAATGAGTATTATATTTCAACTTGAAACATATTTATAAACATAAACAAACTTAAATAATAATCACCATGGGATGCGGATGTAAAAATAAAGGACAAAATGCAACACCTCAAACTCAACAAGAGATTCAACAAGCTAAGGTACAATACACTAAGCAAGTGAATGAGGACGTGAAATCAGCCATCAAAAAAACGATCGAAAAGTATTACAATCAAAACAAAACCAAGTAAGGGAAATATGAGAATGGCTCGATTGTAGAAGGGAAGAAAAATTCTTCCCTTTTTTTGTATTTATATGTTATGGATGTACAGGAATTAATCGATAGTTTTAATAATGGTGAGTTTGAAGATTACTTGAAACACTTTGGTGATTACGAAACATTCTTCAAATTTTTGGACAGAAGAGGTTTACTTGGTGATCTTGACCCAACAGATGATGGATCAGGCGATTGGGCAAACAGTCTTATGTTATTTTTTGCAAAATCTTATCCTGAGAAATTTAGACATTGGCTTCAACGACAGTTAAATGATATTGAATACATAGATGGAGTTCCTTATATCGTTTGTGATAAAGAAGATTTGGCTATTTTATTCTGTACGGGAGGTAGAAATGATGTAACTAGAGAAACCATTGAAGGTGTATTGAAAGGTGATGGAGATTTATGGGATAGATACTGGGACACAACAGATGATGTCTACAAAGATGTTATTGAAGAGTTGACACCAGAGAATCTTAAAACTCTTGCCAAGTATATTGTCGAAAAACTAAAGGGTGAGAAATTATCACCTGATACTGAAGAATTAGAAATTATTGCTGTTAGTCAAGATCACCCTGGATATGTGGAAGTCACTGATGAAAACATCATGAGAATTCTTAATGATCGAGAAACTATGACTGAATTACTCAATGATTCTTTAACTGATCTTAGAAATACTCTATTTTCTATCCATAGCAGTGCATATAATTCAGCTTACGAGTCAATGGTTTATAGAAAGATTAATGGTGAACTAGAAACATTTTTTGATATGGAAAAGTCGAATTGGAGTCAAATTCCCCATCCATATAAAAAGAATACATTTATAGAAAAATGGAAAGCCCCAATCAATAATTTTGATTCTTATATTATAAACTATTTGGAAAACAACAAAAACTACGGATCAACATCAACTTTAGAATATCATGGAAGTTATTTAGGTGTTCTTGATGATCTGACAAATGATAATGTCGATTGTTTGAGTGCAAACATAGATGACTATCCAGATTTCAGAGAAGTTGATAACAACATAAATGATTATTTTAAAGAAGAATTTTAATGGGATTTAGAGACGGTTTAAACGAAGCATCGAGGGAAATGATATACAAGAAACCCCCAAGGAATATTAGGTCTATTTTGGACCAAATAAAACTATTTGAGGTATATCCAAAGATTTTTGCCGTTGTAATCAAAGATGATAAGTTGAGATCGAGAGTGTTTCTTCGTTATCAAGAGTTTTATGAATCAGATTCTGATTCATTCAGAGGTAAGTCGTTCAAGTGGAATGATTACATCAAATTTTATAAAGAGAAAACCAAAAGAGATTATTTCTCTTATCATGAAGATTATGCAGGATATAATGTTCCTTGTGATACAATCGAAGCATGTAAAGCCAAAATACCTGACTTAAACATATATGATATGATTATGTTCAGTGTTACTGATACTATCAAGAAACTTGTTGGTGACTCCCCTTACTATCTTATCGGAATCGACCAAGACAATGGTGATGACCCTTCTTTAATATTCCATGAAGTTGCTCACGGTCTTTGGTTCTCTGATCCTGATTACAAAAACAAAATGACCGAACAGATTAATAACATGGATCCAAAGGTTAAAGATAAGATGATTGACAAAATTAAAGCATATGGTTACGGTGATAATGTTTATATGGATGAACTTCAAGCTTACATGGCAACAGGTCTTGGAAGTGAGATGAGACTCATTAAAAACATTAAACCAGAGATGGTTCCGTTTAACAATATATTTATGAAATATGCTTCAAGTATTAAACCAAAGGAAATACCAATCGATTGGAGCACGGATTTAGATAGATGATCAAAATTATAGACATATTAACAAACGTAATTAACGAACAGAAAAGATTTCAATTTGATCCTGAGACTTAT
>Ga0164293_10003341_pt1 | contig 13673 bp, 25 predicted proteins | sample GEODES118metaG_FD_111487 | JGI IMG/M metagenome (GOLD analysis project Ga0164293, IMG submission 111487) | Eutrophic lake water microbial communities from Lake Mendota, Wisconsin, USA - GEODES118 metaG | ecosystem: Environmental > Aquatic > Freshwater > Lake | place: USA: Lake Mendota... | reverse complement strand
GACAATGTGACGATGACTGTTGAGTTGGGTAAGCCAATTGCGATGGATGAGGGTTTGCGTTTTGCTATTCGTGAGGGTGGTCGTACTGTTGGTGCAGGCCGCGTCACCAAGATCTTGAAGTGATTGGTTGAGATAATGGCAAAGAGCAGCATCCGCATTCGCCTGAAGGCGTTTGATCACGAGATCATCGACCAATCAACACGCAAAATTGTTGAAACCGTCACTCGTACAAACGCCAAAGTGCGTGGACCAATTCCACTACCCACTGACAAGCATCGCTTCACCGTGATTCGTGGGCCACACGTCGACAAAGACTCACGTGAGCATTTTGAAATGCGTATTCATAAGCGTCTCATCGACATTGTGGAACCCAATTCAAAAACGATTGATTCACTGCAGCGCATCGAGCTGCCTGCCGGTGTCGACATCGAAATCAAGATTCAGGGTTAATACAACCCATAAGAACATGAAAAAATGGGGCGGAGTAATCCGCCCCATTTTTCTTGCCCAATTTTTAGGATTTTTTCCCATACCGATCGAAAAACTGCGATAAATACAAAGTCATGAGTAACGAACCTTCGTGGTTGTACACCCCTCCCACAGTCAATTCATCTTCTTCCAACGGTGGCCGTCGTGGACGCGCCGTTGCGACCATTCTCGCTATCGGCATCGTTGCTGGTGTGGTCGGCGGAGTCATTGGTGCACAAATCACCGACTCCACAAATTCCGGCTCGGTGTCACAAACAGTTGTCACCGCACCACCTGTTGAAGTGGGTGCATTCGGCGATTCCAATGTGGCTAAGGCAGCAGCAACCATTGCACCGAGCATCGTCACAGTGACCGCTCGCGGCAACATGGGTGGCGGGGTCGGCACCGGAGTCATCATCACGAGCGATGGCCAAATTCTCACCAACGAACATGTCATCTCAGGTTCCGACACTGTCAAGGTGTTGTTGAACGGCGAGACCAACCCCCGCGACGCCAAGGTGCTGGCCTCTGACGCTGCCAACGACCTTGCTCTGTTGCAGCTCACCGAATCGATCACCGGCCTCACCGCCGCCACTTTTGCCGACCCCAACAGCTTTGCTGTGGGAGATCCCGTGGTGGCAGCCGGCTACGCCCTCGACCTCGACGGTGCTCCGTCGATCACCGCCGGCATCATTTCGGCCCTCGATCGCACCTTGGTGATGGAATCGGGCGTTCTCAACTCGCTTATTCAGACCGATGCGGCCATTTCTTCAGGCAACTCAGGTGGTCCGCTCATCAATCTGGCCGGCCAAGTGGTGGGAATCAACACCGCCGTGGCCCGCAGCGACTTTGGTACCGCGGCCAACAACATCGGTTTTGCGATCTCAGCGGGCGAAGTTCTGCGTGTTCTCGACATTTTGCGTGAAGTGGCAGACGGCGCCACTCGCGAAGAGGGCTTCCTCGGGGTATCCCTTGGGGTCCGTCAAGATGGTGGAAGTGGGGCTGTTGTCACCGAGGTCGAGCCCAATTCCCCCGCCAGCGAGGCCGGGATCCAAGAAGGCGACATCATTTTGGAAGTCAACGACCAGTCGATCAGTGGCCAAGGTGCCCTGATTGCGGTTATCCGCGATAGCGCCCCAGGGGATGAGGTGGAAATAGTGGTCGAGCGAGGCGACGAGCGCCTCACCCTTACCGCCACTTTGGCCGCCCGTCCCAACTAGGACGACCCGCTCCGACACCCTGATTTTCCAGGGGTTGGGGAGTGAGTGGAGGCTTGCGCCGATAGTGTTTGACCTCTTGCGAAAAGGGCTTCGGCCTAATTCCAAAGGTTCGATCGTCGAAACACAATCGACGTCTGTGAAGGCCACGAAAGTGGAACCACACGGCAAAACCCAGACAGGTGCTCCGTCAACGTATGCGTTGTCGGAGCATTTGCGTGAAAACCGAAGACATACATCAGTACAACTGCAACGAGCAAAGGGCTACGGCCATGGCACAAAAAGCGATCGTCGGCGAAAAGGTCGGCATGACACAAGTGTGGGGAGATGACCAACGCGTCATTCCCGTCACTGTGCTTCGTGTTGAACCGGCACGCATTGTTCAGGTGAAAACAGCTGAACATGACGGATACACAGCAGTCCAAGTCACCTACGGACATAAGAAAGCAAACAAGTTGACCAAAGCAGAAGCTGGTCACTTTGAAAAGGCAAGCGTCGAACCCGGTCGTCGTCTTGTTGAGCTTCGTCTCGATTCGGTGGACGGATTTGAAGTCGGACAAGAAATTGGCGTCGACACACTTGAAGCTGGCGAAAAGATTGACGTCACCGCAGTGAGCCGAGGCAAAGGTTTCGCCGGTGGCATGAAGCGTCACAACTTCAGTGGTCAAGGCGCAAGCCACGGTAACCACAAGCACCACCGTGCACCAGGTTCGATTGGTTCATGTTCGTTCCCTGGTCGTGTGTTCAAAGGTCTGAAAATGGCCGGTCACATGGGTAACGAGCAAGTCACCACCTTGAATCTTGAAGTTGTTCAAGCAGACACAGAACGCGGTTTGTTGTTGGTAAAGGGTTCAATTCCTGGTCCAAACGGCGGCGTTGTCATTGTGCGCAATGCAGTGAAGGCGAAGTGACGATCATGGCAAAAGTAAAAGTAAAAACCGCAGCAGGCAAAGAAAACGGCACCGTCGAATTGTCAGATGAAGTGTTTGGCATTCAGCCAAACGTTCCTGTCATGCACCAAGTTGTTACAGCACAACTTGCACATCGTCGTGCTGGTACACAAAGCACAAAGACTCGCGCAGAAGTTTCTGGTGGTGGCAAGAAGCCATTCCGTCAAAAGGGAACTGGTGGCGCACGTCAGGGTTCAATCGTTGCACCGCATTACTCAGGTGGCGGTATTGCACTTGGACCAAAGCCTCGTAAGTATTCCGAGCGCACACCACGCAAGATGATTCGTCTTGCACTGAACTCTGCATTGTCAGACCGCAACAACGAAGGACGCATTCTTGTTGTTGAAAGTTGGGATCTCTCAACACCAAGCACAAAGAGCGCACTTGCTGCACTCAAAGCAATTGGTGTTGAAAGCAAAGCACTTCTAGTTATTTCTCGCAACGACGAAGTCGCAGCCAAGAGCTTCCGCAATGTTCCTTGGGTGCATGTCATCGAAGCAGCAGAGCTCAACGCATACGACGTGTTGTGTCACGAGTGGATCGTCTTCACTCGCGAATGTCTCCCCTCGCAAAAGGACGGTGAGTGATGAAAGATCCACGCGACGTCATCATCGAACCGGTCGTATCGGAAAAGAGCTACGCGCTCATGGAACAAGACGTGTACACGTTCCGCGTTCACCCCGATGCAACCAAGCCCGAGATCCACGATGCAATTGAATCCATTTGGGGCGTCAAGGTGTTGAAAGTCAACACGTTGAACCGCAAGGGCAAAGTGCAGCGCACCCGCGGCACCAATCGTGTTGGTCAGCGTGCTTCCACCAAGCGCGCCATCGTCACCCTCGCAGCGGGAAGCAAAATCCCGTTGTTTGAAAGCTGAGCACAACCATGGCTATTCGTAAGCGCAAGCCCACCAGTGCAGGTCGTCGTTTCCAGACTGTGTCTGACTTCAGTGAAATCACAAAGTCGACACCAGAAAAGACTCTTCTTGCACCAAAGAAAAACACCGGTGGTCGTAACTCATACGGTCGTAAAACTGCTCGCCACAAAGGTGGAGCACACAAGCGTCAGTACCGCATCATCGACTTCAAGCGCGTGAAAGATGGCGTATCAGCAAAAGTTGCTGCAATTGAATACGACCCGAACCGCACCTGTCGCATCGCATTGCTTCACTACGAAGACGGCACCAAGGCATACATCCTTGCGCCAAAGGGTCTCGAAGTGGGTATGCGTGTAGAAAGCGGACACGGCGCCGACATCAAGCCCGGCAACGCTCTTCCACTTCGTTACGTGCCAGTTGGTACAACCGTGCACAACGTTGAATTGCGTCCTGGCCAAGGTGGCAAGATGGCGCGTTCTGCTGGCACCGCAGTACAGCTCGTTGCAAAAGATGGCGACTTCGCAACATTGCGTATGCCATCAACCGAAATGCGTCGCGTGTTGCTCGACTGTCGTGCAACCGTTGGCGAAGTTGGTAACAGCGAACACGAATTGATCAAGATCGGTAAAGCCGGTCGTAACCGTTGGAAGGGTGTGCGCCCACAAACACGTGGTGTTGCAATGAACCCAGTTGATCACCCACTTGGTGGTGGTGAAGGTAAGACCTCTGGTGGTCGTCCTCCTGTATCTCCTTGGGGTAAGCCAGAAGGCCGTACCCGTCGTAAGAAAAAAGCATCCAGTGCGCTCATTGTCCGCCGGCGTCGTTCCGGCAAGGGACGGAGGTAATCAATGTCTCGCAGCATGAAAAAAGGTCCATTCGTCGACGATCACTTGATGAAGAAAGTCGATGCAGCAAACGCTGCCGGCGATCGCAAAGTCATCAAGACCTGGTCACGTCGTTCCACCATTGTTCCCGACATGGTCGGTCACACAATTGCGGTACACGACGGTCGTAAGCACGTACCCGTGTATGTGACCGAGTCGATGGTTGGCCACAAGTTGGGTGAGTTCTCACCAACTCGCACCTTCCGTTACCACGCTGGTCAAGAAAAGAATGCGAAGCGATAAGTCATGACTGGTCCAAAACTCAACGAAGCAAACCGCGAAGCCGGTACAAAGAGTGGCAGCGTCGCAAAGGCGTTGTACGTTCGTTCATCGGCATCGAAAGTACGCGTAGTTCTCAACCTCATCCGCGGAAAAGACGTGCGCTCAGCAGACGAGATTCTGCAGTTCACCGATCGTGAAGCAGCACGCCTTGTTCGCAAAGTGCTTGCATCTGCTGTTGCAAATGCAGTGAACAACGATGAGCTCGATCCAGACGATCTGTATGTGAAGGCATGTTTTGCAGATGAAGGCCCAACGCTGAAGCGTTTCACTCCGCGTGCTCGTGGACGTGCCGGTCGCATCAACAAGCGCACCTCTCACATCACCGTTGTTGTCGGAGCAATGACCGACGAGATGCTCGCAGTACGCGAAGTAAAGACCACCTCAAAGGGTCGCGCAACAGCGTCTAGCAATCGTCGTGCACGTGTTGCTTCAAGTCGCAAAGCAGTCGACGAGACACCTGCAACAGAAGTTGAAGAGACAACTGACGCGCAGGTAACCGAACCAGAAGTAATCGAAGCAACCGAAACGGACGCAGTGGATACAGAAAATAACGAAGAGGCAGGCAACTGATGGGTCAGAAAATCAACCCATACGGCTTCCGCCTTGGTATCACCACCGACTGGAAGAGTCGCTGGTTTAGCACACGTGAATACAAGGCCTATCTCACCGAAGACTGGAAAATTCGCGACTATCTCATGACCACTCTTGAAGACGCAGCAGTAAGCCGCGTTGAAATAGAGCGCACACGTGACAAATTGCGTATCGACGTGCACACTGCACGTCCTGGAATCGTTATTGGTCGTAAAGGTGCAAAAGCAGACGAGTTACGTACTGGTCTTGCTCAGATCACCGGTAACAATCGCTTGCAGTTAAACATTGTCGAAATCAAGCAAGCCGAACTCGACGCTGCACTCATCGCACAGGGCGTTGCCGACCAGTTGGTCAACCGCATCGCGTTCCGTCGTGCAATGAAGCGCGCTGTGCAAAATGCACAGAAGTACGGCGCACTTGGTATTCGCGTTCAGTGTTCAGGCCGCCTTGGTGGTGCTGAAATGAGCCGCACCGAGTGGTACCGCGAAGGTCGCGTGCCGTTGCACACACTTCGTGCAGACATCGACTACGGCTTCCGCGAAGCACGCACCAGCTCTGGTCGTGTTGGCGTGAAGGTGTGGTTGTACAAGGGCGACATCTTGCCGTACAAAGCACAAGGTCAAGACAAGATCACACGTGAAGCTGCAATGGCTGTTGGTGAGACATCTGGCCAGTCACAGCAAGAGCCACGTCGTGTCGTGTCATCTGGTGGACCACGCGGTACAGACGTTGAACCTGAGATCACACCACTTGTGAAAGAAGCAGATCCCGAATTCGAGCGCTTGCTTGAAGAGGAAGAGGCAATCGAGCGTCGTCTTCATGACTCGCACGAAACGCCGAAGTTGCGTGGGGAGGACTGACCATGTTGATGCCTCGTAAGACAAAGCACCGCAAGCAACAGCGCGGTCGCATGAAGGGTGATTCCAAGGGCGCAACAAGCTTGGCGTTTGGTGAATACGGCATTCAGGCTCTCGAGCCAGGCTGGATCAGCGCGCGTCAGATTGAAGCTGCTCGTATTGCGATGACCCGTCACATTAAGCGCGGTGGAAAAGTGTGGATCAACGTTTTTCCCGACAAGCCAGTGACCAAAAAGCCTGCTGAAACTCGTATGGGTTCTGGCAAGGGCAACCCAGAGTTTTGGGTTGCAGTGGTAAAGCCTGGTCGCGTGTTGTTCGAACTCTCATACCCCAACGAAGAAACTGCTCGCGCAGCGCTGGAGCGTGCGATTCAAAAATTGCCTATCAAGGCACGCGTTATTACGCGTGACGAACCGATCTGAGGACCAAAGAGATGGCTCGTACAAAAGCAGATATTCAAGACATGAGTCTTGCGGAACTCGTTTCAGAGTTGCGCGCATCAAAGCAAGAGGCTCTCAACCTGCGATTCCGCAACGCAACTGGACAGCTCGAGGATCACTCAGAGTTACACAAGGTTCGTCGCCACATCGCTCGTATCAATACACTCATCCGCCAGCGCGAAATCGCTGCTGCTGAGGCTGCAGGGAAGTGAGTAGTCACATGGCAGAAGAAACCACAGAACGCAGTGCCCGCAAAGTGCGCGAAGGCATCGTCGTGTCCAACAAAATGGACAAGACCGCCGTTGTCGCAGTTGTCGAGCGCGTGCGTCACCCCAAATACGCAAAGTTCGTAATGCGCACCAAGAAGTTGTACGCGCACGACGAAACAAACGATGTCAACGTGGGCGACCGCGTTCGCGTTATGGAGACACGTCCGTTGTCAAAGACAAAGGTATGGCGTGTTATTGAAGTTTTGGAGCGTGCAAAGTGATTCAGCAAGAGTCTCGTCTTCGCGTTGCCGACAACAGCGGTGCACGTGAAGTTCTCGTTATCAAAGTGCTCGGCGGTACACGTCGTCGCTACGCATCTATCGGTGACGTGTTCATCGGCACGGTGAAAGACGCCATCCCAGGCGCCGCCGTGAAAAAAGGTGAAGTAGTGCGCTGTGTTGTTGTGCGAGTGAAGAAAGAAAAGCGTCGTCCCGACGGTTCATACATTCGCTTCGACGAAAACGCTGCAGTTCTCATCAAAGAAGATCTCACACCACGTGGTACCCGTATTTTCGGACCCGTTGGTCGTGAGCTTCGCGACAAAAAGTTCATGCGTATTGTTTCGCTTGCACCGGAGGTGTTGTGACATGAAGTTGCGCAAAGGTGACACCGTCGAGATCATCGCCGGAAAAGACAAGGGCAAGCAGGGCGAAATCGCCGCTGTATTCCCCAAGAAAAACAAGGTCATTGTGACCGGTCGTAATGTGTCAAAGCGCCACACCAAAGCGCGCAGCCAGACACAGGCCGGCGGAATTATCGACAAAGAAATGCCAATGGACGCATCAAACGTGATGCTCGTGAGCAAAGGCAAAACCTCACGCGTCGGGTACACGGTTGCCAAAGATGGCGCTAAGTCCCGCGTGGCGAAAAAGACCGGAGAGGAAATCTGATGGCTACCGCTACCGCTCCTCGTTTAAAGCAGCGCTATGACGCAGAAATCAAGCAGGCTCTCTTGAGCCAGCTCGGCCTCAGCAATGTCATGCAAGTGCCAACGATGGAAAAGATCGTCATCAACATGGGTGTCGGACGCGCAACACAGCAGCCATCGCTGCTCGAAGGCGCAGTTGCAGATCTCACGTTGATCTCTGGTCAAAAGCCCATCGTGACAAAGTCACGCGATTCCATCGCAAGTTTCAAGTTGCGCGAAGGCCAAGCAATTGGTTGCAAAGTCACTTTGCGCGGCGACCGCATGTGGGAATTCTTCGACCGCTTGTTGTCTGTTGCGATTCCTCGTATTCGTGACTTCCGTGGTCTTCCCGCACATTCATGGGATGGTCGTGGCAACTACACATTTGGTCTCAGCGAACAAACAGTGTTCCCCGAGATCAACTACGACAGGATCGATGCACAACGTGGCATGGATATCACCATCGTCACCACAGCAACGACAAACGAGCACGGCAAAGCATTGCTCGATGCATACGGATTTCCCTTCAAGCGTGGCAACGAAGGCGGCCCCCCAGCTGTGGCGAAAAAACGGGGACCAGCAAATCGTGGCGGCAGGAAGAAGTAGGCAGGTAAAGAGCAATGGCTAAGAAATCTCTGATTAATAAGGCAAACGCAAAGCCCAAGTACAAGGTGCGTGGTTACACGCGCTGCAGTCGGTGTGGTCGCGCACGTGCAGTGTTCCGCAAGTTTGGACTCTGTCGCGTTTGTTTCCGTGAAATGGCTCACGCAGGTGAAATTCCTGGTGTGACAAAGGCAAGTTGGTGAGGTACAGCAAATGATGACAGATCCCATCGCCGACATGCTCACACGCATCCGCAACGCAAACGTTGCGATGCACGACACCGTGGTCATGCCATCGTCAAAGCAAAAAGTTGCTTTGGCGCAAATCCTAAAGAGCGAGGGTTACATCGCTGACTTCTCAGTGGCACCGTCCACTAAGGGTCCAGGTAACGCCCTCACTATCGAAATGAAGTACGCCGACAATCGTGCTCGCACCATCTCTGGTGTGACGCGCGTGTCGACTCCCGGACTTCGCGTGTACCGCAACTCAAAGTCGGTACCTCGCGTGCTCGGTGGTTTGGGCGTTGCAGTGTTATCCACCAGTCAAGGTCTTATGACCGACCGCGAAGCGCGCAAGCGCAAAGTCGGCGGCGAAGTCCTGTGCTTCGTGTGGTGACCAAGGAAGGAACACAACATGTCTCGAATTGGTAAAGCACCCATCACTGTTCCATCAGGAGTCGACGTGTCGGTCTCTGGCCGCACCATCACCGTGAAGGGCCCGAAGGGCACACTCTCACGTGAGATTCCTGGTGAGATCACTGTTCGTCAAGAAGAGTCAACTCTTTTTGTTGAGCGTCCAAACGACGAACGCGACAACCGCGCAAAGCACGGTCTTGTTCGTTCACTTGTCAACAACATGGTTGTTGGTGTCACCGACGGTTTCGCCAAAGAGCTCGAAATTGTTGGCGTTGGTTATCGCGCCGAAGCACAAGGTCAAAACCTTCGTCTTGCACTTGGGTTTTCACACCCCGTCATGGTGGACGCACCAGAAGGAATCTCCTTCGAAGTGCCAGTACAAACACGCGTCATCGTCAAGGGCATCGACAAAGAATTAGTTGGCCAAGTTGCTGCAAACATTCGTTCCATCCGTAAGCCAGAGCCATACAAGGGCAAGGGCGTGCGGTATCTCGACGAGCGCATCATCCGTAAGGCCGGCAAAGCCGGAAAGAAATAGTGCGGGAGTAGGGAAGTTATGTCAAACATCGCTGGTATTCGCCGCGAGGGACGTCTTCGTCGTCACCGTCGCGTTCGCAAAAAAATTCATGGCACCACCGAGCGTCCGCGCTTGGCAGTGCATCGCACCAATAAGCACATCAACGTGCAGTTGATCGACGACGACCTTGGTCGCACCGTCGCAGCTGCGTCAACAACCGAATCTGAGTTCCGTAGTGACAGTGGTGCAACTGTTGCAGCGGCAACAAAGGTCGGACAATTAGTCGCACAGCGCGCCAAGTCTGCTGGTGTGTCACAGGTGGTCTTCGACCGCGGTGGCTACCCGTTCCATGGTCGTGTGAAAGCGGTAGCGGAAGCTGCCCGTGAAGCAGGACTGGAGTTCTGATGAGCAACGTAACGAATCCCGTACCGGGTGCCGAACAAGGTGGCGTACGCGAGTCGCGCGTCATTCACATCAACCGCGTTGCAAAAGTGGTGAAAGGTGGACGTCGCTTTTCATTCACCGCACTTGTTGTTGTCGGTGATGGCAATGGTCGCGTTGGCCTTGGCTACGGCAAAGCAAAAGAAGTGCCATTGGCAATTCAAAAAGGAACCGAAGAAGCAAAGCGCAACATGTTTGATGTTGCACTTGCCGGTAGCACCATCACTCACCCCATTCTTGGAGTGAGCGGTGCTGGTCGCGTTCTATTGAAGCCTGCTGCTCCTGGTACCGGTGTTATCGCCGGTGGTGCAGCACGCATCATCTTGGAAGAAGCCGGCATTCACGACGTACTTGCAAAGTCACTTGGCTCAGCAAATGCAATCAACGTTGCACGCGCAACCATTCAAGGTTTGCGCGATCTGCAGCGCCCCGATGCAGTCGCAAAGCGCCGCGGTATTCCTGCCGATTCATTCGTGCCAAAAGGCATGTTGAAGGCATACGAAGATCGCAAGAAGGCAATCGCAGCAGGCGAGGTTCACTGATCATGGCTGACACAATCACTGTGACGTTGAAGCGTTCATCAATTTCCACGAAGCCAAAAACTCGTGGAACGCTTCGCGCACTCGGACTACGAAAGATCGGCGACACCAACACGTTGCCTGATCGCCCAGAGATTCGCGGCATGATCGCTCGCGTTCCTCATCTCATCGATGTACAGGAGAACAAGTAACCATGCGTGTAGATGAACTTGCACCAGCACCAGGTAGCACCAAGCGTCGCAAGCGCGTTGGTCGCGGTATCGGTGGTAAGGGCGGAAAGACCGCAGGTCGTGGTACCAAAGGTCAGTACGCCCGTAACACCGTGGCGCGCGGTTTTGAAGGTGGCCAAATGCCCCTCAAGCAGCGCGTTCCAAAGTTGAAGGGCTTCAATAACCCCTTCCGCGTTGAGTACTACGCGGTCAACTTGGATGCTCTTGATTCCATCGATGCAACTGACGTCACCCCCGAGGTGATGGTGGCAAAAGGCATCGCCCACAAGGGAACCCTCGTCAAGATCCTTGCCCGTGGCACCATTTCCCGCCCGGTCAATGTCTCGGCTCATGCCGTATCTAAAGCAGCAGAAGCAGCAATCGTGGCCGCCGGTGGCAGTGTCACGAAGTTGCCTTTGCCGCACAAAGTTCGTCCTCCGGCCAAGGGCAACCAGTTCACCAATCGCTAACCAGCGGTTTGATCGTTTACGCTCGAATCCACTACTTGGAACAAGGAGACCGACGTGCTCTCTAACCTGAAGAACATCTTCAAGGTGGAGGATCTACGCAAGAAGCTGATTTTCACGCTCTTGATTATCCTCTTATATCGCTTCGGTACCGCTATTCGTGTTCCTGGTGTTGATCCGCAAGCAGTGAATCAGTTAAGCGAAGCAGCCGAGTCACAAGGCGCACTTGGATTTTTGAACTTGTTCTCTGGTGGAGCGTTTGGATCGTTCTCGATCTTTGCTCTCGGCATCATGCCCTATATCACCGCCAGCATCATCATGCAGGTGTTGAACGTGGTCATTCCCAAATTGCAGGAATGGCAAGAAATGGGTGCTGTTGGTCAACGAAAGATCACTCAGACCACTCGATACGTAGCCATTGCTATTGCATTGTTGCAAGCAGCTGGACTCACCTTCATCTTTGGTCAAGGAAATGGGTCGGCGTTCTTTGGTGCAGCGGCACAAGCCCCCGACGTTGTTCTTCTCGATCCGTTCATGCCACGTGCATTGCTCGTGATTCCATCGCTTGTTGCCGGAACCGCACTACTTATGTGGATGGGCGAGCTCATTAGCCAGCGTGGCATCAGCAACGGTATGTCGCTCATTATCTTTGCGTCGGTCATCGCAGGTCTGCCGTACAGCTACTACTCAATTTTGCAAAGCAAGAAATTCGTCGTGTTTGCAATCTTGCTCGCAGTATCAATTGGCATCTTGGTGGCAGTTGTGCGTGTCGAACTTGCCCAGCGTCGTATTCCGGTGAACTTTGCAAAGCGCGTGGTAGGTCGTCGTATGACCGGTGGCCAAAGCACCTACATTCCGTTAAAGGTCAACCAAGCTGGCATCGTGCCGATCATCTTTGCGTCGTCGGTGTTGCTTCTGCCCGTGTTGCTCTCAAACGTTCTTGGTAGTGGTGAGGGTTGGCGCGGAAGCGTCGCATCGTTTGTGAACGACTACTTGGTGAACAGCCAAAACATTGTGTACATCACGCTGTTCTTTGGTCTTATCGTTGCGTTCGCGTACTTCTACAACTCCATTGCATTTGACCCCATTCGTCAAGCAGATCAGTTGCGTAAGCAAGGTGGATTCATCCCCGGTATTCGCCCTGGTCCACAAACAGAACGCTTCCTTGCAAAAGTGGTGAACCGCATTACGTTGCCTGGTGCATTGTTTGTGGCATCTATTGCCATCTTGCCCTACATCATTTTGTGGGTGGGCGATGTGCAATCGTTCCCGTTTGCAGGAACAACAGTTCTTATTGCCGTGGGTGTTGCGCTTGAGTTGATGCGTCAAATTGATAGCCAACTCATGTTGCGTAACTATGAAGGATTCCTTAAGTGACATCACCCAAACGGTGATGTTTTTAGGTAGACCATGACACGTCTTGTTTTATTTGGGCGCCAAGGTGCCGGCAAAGGCACACAGTGCATCCGTTTGTCGCATCACTATGTGGTCCCACATATTTCAACAGGCGATATTTTGCGTGCCGCTGTTCGTGAGGGAACAGAACTTGGCAAAAAAGCAAAAGCCATCATCGATGCTGGCGGTCTTGTCAGCGATGAGATCGTCATTGGCATCATCAACGAACGCCTCAAAGAAAAAGACGCTGCTGGTCGCGGATACATCCTTGATGGTTTTCCCCGCACCGTCGCTCAGGCGATCGCCCTCGATGAGATCACCACTGAGCTGCCTCTTGAGATGGCAATCGATCTCGTGGTGCCACGCGAACTTGTGTTGTCACGCCTATCGGCCCGGCGCGTGTGTCGCGACTGCGGTGCCAACTTCACCGCCACCGGCAACGAACCGAGCCCTTGGACCTGCGACAACTGCGGTGGCGACGTTGTGCAGCGAGACGATGACACCCCAGAGGCCATCAACAAGCGCCTTGATCTCTACGAAACCCAGACCCAGCCCCTCATTGACTACTACGGCAATGCCGGCAAGTTGGCCTCGGTCGATGGAGTGGGACACCCAGACGAGGTATTTGCCCGTCTGAGGAAAACCATCGATCAGGGTTCCTGAAGATGCTAAAAGCCCCTATTGGCGCAGGTCTTATCCGCCGATAGCATTATCACTTGTCCCTAAGACAGGTTCGACAACGTCGCGCCGCCTTGGGGTCAACCGTCAGTTCCATCAAAGGAGTCCGTCCTGGCTAACCCCAAAGAAGATGCAATCGTGCTCGAGGGCACGATTCTTGAGTCTCTCCCAAACGCAATGTTTCGTGTGGAGCTTGAGAACGGTCACAAAGTGTTAGCGCACATCTCCGGAAAAATGCGCATGCACTACATCCGTATTCTTCCCGGTGACAAAGTCCAGGTGGAACTCACACCATATGACCTCACCCGAGGTCGCATTACATATCGCTTCAAGTGAGATCGACATGAAAGTACGCCCGAGCGTCAAAAAAATTTGTGAGAAGTGCAAGGTCATTCGCCGTCATGGACGTGTGCAAGTGATCTGCGAAAACCCGCGCCATAAGCAGCG
>Ga0164293_10003337_pt1 | contig 13688 bp, 14 predicted proteins | sample GEODES118metaG_FD_111487 | JGI IMG/M metagenome (GOLD analysis project Ga0164293, IMG submission 111487) | Eutrophic lake water microbial communities from Lake Mendota, Wisconsin, USA - GEODES118 metaG | ecosystem: Environmental > Aquatic > Freshwater > Lake | place: USA: Lake Mendota... | reverse complement strand
GATATCTAGGAGCAAGAAAACTAACCAAGCTATTATAAACTTTATTAAGTATAAACAATCATTTATAGCGTCTACAATTCATATAGAAAAGGTAAATACTAAACTTCTGGAACATTCTAAAATCATTAATATGACACATATTTTTTAAAATAAAAACTATATTTTTGCTTTTGCTTCGCTTAACTTTTTTAAAGTATATTTTTTTTAAAAGTGGATATATATAAATGACGACTCCATACGCCGTATCTACAAATATTGGTTCTATGTCTTATAATAATTATGTAAACGCGCCAATTACTGGACCATTAAGCACAAATCAAACACCTTGTCAAATTCCGTATCACAGTTACGGAACATTGACCGGAATAAGACCAACACCGCCTCAATTTTATCCGTCTCAAGAGCCCGTTTACGCTGAAATGAATACAAATGCCAGACATCATTATTTAAGAACTTCTGTCAATAACCAAGCATTGCAACAACAAATAGCTTTAGGAAAAGCTTCACCACCTCTGGCATATGTTATTAATTCATCTCAAAGACAAGTCCCGATATCGTCTCATACAAATTATATTCCTCCTATTGACGGGTCTTTGTATGTCAACATTATTAAAGCAAACGCTGTTGGTCAGAGTGGTTACAAGGTTGCTCTGCCAAATGCGGCTCCTATATCCACAAAAAACTATATGCCAAGTAGTACCCGAAGTAGTTTAAGGAGAGCACGTTCTGGCGGATGTACCGCTCCAAAAAAGAAGGGTGCAATTCAAAATTATAGTTTAAGCAATGGACAAGTTTGCGCTTGGGGAGCAATAGTGCGTCAAAATTATTAAAATTTAGAAATAAATAAAATATTTACATTATGTATAAATGTCAGGTCCTAGTTATTCGTATCCTTCTTTGACACCCATGTATGGTTTAGGTAGTGGTAATCGCGTTATCGGCTCTATTGGAATTAGTAGTCCTCGCACAAAAAATGGTTCTGCTGGTAGAGTGTATGCTTACTTGAAGAAAACAGTTGGTAGTTTTAGAGCAATAGAAATCATGAGAGATTATAGTGGTCTTGGTCCTTTTACTATCCTAAATGGTAGACTCGTTTATAATTAAATATTAAGTAATTTTATATTTAAAATATATTAAATATAAAAAAAATATTTCTAAAAAATATATACATAATACATATAATGAACAAATATATTGTTGAATTTTTAGGAACGATGCTTCTTGTTTTTACAATTTTTGCTACCGGAAATTGGGCGGCTATTGGTTCTGCTTTAGCAATTGGTGTTTTGTTGGGAGGACCTATTTCAGGCGGTTCGTTTAATCCTGCTGTCACTATTTCTCTCTATAGTGCTGGAAAATTATCTGAATCAGATGTACTTCCATACATAATTGTTGAAATTTTAGGCGGTTTAGCCGCTTATTATGCATACAAGCATTATGTCAATACAGCATAAATATTTTATAATGAAAATTAATAATCAAAATTATAATATAATTTCTTTTAATATATTATAAATGCCTAAAAAAAGTATGAGAAGTAGAAGTAGGAGTAGACGAGGAGGTTCTTGGTACAACCCTTTTGGTTGGGGTGAAGAAGAAAAGCCTGCTGTACCCCCACCCGCTTATCCCCCTCCCGGTACTGGAGGAAGAAAAGGAAAAAGAAGACGTAGTATGCGCGGAGGTGATTATACCTCAAATATGTCATTGACTGATTTAGCTGCTACTGCGGAATCTGTTTCTGGCGTTCCCACAGCATCCGCGCTATTTGTTGGCGGCAGAACCAGACGCCGTCATAGACACAGAAAATCGTGTAAAAAATCTTGCCGAAAACATTAAAATAATAAAAATAAAATAATATAAAACTTTTGTAATATATTATTTAGCATGGAATTAGTAGTTGAATCAGATATATATAGTCCAAGTATTGACGACAAAGGGAATTATGTTGATAAAATACCATCTTTTAACAATATAAAAAATGGTCTGCGTTGCCCTTGTGGGACAAGAAAAGACAAAACGTATGATTGTACATCCTATTTTTCAAATCATATTAAATCAAAAACACATCAAAAATGGTTATCAGACCTAAATATGAATAAAGCAAATTATTTTTTAGAAAACGTTCAGTTAAAAGAAACTATAAACAATCAAAAATTGGTTATATCAAAATTAGAGAAAGAAATAAACGTAAAATTAAAAACAATTGATTATTTAACGCAACAAATGACAATGAAAGACACAAATTATAACACAATTAATTTATTGGACTTTGACTAATTTTGAATAATGTTTTAGCGCGATTTTTCCATAAAACGATATAAAATATATATCCCAACAAGTCCTAAGCTGGCAAAATACAATTGCGCCAAAGGGTCATCTGGCATATCGAAAGAAGCAGCATCCGCCGAAACACCTGTACTAAAAGCCTCCGAACATTTCACCTTCGTTATAGGATTTCTTCCATTGGGGAAACTACACGGGTTCATATTTTGAATATCAGTAACAGTTACAAAATGTGTTTCACTTGACTTATTATTATTAACATCTATTGTTTGCATAGTTATTTCTTGGCAAGGAGGCGTTGAACCGGCTAAAAAAGATTGTAATAATCCAAAAGGATTTAAAACAGTTAAATTACTCATGGCTCCAGGTATTAGACCTCTAAATTCACTAAAATTGACACCTAAACCGCTTGATATAAAAGGGATATCCCCTTGTGGTACATTATTAATATAAATATATCTATCAACTTGGTTATTTGAACCATCTACTGAATTATCAACACATTTCCCTCCAGTTTGTAGAAAAAATTTGTTTCCTAAAGGCCCTCCAGTTTTTGACGCTTTACTCTTTCCAGAAACCAATACTTCAACATAATTAGTTAAACCAGTTATATTTTGACCCATTTGTTGTATGGTTCCTTTATCACTCATACCAAGTTGACTTGGCGTTTTAATGTTGTTATAATATGGATATGTTGGTCCTAATAGTAGCGATTGGACTCCATTAACATCATTTAAAACTTCTTCGAATATATTAGACATTATCTTAAATTATATAAATATTTTTATTTTGGTTTATTTAATTTGTTGTTGTTGTTGTTGTGTCTGTTGTTGTGTCTGAAGTCGAGTCAGATGTTGTTCCGGTTATATCTGGTGCCGTACTTGGTGCCATTTGGCTGGCATAATCATTTTGAGCGCTAATTAAATTATTAACTTGATCTTGTAAATTAGCTACATTTCCGCTTAAATCTTGGACTTCTTGATTTAATCCCGATAATTGATCTACTTGATTTTTTAATACAACAATGTTACCGGCGTTTTGTTTACCTAAAATTAAAGCATCATTAGAATCATATGGTTTATATTGTGAGTTACTTTGATTTTCTAATCCTTCTATAATGTCATCTCCAAAATACGCTAAAAATATTTGATAAATAACTAATATAGTAAAAAATACTATTAATATGTTTACCAATGTTAACATTAATATAATATAATATTAGTTTTATTTTCTTTAATAATAATATAAATGTCAACAGCTTATTATCCACAAGGAATGAGAGCAATGCCAGCATCAGGATATAATCATAAAAGTACTTATTTTACTAAACAATATTTACCATGGAAGGGAAGCGGTATTGAAAGTAATCCTGTTGGGACAGCACCTGGTCATATTAGACCTTTAACAAATAATGACCCCGGTAACGTATTTCAAACTGGTTTTGGATTGGCACGACCAATCAAACATTTTAGAAAGGGCAGAGTAATTCCTGTCAACCCAATAACTGCCAATAATTTAACTGGTAAAGACCCGCATAATAATACTATAAATATTAGTATTAATGAAGCCGGTTTAATTAATTACAATATGAATCGTTTTGTCGCATCCAGTAAGGGTTCATCATTGGGTGGCGGCGCTGGTGGTCGTGGTCTACTTAATGAAATGCTCGATAATCCGGGTAGTTTTATTATTAAACAAAATACACTCGATATAAGCGGTAATTTTAATGATTTACAACAAGATTGTAAAACGTGCGAAGGTGTCGGTATTATTTCTTCGTATTATCCAAATAATACTTATTTGACAGAGAATCCTGAACCGAATACAACAAACCCCATTTTATGTTGTAATGAAGAATACAAGGCTAAAAGACGCGCGATTTATGCCAATACAAATTTAAAGAAAAATTATTACACGACTCACAAGCAATATTTACAAAACAGATGTAAAACATATGACCAAAAGGTATTTAACTTTCAACAACCAAGACCAATTGAAGTCACTAATGCTTTACTTCAATCTGGTATTACTTTATCTGAATTAGCCAATGCCAAACCCGGAAGTCCTCTTGCGACAAGTAACACATATGTAGCCAATTGTTATCCAAATGCCGAGATTTACGATGCCACTGAAGATGCGTTAGTTATTAAACTTTTGACCATTTTGTTGAATATGGGAATACTAACCCAATCCCAAGTAACTTATTATGAGTCTCTTACAAATGCATACAATTTTGATACGTTATTTAACTATTTGAATTCTTTACCCGCCAATCAAAAAGTAAATGCTCTTGCTGAATTCAGTACGTTTATAAATAATCCTTATTGGGGTGTTCCATTTGCCGGACCATCGAATCCTAATGGTTGTAAACTTACTGTATATAAACCAAACAATCCTCAATTTGCAGTACAAGGTGCAGTTGAAAGTTCTACAAGAATGCTTAAATTGAATGTTGAAACGATAACAACAAATTCGGCTGCTATAAATAACAAGAATAGTTACGTGAATTACGAGAAAAATAAAGCGCCTGGTTGCAATAGTCCGACAGTATTTCAATTTCAAAATAAGAAGCTATGTTATTACAAGTCTTTACCACAATATCAGCTTCCCGCTTCGCAACCAAGTCCTTATCGTTACTATCCTACAGCAGTATTTAGTTCTAATCATTTCTCTCAATCACCAAATACATATAATACTACATCTGGTTCTGCTGCTTACAAATAAAAATATAAGAATTAAAATTATTAATTATATTTTTATTTTCTTGATTTTTTAGATTTTTTAGATTTTTTAGATTTTTTAGATTTTTTAAGTTTACGAATACTTTTTCTACTTTGTTTAAGTTTACGACGAGTGCTTCTTCTACGACGACGTGTTCTACGACCACCAATATCTGACTGCTTTTGAAAATCTTTCAATTGAACTCCTTCAAGACCTGTACTCTCTCCTTTTGTTTCTGCTTCTCTCAATCTTGCTGCCGCTTGTTGTCTTTTTTCTTCTCTTGATCTTTCTTCCGTTTCTCTTTGCTTATTCATTTCTTCCATAAGTTGAAGTGACCTTTGTATTTCTTCTTCTACCATTCTTGAGTCTCTTGTATCGTCTTCTGCTGCTCTTCTCCTTGCTCTTTCTTCGTCTTCTTGGCTTCTTCTTGCTTCACTTTCAGCACGTTCATTGGGACCTAAATCATATACAAATAGATATTTTTTTTGACCACCTATATCAAAATTTGTGGTATAGTCCTCCCATTTTCCCGTTGGCCCCCCTGTTTTAATAATCCGTTTGTAAAAAGGTAAAAATACCAAACCTCTTTTAACATATCCTATCATTTCCTCCCTGCCTGTATAGTTTACCAAATTGGATGCTAAATAGTAAATATTATTATCATTGAATGCGCGAGCATATTGTATTGATGGTCCGGTTTTATGACTGTTAACCCATCGATCTTTATTTCCCTCACTATAATCATTTAATTCTTCAAGAGTTACAGGCGGAATATTACTTGGTTTTCTTAAAGTTTGGATGTCTCCCATATATATATATAATTTATTTTCTTTTATATTTTCTTGTTTTTTTCGACCTTCTTGATTTTCTTGACCTTCTTGATTTTCTTTTTCCACCCAAAAAACTTTTAATGTTTTCAGTTACTTCTTTAGGAAGTTTACTGAATTTTGTTTTGGGGTCATTACCAGATATTAAATAAGAAAGTTCAGGAACTTGATTTGGTGGTGTAGTTGGTGTTATAAGTTGTCCTGATGGTCCCAAAGAATATATTTTAAAAAATTCATATGAAAATTTTTCTGGAGTAAGTCTTGACAATAGCCCACGTTTAGGATTAATCAGTTTAGAATTTAAGTCTTGAGGATACAACTCTTCATCAACTCTCCAATTCCATGGTTTCCACTTTATCAACCTTACATCTGTGTCGAAGTCGAGTTCGTAATAATACATAATTTCGAACGAGAGATTATCAGGTAAATAATGTGTCGGAGGCCAATATCTTCCGGGTCTAAACTTTCCTATAAAATTTATCGTGCGGCTACCAGGCTCCCTGTATTCAACCAAATAGTTTTTACCTCTTTCTAAATCAAGAATATCTGTAATCATTATATATATATATATATATTATTTTCTCTCATTTCGCCAACGTTCAAACACAATTTTGTGGTAAGGATAGTCGTCAACATTTAAACCAGTATTTTCAAATAAAATTTTTAAAGTTGGATCTATATTTCCATTATCAAACGCATCGTCGCGTATGGCTAATTCTAACGACTTATCTATATTTTGTAATTTTGCAATGGGTGTTCTACATTCCGGACAATTAAAATGATTATGATTCATTGTTTTATGAATACAATCATTATGAAAAATATGATTGCAATTGAGTCGCAAACAACTAATAAACTTGTCATTTCCTTGACTTTCTGGATAAAACAAAGTAGATAAACATACAGCACATAATTTGCTCAAGAATTCGGGTTTATTTGATTTATATAATTGAAAAGGGCTTTGTAAACTCATTGTTATAGGTTAATAGTAATTTGTGTTTATATTTTTTACTTATTTTAAATCAATTTTTTCTCTCCGAACTTCTTTAAGTTGTTTTGGCCATTTATTATATAAAATGCAATATTTTTCGAAAATCCAAGATTATTTTTGAAAATCGATTTTTGGACATTTATTTTTGTCCATTTTTGAAAAATGAAAATACTTTTGGAATTTTGAAAAACGTGAATTTTTGAAATTTTGATGAGACCATAAAAAAAATTAAGGTCTGGTCACTGAAAAAAGTTTTTTAAATTTGTGACAATAATTTTTTTTTTGAAAATATATTATTTTATATAAAATATTTAGGAATATTTTCTTTAGCTTTATAAAGATAATGTCAGCTAATGAAAATATTCAAAATATGCCTCCAAAATTTTACTGCGAAGATTGTCACTATTCTTGCTCTAAAAAATCTTGTTGGTCTCAACATTTATTGACATCTAAACACCAAAATGCTAAATCAAAGCTAACAGAAGCTAATGAAAAATATTCTTGTGAAAATTGTAACATATATTTTAAACATCAATCAAGTTATTGTAGACACAAAAAAAAATGTAATATTCAAACTGTTACAGAACAAAGTGACGAAACTGTTGATAAAGACCAATTAATTCTAATGCTTATAAAGCAAAATTCTGAGCTTATAAAAGAGACGTCGGATTTTAAAAATATGATGATTGAGGTTATTAAAAATGGAACTCATAATACTACACATACAAATTCCCATAATAAAACATTTAATCTACAATTATTTTTGAATGAGACTTGTAAGGATGCGATGAATATAATGGATTTTGTCGATTCTATAAAATTACAATTATCTGATTTAGAAAATGTTGGAAAGTTGGGATATGTTGATGGCATTTCAAAAATAATTGTTAGTAACTTAAATTCACTTGATGAGACTAAAAGACCTGTTCATTGTACTGATTCAAAGAGAGAAGTAATGTATGTAAAAGATGAAGATAAATGGGAAAAAGAGAACGAAAGTAAACAAAAAATGAGAAAAGTAATTAAACACGTAGCTCATAAAAACACCAAATTATTAAAGGATTATAAAACAAAGTATCCAGGTTGCGACAAAAGTGAATCCAAGTATTCTGAAAAATATGATAAGCTTATTATTGAAGCTTTTGGCGGCAAAGGTGATAATGATGATGAAAAAGAAAACAAAATCATTAGAAATATTGCCAAAGAAGTGACAATTGAAAAATAATTATTTTAATTTTCTTTAAGTTGTTTTGACAATTTATTTATTATTTAAATACAACATTTTTCGAAAATCTAAGATTATTTCCTATTTTGATTAAACGGAAACTTTAGGAAACGCAAATCTGCTAAATTCTGCTTCCAAATATTATTGTAATTATTGTAACTACAGAACGTCTAAAAAGAGTAGTTTTAATGACCACAATTTGTCAGCAAAAAACAAAATGGAAACCGAAAGTAAACAAATAGAAACGCCAGGAAACGCAATTCGGCACAAAGAAGTGACAATTGAAAATAATTATAATTTTTGTTAATATAATTATTTTATTTTTATTTTATTTTATTTTTTTTATAACATCGTCGATACCTTCCTTCCATATATTTATATCATTCCATTTATTATCCTTCTCTGTATAAATATTTTTTATATATTCATTTTCAAAAAGTTCATTGCAAGAATTAATAAAATAAATATTTTTATTTTTACAATATTTTATAAATAATTCTTGTAGTTCTAATACATCTTTCGTATTATATCTACATAAAACAATAATTGGCTTCGTATCATTTATAATATTTTTAAATCTTTCAATTCTTCTATTATATTTATCTAATACAACACCATAATAATCATACCATTTATCAGTTATAAACTTACCATTTTCTTCACCAAATACACCCTCGCCTATATTATTTTCAAAATTAGTCATATGAGTTAATGGATAATCATGCGGAAATTGAAAACCATAATGGTCAATTAATCTTGTTTTATTATAATTAAAAACTAATTTTTTATGGAAATCTACAAAATTAGTTTCAAAACACTTTTGTAGAGATTTTATATTAGAAACAACCCAATCAAACGGAAGAGCAAATTCGCGCAAATTTAAATCCTTTAATGCTGATGCGGGTGAACAATCATATCCAATTGTTAAATAATTAAAACTCATTTATATAATACAATATAAATTATATAAATATATATTTACCGCATTCAAAGCTCTTCAATTACTATGATTTCGTCCATAACTTCTATAATAATATTTTCGTCATTATCATCTTTACTATTATTATCATCTTTACTATTATTATCATCATTGACCTTCTCTACTATTTTATCAGATTCCTTATTTTCCTTTATAATGGGTAAAAATATATTAGTTTTTTCAGAAAACTTATTATACGGTATTTTCAACTTTTCACACCAACTAACCGATTTTTGGATATTTGATTTTTTGATTGTCTCTACTCTTTCCTCCTTATTTTTATTTTTTATTATATTAATTATTTGATCAAGCGACTCCAATTGTTGCTGTCCTATTATAATATTAATATCATCTATTTTATTAACAAAATAACACGGTATCTCATAATCAATAATCGACACAATATTCCTATTATTCAAATTTTTTATAAACCCTTGTAGTTTGTAATAATTGCTTTTATGTAGTTCTAATTTTGTATCGCAAATAACATTATAGTTTTTACATACAATATATTTTTCAAATGTTGTTATATTATTTGTATTCGGTTTAATAATATATACTTTTTCAAATAATGAAGACAACAAATATATTAAATCGACAATTGGTTTATGAAATATGCTATCAATTTTTATTATACTTGTACCACCGTTTGCTTGATATCTTAATATTGTCATCACAAACTCAATCAACATAATTATATATAAATTAATATCAGTTTGCGGTTTATTGAAGAACATAAAATCAAACTTTGAAGTAGTTATAGCCTTATACATTTCTTCATTATTATCGTTGAAATTTAAAAAACTGTCTTCTTCGTAACTTTCGCGTACCATTTGGATACATTCATTGGAGTCTTCACATGTCAAAGAAACGTGCAATGTTTTAATGGATTTATTCATATATAAGTCAAAAATATTCAGTGTTACAAATATTTCTAATAAATCATAAAACACGTTTGTTTGTGGTTTAAGTTTACTAACGGAGAATTTTGAACCAGGTACTTTAAAAAATATATATTCATATGGATGTACAATTTTAATCAATTCATCATAGCTGGTAAATGCTGAGTCGTTTTCTTTTGAACAAAGCATATCTATTTGTTGCTTAGTATTATTATAAAAATTGTATAAACTATAAGAACTATATATTTCACATTCATTAGTATCATCTTTTGGATTAACATTTAAAAAATTATAAATTTTTGGTAATAAATAATAACTCATTTGATTATTATATATTATTATTTTTTATTTAAGTGATTATAATTTTTATTTAAGTGATTATAATTTTATTATTCATCACTTTCAATTATTAATTTCACAGCTTTTTTCTTAGCTTGCGCTTCATCTTTTGGTTTCTTAGATTTCTTTGCTGCTTTTTCAATTACAACTGGTGGCAGCTCATCAGTGGCTTCAGTAGCAGGAACAAGCAACAGTTTTTTACTTAATTTACGAATTGTTGGTTTTCGTGCTTTTTTAACTTCTACTTCTTCTTCGGCAACACTAATAGCCTGTTTAGTTTCGCTTCTGTTTCTTATTACATCAGATTCTTGATATTCTCCCAATTCTAACTCAATCTTTTCAGTATTTACTTCTCTTATCTTTTTATATACGAAATATCTATTCAAGAATGAAATTTTCTTCTCAAATGCTGTCATATTTGCGGCATTTTCAAATTCCTTTTCCTTATATTTATTCTTTTTGATTTCTTCCAACATATTATTAAATAATTCACTGAATAACCCAGAACCTTCTGGTAAACCGAGCTCTTGCGCTTCAATTCGATCAATTACTGTGAAACCATATGCTTCAAAAACGCGATTTAAATAATCAAAGTTAATTAAGAATTCTTGGATATTTTGATTAATCGATTCTTGATAAACATCAATCCTGTAACCAATACTGCTTGAATCGTCGTCGAAATTATCCGCGCCATATCCTTTGGTTACCTCCCAAATTTTTTTACCATCTTCAATTATTTTAATACTCTCGCCAGTCTTTGTCTTTTTCAACATATTAAATACCAATTTACCATCATATGCAGTGCCAATAAAATAGCCGTTTAGTTTTGTACATTCGGCCACATTTCGCAAAAACCCTTGTAATGTATCCGGGTTTTCAAAGAAATAGTGTGTTGCGAATTGACACGATGAAACATTGAAACCTTCATCACCTTTTCCGTATTGTCTTGCGACACCTTTGCCAATTTTATCGGCTTCTTTGGGTCCGTAACCAAAAACTGCGGATGTGATTAATTTCGCCTTATCATTTAACATTGCATCGCCTCTTCTAATATTGTACGCACTATTTCCATTGACAAACAAAGCATAAGGCATAGTTTTAGTTTGTTTTCTCATGTTCAAATATCGGGCGCAAGCACCGTTCAATCTATTTTCTAAGTTGTCTTTTGATATGTCAACACCAAACACAAATGATAATTTAGAAGCAATCCATTTTGGTAAATCGCCTGCTTTACCACAAGCATAATCAATTAAAGTGTCGCCTTGTTTTGACACGCTTTTAATAAGCATCTTTTTAACATATAAATTATGGAAATTTTTCATTGCTTCGGTTTTTAATTTGCCGGATGGTGTATTGTAATAGACATCTTCACTGACAATAACATCTGGAATACCTTGACCAGTTCTAATCATATCTTCTGTAATAATTCCGGCCGGATGAATTGATTTCCAATTTTCATTGGCGGTTTCAAATGAATTACCATATTGTTTTTGTCCTCTTCTATACTGAGATGTTTTATCAAATCTAACTCGCAACGGAACCCATTTCCACCCCTCTTCTCTATCAAAATCGTATCTAAATTCAACAATTGTATTGTCAGTAAACACATCCTCTTCCTCTGAAAACATCTGTTTAGAGCCTGTATCGTCGGTTCTCAACATAATTTTACATATACCGGCATTCGGATCATATGGTTCAGTTGGATAAAATCGACGAGGCATATAATCACTTGAGAACCTGTTATCATCTTGTCTTTTAAATTCCGGCAACTTATCGTCAATTATATCTTGACAAGGATTAATAAAACCATCTTTTTTCTCGTCAAAACCACATCTTAACTCAATAGTTTTATATTCGCTTAACTGTGCTGACAAACATGTATTCAAACCATCTTCAAACAGTGGCGTAATTAAGTCTTCGCCGTTACTCGATTTTACTGTTGTAATCAGGAAATCAATAGTGTTTTGATGAGGCGGCTTCCATTTAAACGAATAATCCCATGTAACCTTTGTTTTAGGTCCAGATTCGCCAATCTTATCAGAACCAACACCAAAATACATATGTGTGAATATTAATCCGTCAGTTTCATATTCAAATCTATCTTGTTCAGCCCTCGATAAAATTTGGTCGCATCCATTAAATATTGTTTGTTTTGGACTCATCGGATAAAAGTCCTTGCACATAATTCTTAATGGCGATATTAAATCATTACTCTTTTTAAACCTTTGTATAAACGACTTGACAGTTTTTTCTTCTTTTTCCGAAACATCTGTTATGGAAACTGGTTTCACAATATGTAGTAAATACTTAAGTATATAAAATCGCGATTTTTTAACATCTTCGTCAACCGACGACATAAACGGATATGCTCTTACGTCATCTTTTTTGAAATAATAAATATCGAACGCCGCATACAAATTTATGAACTTGCCAGTTTTATCGTGCGATATTAATTCACCGTCGAATAAACTATTAAAGCATTCTTCGTTTTGCGTTTTCGCACCAGTGAATATAATATCCATATTCGTATTTATAAGATATATTTTACCTTTGTCATTAATAAACATTAGATGGCGCTCCCCATCTGCTTTTTCAGTAACAACAAAATCCTTTCTGATATTGGGCTGGGTTGAATTCTCGTCAATCGCGGCTATATTTGTTCGCTGCAATGTTTTTGAATTAGGGCCAATGAAATTCTTGTTCTCGATTCTTTTACTGGGGTCGAAATTATCTTTCCATATCATTCTCATATATGACTCCATAACCTCCCTTTGTTCGGGATATGAAATCGGATAGTTTGTTCCTTGTAACCCACAAAGTACATATTTGATGACTTTTCTTAAAGAAGTGAGTATTGCTTCAGGAGTATTAAATGAAGTTCCTGGACCGATACGCGAATTGTCGATTTCAATTTCTATTTGATAAATTTCTTGATTGTTAAAGACGTTCGATTCGGTTGTTGTATAAACGCGTTTCATTTGCTCACTCCAGCGCGCACCTTCTTCTTTGTCGCCGTTTTTCACAATACTAATATCAACTATCACAGGATGTTCTGGATGTTTAAATGATACACGATTTAAATAACGGAATATCTTTTTGGATTTTTTCCAATTTTCCATAATGAAATTTCTAACTCCGGTTTTTACATCTTCTTCAGTGTTAAATGTAACTCTGAAGTTAAAATCATTCATATCTACTGGAAATACTCGCTCCTTATCTATTATAGCCATTCTCTTATTAACAAAATTAACAGCTGTGAAATTTTTTGTGAAAATCTCCTTTAAATCATTATTTTTACAATATTCTTGAATATTATGTAAACCGGAAATTTCGGTTCTTATATCAGAAAGCTTAAACTTACCAGTTTTGGGGTCAAGAAACTCACAATTAATACGTAAATAATACTCGCCTATAGCATTTG
>Ga0164293_10003336_pt1 | contig 13690 bp, 8 predicted proteins | sample GEODES118metaG_FD_111487 | JGI IMG/M metagenome (GOLD analysis project Ga0164293, IMG submission 111487) | Eutrophic lake water microbial communities from Lake Mendota, Wisconsin, USA - GEODES118 metaG | ecosystem: Environmental > Aquatic > Freshwater > Lake | place: USA: Lake Mendota, Wisconsin... | reverse complement strand
CGCAGCTCAAGCCCAAGCAGCCAAGTATGGAAGAAGAGATCCAGATATTCACTATGGAACTAACCCATGCTCAGAGATTATCCTACGTCCTTACCAGTTTTGTAATCTTTCAGAAGTCGTACTACGTGAAAAAGATACAAATGAAGATGTCGCAAATAAAGTACGCCTTGCAACAATTCTTGGTACATGGCAATCAACACTAACAGATTTTAAATACCTTCGTAAAATTTGGAAGGATAATACTGAAGAAGAAAGACTGCTTGGAGTTTCACTAACAGGACAATTCGGACATAAGTTTTTTTCTGGAAAACAGGGTCTTGATAAATTGGAAGATGCATTATCTCGACTTCGTGAGTATGCTCGTGAAATTAATAAAGAAGAGGCTGGGAAAATTGGGATTCCTGAGTCTGCAGCTATTACATGCGTAAAACCTTCTGGAACAGTTTCCCAATTGGTCGGGGTATCTTCAGGAATGCATCCATGGCATTCCCCATACTATATTAGAACAGTTCGTGGCTCAAAGGGAGATCCAATTTCTGTATTTTTAAAAGAAGTTGGAATTCCAGTAGAAGACGATGTTATGAAGCCAAATGATACATACGTATTTTCATTTCCAGTAAAGGCTCCAGAAGGTGCTATTGTTAGAAACGATTTAACTGCACTAGACCACTTGAATACTTGGTTGGTTTACCAACGTGCATGGTGTGAGCATAAGCCATCTATTACAGTTTCTGTAAAAGAAGAAGAGTGGATGGAGGTAGGTGCATGGGTTTACAAGCATTTTGATGAAGTCTCTGGAATCTCATTCTTGCCACACTCAGATCATTCTTATAAGCAAGCCCCATATCAAGAGGTTACAGAAGAAGAATACTTAGATTTGTTGGCAAAAATGCCTTCAAGTATTCGTTGGGAAGATTTATCATTTTATGAGACAGAAGACGGAACTTCTACAAATGCTACACTTGCATGCTCTTCAGATGGAAATTGCGAACTTGTAGATATTTCTGCTTAGTGGTAAAATAATGATATTGGGGGAAATACCCTCAAAATTCTGGGCACAGGGCCCAAAATTGGAGATGATCAAATGAATAGAGATCTAAATAAGGACGGAAAGGTTACAATGACAGAGGAAATTTTAGCAGCGCTAGGAACATATGCAAGAGCATTTCTTTCAGCCGCAATTGCTTTGTACATGACTGGAAACACAAATCCAAAAGATTTGTTGATGGGTGGCATCGCAGCCGTTGCTCCAGTAATTTTGAAGGCTCTTAGCCCAAGTAATCAAGAATTTGGTTTCAAGACTAAGAAGTAATTAAAGACGATTAGGATGACTCCTGTGCTAAAATAAGCATAGGAGTTTTCCTATTTAGGAGTACTAGCAAATGGCAGGGCAAAAAAATTTCGAAGTAGATCAAAATGCTACTTTTACATTTATTGTTGAATATAAAGACAATAATAACTTACCCATAAACTTAACTGGGGCAAGTGCTAAAATGCAGGTCCGTGATTCTAAAGGCGGACAAAAGTTGGCATTTTCTTTAACCTCACCAGGCGGTGGAATTACAATAGATCCACTACTTGGTAAGCTAACTATTAAAATAACTCCTACTCAAACAAATAAACTATTTTATCCAAAATCAGAGTATGACATTATGCTTACTGATTCTAACGCTAATAAGATTAAGCTGCTAGAAGGATATATGACGCTGAGCAGGAGTGTAACTATTTAATGGCCGAAAAAGTAATCGTAAACGAAGAAACAAACCTTGTTGTTGTAAAAGAAAATATAAATGCTGTTAAAATTTCTTCTCCTGGCCCACAAGGACCAAGAGGAAAAACCATTCTCAACGGAGAAGGTGCACCAGCAGACAACCTTGGCCTAGAGGGAGATTTTTACTATGATAAAAATACTTCTAGGTTTTATGGCCCTAAGCTATCAGACCTAACATGGGCAAATGCCACAAATTATCTGTTAAACGCAATGACCCTTACCTACAATTTTGCTATAGGTCAAGTTACTGGTCCAGTTAACGGCGTATACTCAGTTTCTATAGTTCATAATTTAGGATACAACCCTAACGTAACGATAAAAGCTAGTTCTGGAGATATATTAGAAACAGGAATAGACTATAATAGTATTAATCAATTAACACTGACAATGGCTCAACCATTTTCAGGGACAGCATATCTGTCTTAAGGAGAAGTAAATGGCAAAATTATTCGTAACAAATATTAACCTCAATAAAAATGAGTTGTTAAATGCTCGAATTCAAAATTTAAGTACACCGCCATCTAGTCCAGTAACTGGTCAGATTTACTATGATAATTCTGACAACTTCCTGTATTTCTGGAATGGCTCAGAATGGTTAAGAGCTTCAGGCGATTTTGGAGATGGTAATTATACTACCAGAATTAGATTTGGACAGTCTGTTAATCACGGCTCTTCCATCTATGTTGCACGAGCAGATCACACTCATGATGTAGCCGATATTTTAGGTACAGCAAATCAAATTACAGTAACCAAAGCGGCAAACGGTGACTCTACTTTATCTATACCAACTCAATTAACAGTAACAAATATTGATGCTGCGACCTTAGATACAACAGGAGATTCAAATGTTGGCGGAAACTTTGATGTAACTGGCACAACAAAATTAGACAACACCTTAACGGTAGATGGAGCCACAGAATTAAATAGCTCTTTAAACGTAGATGGTGCAGCGACACTTGGTTCAACATTAACCGTAACTGGAGCAACTACTCTAAACGGAGCAGTGGGAATTAATGCAAATACTACAATTAATGGAGACGTAACACTATCTGGAGCAACTTCAGATCTTTCTGTTGGTGGAAACACAACAGTAACTGGCACCTCTACTTTAAATGGTGCTACAACAGTAAACAACACACTAAAAGCAACTGGTGCTGTAGACTTTGACGCTACATTAAATGTAGATGGAGCGACAACAGTAGGTGGGCAACTTACAGTAAACAACGCAGTTGATATTAACGGAAGCGCAGACATATCAGCAAACCTTGTTGTAGGTGGAACAACCGATTTAAATTCAACACTAGATGTATCTGGAGCTGCTCAGTTTGACTCTACATTAGGAGTAACTGGAAATGTAATCTTAGGTGCAGATCTTTCTGTTGGAGATGATTTAACAGTAACTGGAGACGCTTCAGTAGGCGGAACATTTGCGGCTACTGGGGACGCAACCTTTGGAGGAAACTTACAGGTTAACGGAAGTCTCAATGTTCAAGGTTCAATTAACGCAATAAATACAACTCAAGTAAATATCTCTGACAACAAGATTAACCTTAACAGCGACATGCCTGTTGGTCAAACACCAACAGTTGATGCTGGTTTAGTAGTTCACCGTGGTGCTGAAGCTGATGCTTACCTAACATGGAATGAAACTTTAAACCAATGGGAGATCGGACTTGAGTCAGGTCCACAACATGCTCTTACAAGGAAATTTGTTTCTTTAATTGGAGACGGAGTTGCTTTAAATTGGCCTATTACACACAATATAGGAACAAGAGAAGTAAGTGTACAGATTTATGATTCAGCAACTTACGATACAGTAGAGGCAGATGTAGTAAGAACATCCGAAAATGTCGTAACCGTATCTTTTGCTGCACCGCCGCCAGCCCAATCATTTAAGGTAGTAATTATAGGCTAATGGCAAAAAAATTTCTGACCCCAATACAACTGGTAACTCTAGAAGAGCCACCAGCTAACCCCTTAGTTGGTCAGATTTATTTTAATTTAAACGAACAAACCATAAAGGCTTATAACGGAACGGTTTGGTATGATGTAGCTGGTCCAAAAGCAATTTTGGAACACATTCACGGCTCAGATAATCAAGTTTCTGAAGTTTCTTATGCAGACTATGTAGATGATGACAGAGTTTTTGCAGATAGCTCAAGTTCAAGTGCAACATTTATAAATGATTTTTTAGATGGAGGTAATGCAAGTGGCAATTAGAATTCAATTACGTAGAGACACTGCAGCAAATTGGGGTTCAGTAAACCCAATACTAAGAGCTGGAGAAGTTGGAATTGAAACAGACTCACTACGCTTTAAAATTGGTGACGGTTCATCCACTTGGTCAAGCAGACCATATGTTAACGTATTACCTTCCGAACTTACAGAACTTTCTCAAGATGCTGTAAATCAAGCACTTACTGCTGGTAACGGAATTACAAAAGTATACAATGATGCAGCAAACACCATTACAGTATCTGTTGATACTTCAGTAATTGCAAATAAACAATATGTAGATGACTCATTGGCTGCAGTTTTAGACACTGCCCCAGAGTTACTTAACACTCTTAATGAATTAGCTGCCGCTATTGGAGATGACCCTAACTTCTTTGCATCAGTTGCAGCAAATTTAGCTTCTCACGAAGCAGACACCACAAATATTCACGGCATTCCAGATACAAGTATTTTAATAACAACTACTGGAACACAAACATTAACAAATAAGACTTTAACAAGCCCAGTTATTAATACACCAACTGGAATAGTTAAGTCCGACGTAGGCCTTGCAAATGTAGACAACACATCAGACATTAATAAGCCTGTATCTACAGCTCAAGCCACAGCAGACAGTCTTGTAGCGTCAAACGCAGCATCAGCTCTTGCTGCACACGAAGCAGACACAACTAATATTCACGGAATTACAGATACATCAAAATTAATTACTGATGATGGGATTCAAACTCTTACAAATAAAACAATTGTTAGCCCAAATATTACTGGAGTTCCAACAGCTCCTACGGCTACACCTGGAACCAATACAACTCAAATTGCAACCACACAGTTTGTTAAAACCGCTGTAGATAATTTAATTGACGGAGCTCCTGGAGTTTTAGATACATTAAATGAGCTTGCAGCAGCCATAAATGATGATCCAGCATTTTTTAATAATGTTGCAACAAATCTAGCTAGCCATGAAGCTGACACAACTAACGTCCATGGAATAGCAGACACCAGCCTCCTTGTAACAACAACTGGAACACAGACTCTTACAAATAAGACTCTTACAACTCCAACAATTAATGGAGGAGAAATTACCGAAGTTGGCGGAACCCCACGTATTCATGGTATATATCTTCCACAACCACACTTCATTACTTTTGAAGGTGCAACCAATAATGAGTTTGAGACAGTTTTAACAACTGTAGACCCAACAGCAGATAGAACAGTAAGTCTTCCAGATGCAACAACTACTCTTGTTGGAAGAGACACAGTAGACACACTTACAAATAAAACTTTAACATCTCCAGCAATAAACACTCCTACAGGAATTACAAAATCTGACGTAGGCCTTGCAAACGTTGATAATACTTCAGATATTAATAAGCCATTGTCTACAGCTACAGTAGAAGCTTTAGCCCTTAAAGCTAACCTAGCAGATATTACAGAGCTTTCACAAGATGCAGTAAATACTTCCCTTAATGCGGGAGTTGCTTTAACTAAAACTTATGATGACAATGCAAATACAATAACAATAGATTTAGATAACACAGCAGTAGCATCAGGATCATACGGATCAACTACAAAAATTCCAACATTTACTGTAGATGCTCAAGGCCGTTTAACTGCAGCAGGAGAAACAGATGTAGCAACAAATCTTTCAATAGCTGGAGACACTGGTTCAGACACAGTTAATTTACTAACAGACTCTTTAACAGTTGAAGGCGGAGAAGGAATTGACGTGTTGGTTACAAACAACACAATTAACGTTTCTGCAGAAGATGCAACTTCTACGAATAAAGGTGTGGCATCTTTTAATCAAACAGACTTTACTGTTGCACAAGGAAATGTTACATTAAATGCTGAACGTGTACAAGACATTGTTGGAGACATGGTTACACCAACAAATACTGAAAATGGAATTGCAGTCTCATATGATGATGCAACAGCAAAGCTAAACTTTGATGTTTCCGATTTTGATGTACAGCTTTCTGGAGACGTAGTTGGTACAGCTACAGTAACAAACCTAGCAAGTATCAATATTTCAACAACAATCCAGCCAAACTCCGTAGTCCTTGGAGACGACACAACTGGAGCATATATTGCAACAGTGGCTGGAACAGCAAATGAGATTACAGTAGCTGGTTCAGGTGGAGAAACAGCAGCAATTACAATTGGTTTGCCAGATGACGTAACAATTACAAATAACTTATCTGTTGGAAACAATTTAACTGTTACAGGAGATTTAACCGTAAATGGAACTACGACTACAATTAACTCAACAACAGTTTCTGTTGACGATAAAAACATAATTCTTTCAGATATTTCTAGCCCAACAGATGCATCTTCTGACGGTGGAGGAATTACTCTTAAAGGAGATACCGATCACAATTTTTCTTGGACTAATGCAACAGACGCTTGGACCTCTACAGAAAACATAGACTTAAATTCTGGAAGATCTTATATGATTAATGGATCTTCAATACTTACATCAAATTCTCTTTTTAACATTAACACAGACAATATTGGTAAAATTACTCAAAAACAATCTTCATCATTTTTAGCTTCAGAAGTTTTACGAAATGGTGAAATTGGATTTGAAACAGATACACTTCAAATAAAGATTGGTAACGGAACCTCTACTTGGGCACAGCTTGAATATGTTACAGTTACTCCAGATGGACTACAAAATAACTTAGGTGATTATATTCCACTAAATCAATTAGATGCTCCTGGTGGTGCAGTAAAATTAGATAATGACGGAAATGTTTTAGCTCAAAAGAGTGTAATATTAAATTCAGATCATGATCCAGCCACCGCTCCTCAACCAGGAACAAACTATGGAATTATTGTTGAAAGAGGAACTTCTACAGATGCAGGAATAGTTTGGGATGAAACAGTAGACCAATGGAAAGTATTTGAAAATGGAAATGCATATAATCCTATTGCATCACAAAACTATGTAGCCCAGAATCTTGCAGTAGAAATTAGTAGTCATAATAATGATACTACAGGCGTTCACGGAATATTAAACACTGCCGATTTAGTAACTGAATCTGAATTAACAGCTGCAATAACAATATCTGAAACATCAACTGCAACAGCAATTGCAACAGCAGTTTCAGCTCATCACAATGATACTACAGCAGTTCACGGTATTGCAGATACAGCACAGTTAGTTACTCAAACACAATTAACTGCACAAGGTACAACATTAAGCGCTGATATAGCTACAGCATCAAGCTCAGCCGCTTTAAATTTAGCAATTCATGAAGCAGACACAACAAATATACATGGAATTACAGATACATCACAACTTGCATATCAGTCAGATGTCTCTGCTGCCGAAACTGCAGCAGCCACAGCCCTTGCATCTCACGAATCAGACACAACAAATATTCACGGAATTGCAAACACTGCTCTTTTAGCAACAACATCTTATGTTGATACACAAGTTGCACAGGCTAGCGTTACAGATAAAGCTTACACTGATGCTGAAATTCAAGAATTAGATCTATCAATTGCAACAGATTTATCTACACTAGATGCTTCATTAAAACAGTATACAGATTATGGTATAGCTCAAGAAGTAATTGCTAGAAATAGCAGAATAGCTTCAGATATAACTGCACATCAAAATGATACAACTTCAGTTCATGGAATAGCAGATACTAGCGTACTAGCAACTAACTCGTCTGTTTCTTCAGCAATATCTACTCACAACTCTGATACAACTGATGTTCATGGAATTGCTGATACTGCTCTTTTAACAACACAATCTTATGTTGCCTCTGCTATATCAACACAGGCTGGAATAACAGAAGGCGCTGCAAACTCCTTTACAACTTCAGCAGTATCAACACACAATACTGCTACAACATCGGTTCACGGAATATCTAACACAGCCAACCTTGTATACACAAATGATGTAAGGCTTTCTGATACAAGAGTTCCAACAGATAATTCTGTAGGAACTGCAAAAATTATTAATGACGCAGTAACAAATGAAAAAATATTTGGAGGAATTGATCAGTCTAAGATAACTAATTTAGTTTCAGATTTATCATTAAAGGCTCCATCAGAAGATCCAGTCTTTACTGGTAGCGTAACTCTTCCAACATCAATATCTTTATCAAATTCTTCAATAATAGATCTGACACATTTATCATCAATTACTAGCTCTGTTCAGGGACAAATTAATTTAAAGGCTTCTTTATCTTCTCCAGCTCTTACTGGAATTCCTACTGCTCCAACGGCAGCACCAGGAACTACAACTACACAAATTGCTACGACAGAATACGTACATTTTGAAATAAATGATTTGCTTAATGGTGCTCCAGCAGCCTTAGATACATTAAATGAGTTGGCAGCAGCAATTAATGATGATGCAAATTTTGCTGGAACAGTAACAACAGCCCTAGGATTAAAGGCACCACTTGCCTCACCTACATTTACTGGTACAGTAATTCTTCCAAATTCAACTATTACAGAAGCAATGATTGCAGCAAATGCAATTACAAATGATAAAATTAGCGCATCAGCCGCAATTGATCAATCTAAAATTTCAGGTCTGGTTAGTGACCTGAATCTAAAGGCTCCAAAAGCTTCTCCAACATTTACTGGAACGGTAACAGTTCCAACTCCAGTAAATCCAACAGATGCCGTTAATAAGGCATATGTCGATGCGGGAGCTCAAGATATTATACCTTTAGATAATTTGACTAGCCAATTTAACGGCGCAGAACAAAGGTTCCAGCCAAAATTCAATAATACTGTAGTAAACATAACCAACCCTCTTAGGCTTTTAATAAGCATTAATGGTATAATTCAAATACTAGGAAATCAAGATAATCATTGGTTATCTCCGATACCTCAAGAAGGTTTTTTTGTAGACTCTCAGGGTTATCTGAACTTTGGAGAACCTGTACCAAGAGGATCTACATTTGACGGTAGAGTAATGGGTGGACCTGCCACCAACTCTATAACCAAATCAAAGTATCCGTTTAGACCAATAGATATATTATTAGGAGCGTAAGCACATGGCAAGAAAAATTTTAGTAGAAACACATTATACATTTACACCATCGACTAAGACCTTGGTGATTCCAAAGGCAATCCCACGAGAGAGACTGCTTTTAATTACAAACGTTACCCAAAATCAGGTAATTTATAACTTCTCTGACCCTTCACTTAATGCAACATCTTATGTTTCATTAGAGGCAAATGGTGTCGAGACCACGACCATCGTTTTTGCATATAATACAGCAGCGATGTTGTCTACAGATAAAATTTCAATCACATTGGATGAGGTGGATGAATCATTTACTCCATCAGAAACAATGTTGGATCCAACAAATAAGCTTAGAGTAACTCAGCCACAAGCCCTTATCGATACAGACTTTGAATATGGAACACAGATTTCAAAGTGGGAAAACTTAGCTCTCTACAACAACAAGCCTTTTGCTTACGCATCTCCAACTCCAATTGCAAATATTGGATCAATTACTTACGGCTTGGGAACAAACGTTGTAACCGTAGCATTAACTTCAGGAGTTGGTCCAAATAACGGAGACCCTATTTCTGTACAAGATACATTTGCTCCAGCAGCAAACGGTAACTTTGTTATAGAGTCTGGTGGAGGAACAAATACATTTACTTATACAGCCTCTTCAAAAAATACCCAGTCTAACCTAACAAATATTCTAGACACAAATAAAACAGCAATTTATAGAGCTACAGTATTTAGTGGCGCAAGAATTGGATTTATTCCAACATTAAGCTATTCTACTAATAGAATTAACGTTACTACTACAGTAGACCACGGACTAGCAATTGGAAACGAAATTGTTGTTAAGGGATCAACATCTACAACAAATCCACCAAACGGTAACTTTGTTGTTGCAACAGTTCTTAGCCCAACACAGTTTGTGTATTACGCAAATAACATTCCAACAGGAACACTAGGAGGACCAACAGAAATTTATGTTAGACCTCAAGGTGTTTTCTTGCATAGACCAGCAGACGGCGGAGTAATTTTTGGTACTCAAGCTGGTTCTAACTACGGAGAAGCATATCGTCAAACAAGACGTTATTTTAGATATCAATCTGGTAAGGGCATTCAAATGTCTTCAGGAACAATTCTAAAGCCATACGCAGGTATTGACTCAATTACTTCATCTGGAACAACTGTAACTGTTGTTACAAAAGAAAAGCACTGTATCCAGCCAGGAACTATAGTAAAAATTGGTGGTGCTGATCAATCAGCATACAATGGAACATTTACTGTAAACGATATTCTAGGATACAATAGATTCTCATATACAGCTCTATCTACACCATCAAGCAATATTGCAACTGGTAACGTATTTGCTTCTATTGAAGCATGGTACGGATGTCAAAATAGACTTGGTATGTTTGATGAGCAAAACGGAGTATTTTTTGAGTATGACGGAACAAAGCTTTATGCAGTTCGTAGAAGCTCAACAACTCAACTTTCTGGAAGAATTAACGTAACTAATGGTTCAGACGTTGTTGTTCAATCACTTAGCGAACAACCAACATATTTTAGTAAGCAGTTAATTCCAGGAGATACAATTGTAATTAGAGGACAATCTTACAGAATTACTTCGATTACAAATGATATTGAAATGAATATTTCTCCTGCATATAGAGGAGCAACAGCTTCACTATGTATTTACTCAAAGACAATTGATACAAGAATTCCTCAAGATCAATTTAACATGGACAAGGCAGATGGAACAGGACCTTCACAATATACAATGGACCTTTCTAAGATGCAGATGTTCTATATCGACTATACATGGTATGGAGCAGGATTTATCCGTTGGGGTGTAAGAGGTCCAAAGGGTAACATTATTTATTTGCACAGAATGCAAAACAATAACGTTAACACTGAAGCGTATATGCGCTCTGGTAACCTTCCAGGTAGATATTCTTCAACTACAAACCCTCCTTTTACAAGCCTAACAGATACAGTATTGACTACTGGCACATCTTTGCCAGTAAAAGATACATCAAGATTCCCTAGCTCTGGAACCTTGGTTGTTAGAAATACAACACAGGTTGAGTATGTAAATTATTCTGGTAAAACAGCAACATCATTTACTGGTTTAACTCGTGCAAAGCTTGGTGCACAAAACGTAGCAATTACTATTGGAAGCGGACAAAATAGAGGAAATATCACACTTGGTGCTGATACCGCAAAAATTCAGGTTGGTATGAGAGTTGTTGGTTCAGAATATCCAGACGAGACATTTGTATCAGCAATTAACTACGACACAGGAGCAATTACATTTAGCCAGCCAGTAGCTGCAGCTAACTCTGCTTTCTCAGCAATTCCAATGGGATCAGACGTTCCTCTACAATTTACATATGATGCACAATCACCAGCATGTGTTGAATTAGCTTTCCCAACATTTGCAGCAACTATTTCACACTGGGGAACATCGGTAATTATGGATGGACAGTATGATGAAGATAAGTCTCTTATCTTTACATATGGACAGAGAACTGCAACAACAGTTCCATCAGGAGCAACAAGAGCACTTCTTTCAATTCGTGTAGCACCTTCTGCAGATAACGGAATTGCTGCAAACTTTGGTGCTCGTGAAATTGTAAATAGAATGCAGCTTGCCATGAGAGCCCTTGACGTATCTGTATCATCAGGTTCAACATTCTTGGTGAGCGCAATACTTAATGGAACACCATCGCAATCATTAACATGGACAAACGCAGTAGGTAACGTAACAGGCGCAGTTAACTCATCTCTTGCACAGATTGCAGACTATTCTGGTCAAAGCTCAACAGTTTCTGGCGGAGAAGTTACTGGTGGATTCTTTACCACTGGAACAAACTCAGTTGATTTGTCTACACTTAGAGATCTAGGAAACTCTATCTTGGGTGGAGGAGGAACCGTAACAACTTCTGGTATTTATCCAGACGGTCCAGACGTTCTAACAATTACAGCAACAAACCTCGGAGGGTCAACTGCTAGCGTTTACTCTCGTCTATCTTGGACAGAAGCATCAGCGTAAAAGAATAAGGAGGAGACTTAAATGTCTGTACAAAAAGTAAAAATACCTTATAACGCTGAACTATCAGTAAAAACTCTGTCGGTAGCAGAAGAATTTGGTGTTAATGGTTCCGCCACACTAGGCGGAACTGTTAACCTTACTGGAACTATGAATACTGGTAATGGAACATTAAATTTTTCAGATGGACCTCAGTCTAAACAAGGCGTTCCTTCTATTACCAAAATAAATAAAGTATTTTCAAATTATACTCTTTCTTCTTTAGACGAAAGAGACTCTATAATTGAAATGGCATTAAAGGTTGCTGGAACACTAACTGTTCCAGCAGATACACCTGCTCTAACATTTCCAATAGGAACAACTATAGATGTTATTCAAACTAATTCTGGTCAAATTACTATAGGTGGTGCTTTTGGAGTTAATCTTAATGCTACTCCAGGATTAAAAATAAGAAGTCAGTGGTCAATTGCCACTCTATTAAAACGGGATGCTAACACATGGTTAGTATTCGGAGATCTTACGGCTTAGGAGTATAAGTGGGAAAGAAATCTGGTAAGAAGTCAGCAGCGGCAGGCGATTTTGAAAAGCCGTTGCCACCACTTAACCCTGTAGCAACAGATGTTGGAACAAATAGACTTTTTAACAACGGAGCTGCAACAGTAAGCTTTACAGTAGATCCATTAAGTACTGTTCCAACAAGCTTTACAGTAAGATCTACTCCAGGAAGTTTTACTGGTGAAGGATCGGCAAGCCCAATTACAGTTGTAGGACTTCAAAGTAATGTTAATTATACTTTTAAAGTTTTAGCAACAAATGCTAATGGTAACTCAGATGAATCTGTATCTTCAAATCAGATTTTAGCAACTACAGTTCCTGGTATTCCAAGAACTCCAGCAGTTTCGTCAACTGTAGCAGATCAAGATGTTGTATCTTGGACCGCACCAGCAAATGACGGTGGAAAAGCTATTTCTAGTTATAGAATTACATCTAGTGATCCAAACCCTCAGCCACCTTCAGATGGAACACCAGGTCCAGTTTATAATAACGTAACATCACCATACACAATCTCAGAGGTTGGTGGAACTTCACAGTCTTATACAGTAGTAGCAATTAATGCTAACGGAACTTCTGTTGGAGCTACAACAAATCAAGTAACAACATTCTTCAGCCCACCGTCATTCTTTGGCCCACCAGGATTCTTTGCCCCACCAGCATTTTTCTTGCCACCAACTTTCTTCGTTCCACCTCTTTTCTTTACGCCACCAGATTTCTTTGCACCACCACGCTTCTTTGCACCACCACGTTTCTTTTCTCCCCCAGGGTTCTTTGCACCACCAGGATTCTTTGGCCCACCGTTCTTCTTTGGACCCCCAGCATTCTTTGGTCCTCCAGGATTCTTTACCCCACCAGGATTCTTTGCCCCACCAGCGTTTTTTAGCCCACCACGTTTCTTCGGCCCACCGTTCTTCTTCGGCCCTCCAGGGTTCTTCGGCCCTCCAGGATTTTTTGCACCACCACGTTTCTTCGGCCCACCAGGGTTTTTCGGCCCTCCAGGATTCTTCAGCCCACCGAGATTCTTTAGTCCACCACGCTTCTTTGGCCCTCCAGGATTCTTCAGCCCACCAAGATTTTTCAGCCCACCACGCTTCTT
>Ga0164293_10003334_pt1 | contig 13691 bp, 6 predicted proteins | sample GEODES118metaG_FD_111487 | JGI IMG/M metagenome (GOLD analysis project Ga0164293, IMG submission 111487) | Eutrophic lake water microbial communities from Lake Mendota, Wisconsin, USA - GEODES118 metaG | ecosystem: Environmental > Aquatic > Freshwater > Lake | place: USA: Lake Mendota, Wisconsin... | reverse complement strand
TCCGATCATTTCTGCCATCAAGCCAGACAGGAATGCAACTTCGACACTGTGTCGCAAAACATTCTGAGAGTAACTTGTCCGAAAATGCAATCGTCCGAGCATATCAAGCGTACGATCATGCAACCCTTGAATATTGACTTCCTGAGCGGCTTCTTCTCCTTTTCGTCGAATAAAGCCTTCCATTTGCTTTTCGCACGCAGCGACGATCTCCTCGATTCGAGTCGGGTGAATACGTCCATCCGCCACCAGTTTTTCCATCGCAGATCGAGCGATCTCTCTTCGAACGGGATCGAATCCGCTCACGATTACCACACCTGGGGTATCGTCGATGATCAAGTCGCAACCGCACGCTTTCTCGAAGGCTCGGATATTGCGGCCCTCTCGCCCAATGATTCGACCCTTCATTTCATCGTTGGGAATATCGACCGTACTTGTCGTGCTTTCGGACGTATGGGAAGAGGCGTAACGCTGCATAGCTGTCAACAAGATATCTTGAGACTTTTGTTGAACAATCTCGTTCAATCGCTTCTCGTGCTTGAGGATAACCGACCCCATTTCTCCCTGTAGCTCTCGCTCGAGAACGTTGAGCAATTGTTTCTTGGCCTCTTCGCTCGACATCCCCGTAACTCGCTGAAGATCCACCTGCTGCTGTTGGATCAACTTGCTGAACTGCTCACTCTTGCGTTGCACGTCTTCCGTTCTCTCGGCAAGCTTTCGCTGATTGCTTTCAACGAACTTCTCTTGCTTGCGAAGATCATCGGATGATTGCTTGATAGAGGCTTCCCGTTTGTCCAACTCGCTTTCGCGTTTTCGGACTTCATCCTTGGCTTTTTGAATCTCGCTGTCAAATTTGCTCTGGAGCTGAAGAAGCTTTTCTTTCTTTTCCAGTTCAGCCGCCTTGATCATGTTCTCGCAATCCACTTTCGCTTGATCCGTGAGACGTTTCGATTGTGATTTCGCATCCCGACCTTGGAGCATATTGACGACGTAAGCTACGACAGCGCCGACAATCAGACCGACGCCAAGGATAATCCAAGGGGATGACTCGCCGGCTGCAAAGAGCAATGGGAGTTCGAGAGCTAAAGAAGACACGAAGTTGCTTTCTATGGTAAAGCAACTGAATCGCTTGCGAAATTCGCCACAGCAGCCCTAACGCTGAATATTTCCCATCTCTCCAACAGGCACCAACCAAGGATGGTTACAGCCGATCGTTCACCATCAACAAAGCCTGGGCTTTACGAGTCTGGAGACTTCCCCCAGGCAACCAATTGCGATGAACGAACCCCGGCATAACCGAACCATGAGACCTCGACAAAAAGGTCGCAAGCGGCACCAGATTTTGTTCCAAAGCACAGCCAGTTCCCGAACGAACGACGTATTTGATTGCTGGAAATTGAAAATTTACGCAACAATCCAACGAACGCAATCCAACGAACGCAGAGAACAACAGCCAGGAAGCTAGAAAGAGAAGTGAAAATAGGGTCATAACATTTTTGCGCACTAGGAGCGAGCCAGCGGAGAATTGACTAGGAGAATTGACTTGAATTCTACCAGAGCAATTCAGTTTGCTTGGGGACTCATTTTTCCGAAAAGTGACACGTCGGAAGTAGCTTCCGACATGGAGTATGCTACCACATCCCCTAGATGCAGGAAACAACCCGAACAAGTGCGGTTGACATTATGGCTTAATCAGAACACGCTAATGCGTTTTCTCTTATGTACGGTCCTCGAAATCGGCGGCAACTCCAGTGAATTTGTTAATCGAATCCCTCGAAGCAGACACCGAATCCATGATTGCTCCGCCTTTGGATTGGCCAGCGGAATCGCTGGAGTCCTTGCCTCAGACCGAAAGGGAGCTCTTTTTCGCCAAAACAGATAGTGAACCGCTGATCATCCGCCGTCCTCTAGAAAAACCGGACACGACAATCGCGGCAAATGATTGGTTCGAAATGGCGTTGCAGGCAGAATTGCCAACCCGACCGGTTCGCAATTCTTGGGGCGACGACGATGAAGATGTCGAAGAAGAGATTCCAGACGAAGAGGTCGTTCCGGCAGACGATGAGGAACCAGATCCCTTCGATGATTTTGATGAAGAGGACTTCGACGACGATTTTGATGATGACTTTGAAGAAGAACTCGATGACGAGTACGAAATCGAACCGAAAGACGATGGATTTGTCATCGGTACGGATGACCCTGATCTAGAACCAGACGAAGAGGATATTGACTGATCTCACGATGTTTCATGCAGTCAAGCAAGATACGAAGTTCCCACAACTCGAAGAACAAGTTCTCACGTTCTGGAAGCAAAACCATGTCTACGATCGAAGCCTCGATCTAAGAAAGAACGGTAAGCCGTTCGTTTTCTTTGAAGGACCGCCAACGGCCAACGGACTTCCGCACCCTGGCCACTGTCTTACACGAGCGATCAAAGATCTATTCCCGCGATATCGAACCATGCGGGGCTACCTCTGCGAACGCAAGGCGGGTTGGGATACACACGGATTACCCGTCGAAGTGGAAGTCTGTAAAGAACTCGGAATCCACGGCAAAGAAGAGATCGAAAGCTACGGCATCGAGGGTTTCGTCCAAAAATGCCAACAAAGCGTTTGGAGATATATGCAAGAGTGGGAGCGAGTTACCGAACGACTCGGCTTCTGGATCGATCTTTCCCAAGCGTACGTTACATACCATCAGAGCTACATCGAAAGCGTTTGGTGGTCTCTAAAGACTTTATTTGACAAGGGACTGCTATACCGCGGTCACAAAATCGTGTGGTGGTGGGCTCAGGGCGGAACCGCATTGAGCTCCGGTGAAGTCGGCCAAGGGTATCGTCAAGTTGCGGACCCTAGCGTTTACGTTCGTTTCCCTCTGGAAGGTGAAACAAACACGTCACTCGTCGTCTGGACAACAACTCCTTGGACATTGCCAAGCAATCAGTTTGCAGCGGTGAATCCAGAACTCGAATACGCATACTGTTTAGATGAAACGTCCGGTGAGACAATTGTTATTGCCAAAGCGCTCGTCGAGAGCTTGGCAGAAAAAACAAAACGAAAACTTGCCGTAGTAAGGGTCGTCGCTGGAAGTGAGCTCGTCGGCAAATTCTATCTCCCACCGTTTGATTGCTACACGAAACAACTAGGACATGCCGAAGCAGAACTGAAGAGCGGCGGATCACAACGACCCTGCTGGAGAGTGGTCGCGGCAAACTTCGTGACGATTGACTCAGGAACCGGGCTAGTACACTTGGCACCCGCATTCGGTGAGGTCGATTACGAAGTCCTTGCCGAAGAACGAATGCGATTCGTCGAGCCGAGCGTTCCTCCGCTATTGTGCGCAGTCGCGCCGAACGGCAAATTCACTTCTGACTTTCCTTCGCACGAAGGTGTTTGGGTCAAAGATGCGGACAAAACGTTGCAGCGCGTCCTCAAGGATGCGGGCAAACTATGGCACCAAGAGCAATACCTTCACGATTACCCGTTCTGCTGGCGGGCTAGCGAAGATCCACTCATTCAGTACCCTCGCGAAAGTTGGTTTATTCGTACGACCAAATTCCGTGACTCGATGCTTGAGAACAACAAAACGATCGGCTGGTTGCCGGAACACATCGGACCAGGTCGATTCGGGAATTTCCTAGAATCGAATGTCGATTGGGCTCTCTCCCGCGAACGCTATTGGGGAACGCCACTCCCGATTTGGGTTTGTGATCAAACGTCCCAAATGGAGGCGATCGGTTGCTACCAAGAACTACTCGCGAAGCCTGGTGTTCAAGGTACCGAAGTATGGGCGAATGCGAAGAAAGCCAATCCAGAACTCGAAGATGATTTGCGAGTTCACAAGCCGTACATCGACGCGGTGACTTATGACTCACCGTACGCAACGGGTGCACGCATGCGACGAGTCACCGAAGTTATCGATTGCTGGTATGACAGCGGAGCCATGCCGTTTGCTCAATGGGGTTATCCTCACAAGAATGCGGAGTCGTTTAACTCGCAATTTCCTGCGGACTTTATCAGCGAAGCCATCGACCAAACCCGTGGATGGTTCTATAGCCAATTGGCGATTAGCACGATGCTATTCGGTGCTTCGGATGAAGATACGAAGAGCGGAAAAACGGCAGGACGGTCGTATCCGCATCCGTTCAAAAATTGTATCGTTCTCGGACTCATGCTTGCAGAATGGTATGAGAGCAAAGATGGTAAGCAACGCTTTCTCACCGAAGAGGAAGCCAAAACAGCGTGCGGCACAGACTATGTTGTGAAGACGGGAAAGATGTCCAAGCAGCTTCGCAACTATCGAAGCCCGCAAGAGATCTTTGACAAGTACGGGGCGGACGCACTACGTTGGTACTTATTCTATAACCAAGCGCCTTGGAATTCTATTCTCTACAGCGAACGAGCCATTCGAGACAGCATCTCGGAGTTCATCCTCCGATTATGGAATTCCGTTAGCTTCTTCTCCATCTACGCAGAAATCGACGGCTTTGCAGGCCCGTCCGAAATCGCCTCCGGATTGGATCAACTCACGAGCGAGGAACTGAGTCGGGCTAAAACCTATCGACCCATCGAGCAACGAAGCGAGCTGGATCGATGGATGATGAGCGAGCTTGCTGCGACATGTCGAGATGTCGTGGAGAGAATGGATCGATACGATAGCTATGGAGCATGCCAAACACTCCATGCGTTCGTAGACGCAATGAGCAATTGGTACATTCGCCGAAGTCGATCTCGCTACTGGGCGGCCGACAAACAGTCCGCTGACAAATTGGATGCTTATTGGACGCTTTATGAGAGCTTTGTGGTCGTTGCCAAACTGATCGCTCCGTTCACGCCGTTTCTCGCGGAATCCCTTTGGAAACTCCTGAAGGGAGATCTAAAGGGCGTACGAGACAGCGTTCATTTATGCGATTTCCCTGACGGTGGTGCAATCGCTCCAGACGCAGAATTAAACGCGAGAATGAGTTTGCTCCGAGAGATCGCTTCGCTAGGACGATCCGCGCGAATGGATTCCAAACTCAAGGTGCGGCAACCTTTACAACGCGTTGAAGTTTCCTTGGCGGACGATTTGCAGATCCAGTGGCTTCGCAAACACGACGACATCGTGCGTGAAGAGTTGAATGTCGACGAGATTTATTACGCTAGCGGCGCTAGTCCTTTTGTCGAATACCAAGTGCAACCGAACTTTCGCCGCCTCGGTCCCAAAGTCGGACCATTGCTGCCGAAATTAAAGCAAGAACTCGGTTCTGTTTCCGGTGCGACGCTGCTCGAAGAGTTGACCGCAAAGGGCAAGATCACCTTGGTCCTAGACGGAAAGTCGCTCGAGTTAGATGGCGAAGACATTCAAGTTCGAATGCAGGCCAAAGCTGGCTGGGCGGCTGCGCAAGGAAAGCTATGCGTTGTCGCATTGAATACGGAACTAACCGATGCGCTGATCCGACGCGGAATTGCAAAAGACGCAATACGTTTGGTTCAGGACTTGCGCAAGAAACGCGATTGCAATTTTACAGATCGGATTGAGATTTGGATTTTGGATACACCAGTCGCGATTCGAGAAGCCATTGAAGAAAACCAAGAGTTCATTTGCACCGAAACACTTGGTGTCTCGATTCACTTCGAAAATCCGCCAGCGAATCTGGAGTTAGACGATTGCGAACTGGGCGACTCGAAAGTCCGGCTCGGGCTCCGTGTGACGACAGCAACACGCGAGTAAATGGTTCCACTGACCTAAACCTATTCCAGAACGAACCAGGCACTCGCAGATTGCTCTCCAAGCGAGTCAACGACGACTCTTGCAATTCGCTTTCTCCAATACATCTTGCCCCCTCCCCTTTTTGCTCTGAAATAGGCTGCTGATTTAGGCCCGGCTTGTTGGTTCTTGGTGAGCCGTCGGGCGCTAGCCCCGGTTGCCGGCTGTGGCGAAGCCACTAAACCGGGGCTTGCGCCCATCGGCTCACTAAATCAGCAGCCTCTGAAAAGGGGGAGGGGTGCCGAAGGCGGGGTGAGGGTTCTTCGACGGCGCACAATCATGTCGTTGTCCAACCGCTTTATTCGGCCAGCGTTCCACGCTGAAAAGCAGCGTAGCATCCGACGAATAACTCATTCTTCTGCCAGCGGATTGGATCGATGTTAATGCGCAATCGAAGTGCCTTACTCATTCGATCTGCCACGTCATTCAAACGGTGGCATGGCTTTTAGATAGGCTTCTTGATCGATCTCGTCCGAGAGGAATTGTTTAGTCAAAATGTACTTCTGCAAACGTTTCGCGTCCTGAGCTGCGTGCTCGATCCGATAAGCGACGCGATCTAATCGGTAATTGTCGTTCAGATCAAGTAACTTTACTTGGGTTGCCACTCGATCTGATTTGATTCGCACAACATATTCGGCGTACGAAAGATCGCTCGTATGTGTTAGCAACTCGATCGCATGAATTGCACGCGGATCTAATTGAGCCGCTATGAGGTCTTCTCGAGTGGCGACTGTATCCTCCAAGAGGTCATGCAATACTGCCGCTTGCTGAACGATCGGGTCGCTCGATCGGAGCATCAATGTCAATGGGTGCAAAATGTAAGGCATGCCAGCTTTGTCGCGTTGACCGTGGTGAAACTTGACCGCCAATTCGATCGCATTTTCAACGGCGATGTCAGGAGTTGTAGACATAGCTTACTTCTTCATTCGATTCGTAGCGTTCAAATGCGGTTGTCTTCCTCATCCTCTTCGAAATCATCAAAATCAGGATGCATTGGATCGTCTGGGTCCAAGAAAAAATCACCTAAACCGTGTGGCAAAGTATTGGCACCTAGCGATCTCGATCGTCGCTCATGTGTTGCCTCGAGATCCAGTGCGTCTTCTCCCAAACATGCCATCAATGCTTTTTGCCAAACCTGATCTTTCGCAACGGGGTGCGTAGAATCTTGCGACAACAACTTAATGGCATAGCGGAGCATTTGAATGCCATCGCGTGCGGAGTAATCCAGTTTGAGGGCATGGGATTGTTGTAGAAAATCAACCGTCAATGTGAGCATCTCATCGCTAGCAAAAGGTAGGTGGTACTTTAGAATTGCAAGCTCATCCTCCCGGTTTGGGAATCCAACCTGCAACGTTGGCTGCAAGCGGCTCATGATGTAGTCTGGAATCTCATAGGTCGAATCATCCTGGTTCATGGTAACAGCGCACCGAAAATCCGGATGAGCCTTGATCGATACGCCGGCGACGATCGATTCGATGTAACGACGATGATCCAAAAGGGGTGCCAGTGATGCCCAAGATTTTTCATTCATCCGATTCCCTTCGTCAAGAATACAAACCGCTCCGCGAATCATCGCAGTCACCAGAGGTGAGGCGTGATACGCGATTTTGCCGCTACTAGCCAAGATGGGGGTGATGAGCAAGTCCTCTGGCCTAGTATCTGCAGTACATTGATATATGTACAACTCTTGGTCGCGAGCCTTGGCGGCAGCCATTGCCAATGCCGTCTTTCCAATACCGGGAGGTCCGACCAACCTCGGTGCTAACGGTAAATCGCTCTTGTCGACGACCAGCCAGCATGCCGCTAACTGTCGCAATACCTCCGTTTGACCAATCCACTGCAGTTCATTGGAAATAGAATTGCTCAGGGAGAGCGTGACGCCGTCGATTTGAACTGTATCCTGCATGGGTCGTTTTTATCAATGTGGTTGACGTTGGAATAAGAAAATGTTCAAACTGAGCAAGAATTGTAACAGATCTACCAAGAAAGGGGCTGATCATGGCTGATTGCTTTCGGCTCGACAATAAAGTGACTTTGCTCCCAGTGGTTCATCGAAGCGGTACGCACGCGCGAGCCGTTGAGAACTGGCTTCTCGAACACGAGTTCGATTGCCTGGCTGTTCCATTACCGCCATCCTTCCGCGAAAGTGTCTTGGCTGGAATTGAGCTGTTGCCGACGATTTCTATCGTTGCCCAAGCTCCAGACACGGCTTCTTGGACCGAACCAGAATTAAGAGATTGGTCCGAACAAAATCAGGAAGAGCTGGACGAAGACGAGTCTGAGGGTTGGCTTCTCGATGTTTCTTATAGCTACGTCCCGATCGATCCTTGCCAAAGCGTCATCGCGGCGATTCGATACGCCGTAGGAGAACGGATCCCAACGCGCTTCATCGATATGGAAACACCGATCTTTGAAGGTGAAGATAGCTACGTTACGCCCGATTGTTTCGCTCTGCGCGAAGTCAGCCTCGAAGTCTTTAGTGCCGCATTGCTGCCGAGTATCCCAAGACCCACCTCGGAACAGACAATCGATCGGATCCGGACGATGGCGTCGAGGCTGCTAGAGCTAAGACAGCGATTTAACAAAATTGTGATGGTCTGTTCGATCGCTCACTGGCCGTGGATTCGCGAAGCCTATCAACAACTACTCCTTACGGAATCTTCGGAAGAGGAAAGCGTCACCAACAACACCCCTGCCGTCAATTATTCTGTGAATGAAAAGACACTTGTTTTCCTTCTGGGAGAATTGCCTTACATCACATCAGTGTACGAGCAGCAGAGATTCACTTTCCCAGAAAAGGACGCTGAAACCGCAATTGATGGGGTCAAGCGATTGTTTCTTTCTGCACGCTCGTCGTACATTGCCGACTTTGGCAAACGCGCCAGAAAGATATCCCCAATGCTCTTGGCGCAATGTCTTAAGTACGTACGAAACCTGACGTTGCTAGATCGTCGATTGACGCCGGATATGTACACGTTGGTGCTGGCTGCAAAACAAACACTCGGTGACCAGTTCGCCATCCATGTGGCTGAAACGATCCGCGACTATGCATTTCAAGAACCGCTCCCCTGGCCCAGTATCGACATGGGCATTCAAGAGATGAGACTGCCCGATGGAGACACGGTTCCTGCATTGTGCCGATTGGGTGAGTCTGATGGACAATGGCGATCCCTAGAACTGAATCGCAAACCTCTCAAGGATGAATCGTTACAGTGGCGCATGCAATGGAACCCTTATCAACAATGCTCCTGGCTTCCCGATGATGCCAAGATCGAAAGTTTCCGAACACGAGTGATCGACCGCGCTCGAGCGTTGCTCGGCGCAGACTTAGCACGATCGGAAAAGTTTACAACGAGCATGATGGATGGCATCGATATTCGAGAAACACTGCGACATTGGTACGATGGTACGCTTTACGTCAAAGTGCAACCTCCCAGCGTTGGACATCTCGACGCGTGCGTGTTCTTGTTCGAAGCCTCGCCTGATCCATCCGTTTACACATGGCGGACAACCTGGTTTGCTGAGCATTCTTGGGAATCGACGTTGGCTTTTTACGCAACCGATTTCCACGACGAGATACTGGGACCTGGTGTTGCCGTAGCAACGTACGGCGGAGCACTCTTTCTCTATCCTCCAAGATCGATACCCGACATTTGGTCGGACAAGGAGTTGCAGTTTGCGGATACCCTCGAGGAAAAACTGATCGCCGCGGCCTGCTTGCATGCCAATTCAAAGCAAATCGCGTTACTTTCGCCTATCGCTCCGCTAGCCTCTTGGCGTCGAATTGCAAAGCGATTTGGCAAATCCTTGGTTCACGTTCCTCTATCCCAATTCAGCGACGCGATGGTCGCTCAGCTAAGAACGGTGCACGTTCTCAATGGAAAGGAAGTTCGTAGTTTCGCGGCCCATTTTATTCGACAAGCGTAATGAAGTGATCGCTGTTTACTCCCGTGCAATCTGATTGATGCTGCTGAACTGATCTGTCCATAAACCTACATCGGATTGATCGGGCTCCTTGGTCGGCAGTTCGTTTCCCTCGGAATCATAAATCGGGGGATAACGATTCACGGTGCTATCCAAATAAACTTGATCATTCGTGATCGCGATGTAGAAGTTCTTTCGAATGAATTTCTCACTATCAAACGGAACATGGCTGCATCGAAATCCCATTTTCAATTCTTCAGCCTGCCTTTTGATCACCGGATACAGATTCAGATAGGAGTTGGTCGCATGAGCCACAATGAATCCTTTTGGAGCCAGTCGCTTTTGGTAGATCTGAAATGCTTCTTGCGTGAGCAAATGTACCGGCACCGAGCCTCCCGTAAATGCATCCAAGATAATGATGTCATAGGATGCAGACGTATTCGCATCCATTTTCAATCGCCCATCTCCTAGCAACAGGTTAACTTTGCCTTTGCACTCCTTGAGAAACGTAAAGTACTCCTGCGCGATGCGAATCACCTCGGGATTGATTTCATAAAAATCAACCGTGTCAGACTCTCGACCGTACGATGCAATCGATCCGGCACCAAGGCCAATGACGGCGATTCGCACTGCTGGTTGTCTCTTCTGCAGATAACGAATTGCTTGCCCCATGCCACTTTCTTCGGTGTAATAAGAGAGAGGACGAAGCCGTATCTGCTGAGACTTGAACTGCATCCCGTGCGTTACGTTTCCACTGTAGAAGCCGCGATAGCTTGAAAAAGGGTCCGATGCGTGAATTTGATCCTCAACCGAAACGACTCCATAGAAGTTACGCCCCGTGTGGAGCACCCGACTGCTGTACTCGTCCGAGACCTGCGATCTCCATTGCCACGGATCCAGGAAGAATAGAATCCAAGCTATGCTCGCGACCCCCATGGTACTCAGAGTATACATGCGTCGATGGCTCATCTGATTCCACTTTGTTGGTTGTGGTAAATGATTCGAGCCGGATGGAAGGCACAAAACACTGGCGCAGACAATGAGGGCGAGAACCAAACATAAGGGCCATTCGAAATAGTCATGAAACAGGTTGACAGCGACGAGAGTTGCGAACAATCCACCGCACGCCCCCCCAGCAGAAATACAGAGATAAAACTCCGTCAGGTAAGCATTATTCTTGGGACGCAAACGAACTAACTCGCCGTGGCACAAGAAGCAGATCAAGAACATGACGACAAAATGACTCCATCGCAGCTCCTTCGCCCCAAAACTCCACTCTAGACCCACCAAATCGAGGATATCGGACTTCCCCGTCAAGAAGAGAATCGTCAGCCCACATACGATGGCTACCAAACTCCGCTTGTACCATCGCTCGCGATCAAACGTGATGATGAACGTTAGAAGATAAAGTCCGAGCGTCGTAATCCACAATCTAGGCTCAGGAGCAACGTTGTGGCTCACATGATCAGTCGCCGCAATCATGGTTAACGAAGCGAGAGCCGGCAATCCTATCCACAATGCTCGCATCCATGCTGTAGGCATTTCTGACTTTGATTCAGAATTCTCGATTTCCTCTCGAGTATCTGCGGCTGGAACTTTGCCACTCGACAAAATCGCGAGCACGGCTAACGACGTGCCGATACAGGCAATCGCAAAGATTCCATAAACTGCAGTCCATGCCATTCCCATCGCAGGTAACGAAAGATACGGCTCAAACAAATACGGAAACGACAAAAGCGCCAAGTATGAACCCACATTGGACAACGAGTAAAGTCGATAAGGTGAAGCTCCCGGTCTTACTCGTGCAAACCACGCTTGTACGATCGGCCCCGTAGAAGCAAGCGTAAAATACGGAATCCCGATCGACACCGCAAGCAACATCAGAACGTAAAGAGTTGGATTCTCGTCTCCATCGGGTTTCCATCGATCGCTAGGATTAATGAGGAACGCAAGCAATGCCGAAACAGCGACTAGACCGATATGCACAAGCAAATGCGTTCGCGGTTTCAGTTTATGAGTAACAATGTGAGCATAGCCATAGCCGGCAAACAAAGTGGTTTGAAAAAATAACATCGCTGTCGTCCAAACCGCGGGACTACCTCCGAACCACGGAAGTAGCTTTTTACTGATCAATGGTTGCACTTGAAACAACAAGAAGGCACTTACAAAAATCGTAAGCGCCATAAGTGCGATCTGCCATCGCGGTATCGGGGCAGGTACAGTTTCGGAAGAGGGAATAGCCGACATCGCGGCTGGCGGCGGAACATCAACAGTACATGTGGTCACGATGAGAACCCTAAGACTCGGAGACAAGCTTACTATTGGGGTGATGCCCGATGAAACTTGCGTGCCGACATCTCTTTCCTTTTTTTGTTTACCAAAGAAGTGAATAGGCGAAGAGGTGGGATTACTTCAAAAGGGAAGGAAGAAACTCTTGGAGCAAGCGAGCCACGATTGTAAACGAAGGTAATCCACTTGGCGAAAACTTTTAGCCTTTTTGGTAGCTACAGTTGTTTCAAAAAGCCGTCAATCCGAGCACAATGAGAACTCAATTTGATGTCGCTTAGAATAGGCTAGAATAATGGGGTCGATTCACCCGAACCAAAATCATTCGATGTCGACATTCCCGCCGTTTTCCAACTCACCTTCCTCCGATTTCTCCCATGCACATTCGCAAACTACTTTCACTTGGCTGTCTATTGTTGCTCTCATCTGCAGCAGAGCAGGGCAGGGGGGAGCCACAGGATTACTCTACGCAGCTCCCTCGAATTGCCCCCCAGACTCCCGCTGATTCGATCGCTACGATGAAGATTGCCCCTGGCTATCGAATCGAATTGGTTGCAAGCGAACCTCATGTTTTCGACCCGGTTGCGATTGCATTCGACCAGTCAGCTCGTCTGTACGCCATCGAAATGTGCGATTATTCGGAGCAAGAAACCGAACATCTTGGAAATGTACGTCTGCTCGAAGACCGAGATCGTAATGGCACTTACGAGACGAGTATTCTTTTTGCGGAAAAACTCTCTTGGCCTACGGCGATCGCTTGCTACGACGGAGGAGTTTTCGTCGGCGCTGCCCCTGATATCTGGTATCTCAAAGACACAAACGGTGACGGCGCATCCGACATTCGCGAGAAGGTGTTTACAGGCTTCGGACGGAGCAATGTTCAGGGATTGATGAATAGCTTGTGTTGGGGGCTCGACAATCGGCTCTATGGACAAACAAGCAGTTCCGGTGGCACGATTACGCGCCCCGATGTCACTGATTCAAAACCCGTCTCCTTGGGTGGTCGCGATTTCTCCTTCGACCCGCGAACTCGCGACATTCGCTCCGAAAGTGGTGGAGGTCAGCATGGGATGTCGTTCGACGATTGGGGGAATCGATTCTCGTGTCAGAATAGCGACCATCTCCAATTGCATGTGTATGACGAACGTTACCAAAAGCCCGACAACCTTCTCCCTCTCCCCTCCATTCGACAGAGCATTGCCATCGATGGCCCTCAAGCGACGGTCTATCGCCGAAGTGAAGTCGAACCATGGAGGATCTTGCGTACCAATCTACGCGTGACGAAGCAAGTGCCGGGACTCGTCGAAGGGGGGGGACGTCCAAGTGGTTACTTTACCAGCGCGACAGGCGTCACGATTTATCGCGGGGATGCGATGCCCGAACTACGTGGCCTGGCCTTCGTCGGTGATGTCGGAAGCAATATCGTTCATCGCAAACGATTAAAGCCTAACGGAGTAAGCATGGTCGGCGAACGGATCGATCAAGACTCGGAGTTCATCGCGGCAACCGATATCTGGTTTCGACCTGTTCAGTTTTCCAATGCCCCAGACGGCAGCCTCTTCCTTCTAGATCTCTATCGCGAAGTGATCGAACATCCGAAATCGTTACCCGAAGTCATCAAGAAGCATCTTGATTTGACTAGCGGTCGAGATCGAGGGCGACTTTATCGAATCATCCCCGACAAGGGACTCGCGACTCGCGACAATGATTTGAACGATCGGTCGACAGATGAACTG
>Ga0164293_10003333_pt1 | contig 13691 bp, 10 predicted proteins | sample GEODES118metaG_FD_111487 | JGI IMG/M metagenome (GOLD analysis project Ga0164293, IMG submission 111487) | Eutrophic lake water microbial communities from Lake Mendota, Wisconsin, USA - GEODES118 metaG | ecosystem: Environmental > Aquatic > Freshwater > Lake | place: USA: Lake Mendota... | reverse complement strand
AGCCCATCTGAGACCACCAGGCCACTGACTGCAGCTCGACGGGGGCATCAGACTTTTCCTTCAAATCCGAAACTTCTTGTTTCTCGTTTTTTTGATCTCTCATTGGTGCAACTGTCGGATTGGCAATTCCTGCAACCTTAAGCAAGGGAATCTCCTGCTTAAATGTCTCATATCGATTAGTTTCCGGATCAAAATAACTTAATTCAAAGGGGACACTTTTCACTTCTCCAGGGGCTTTCCCAAGGTAAGTATATTCAAATGTTTTAATCGCATTCTCTCCGCCAACTAAACCCAAGTCTGACTTGGCATCAAATTTTTCCAATTGTGGGACGTCCCAAAGAGCAGGGGCTTCCATATTCTCAAGATTTCCCGTTCCACTTACGGTTAACTTCGCCTCAAGGGGTTCATTTACAAGTAAATTTGATCTGCCTACTTTGAGTTCCACTTTATGTTTACCAACTAAACCCTTAAAGGATGCAGGTTTTCCAGCCGAAGGTAGAGGCTTAACCACAACCTTAACTGGAGCGCTAGAGATCGTGCGAGTCTTTAAATCGCGCATCCCAGATCCAAACGCAAAACCCAAATTCCCAAATGGATCACTCGTATATGTAGTACTGATATCCATGGGATCAACAATCAATGTGCCTGTCTTTTCTGGATACAACCTAGCCGTATAAATCTGTGAGCGCCTAAAGAGCTCTCCATTAACCGAAACACGCTGCGGGTTTTCACTTTCATTGAGATACCGCTTCATGAATCCATCGAGCTTTGGATATTTCTTTATGTCGAATGATTGCAAAGTCACTTTCGTATATATGAAATAACGAACAGTTATTCCTTCACCTTCATAGACTTCTTTTTTGGGGACATCTGCCTCCAAGAAAACTACTGTTGGCTCTCTTCTAGCTTCCAAGACATCTATACCAACGGCCGGCTCCCTGATAGTTTTTCCATCAATCTTAACAATTACATCTCGAAGCGAGATTCTGCCCACTCTATCTGCCCGAGCCTCATACACGATTAGCAATTCACGCTGTGTAGTGAGTGTCCCATTTTGATAAACTGTCTTAGTAGAAAGACCTTGTACATGTTTCCCAAGAACTTCAAAACCATCTGGCTTAAAAGTAATACTAGGCTCAGACGCCCCCTTCGTTTGGCATTTAAAAATGATCTGGAAGACTTCCCCCTTAACTGGATCCCGCGGGCTTGTCTCAACAACTACGTCATCCTGGGCGAACACAGAAGACGCCATAAACATTATAATAATCAAAAGGCAGATGAGATTTCTCATTACCAATCCTTTTTCTTTGCACCAGTTCTTTTCTGCGTTGAAGTATCAAGCAATTTAAGCTGCAACTTCCTATCATCCTGCTTTAACTGCTCTAGGAGTGGTGAAGCCTTGGCCCGTTTCTGCTTTTCATCACCGCCTTCTGGCTCACCCGGCTCTTGCTGCTGATCCTTTTCCTGTTCATCATTCTTCTGACCATCGCTTTTCTCTTCGCCTTGGTCTTTTTTATCTTTGTCTTTATTTTTGGGATCAAATGGATTCTTATTCTCTTTATTATCCTCGCCCTTGCCCTCTGAACCTTCTTTGCTTTGATCTTTAGATTGACCACCTTCGCCTTCACCACTACTTCCAGAATTTTTTTGCTCTTGATTCTTGTCTTTATCCTGATCCTTGTCTTTCTTTTCGTTTTTCTTTTTGTCTTGCTGAGGTGGCATCAGCGCTCGACGAATATTCTGTCTCATTTTATCTACAAGCTCAGATGATAACTCCCCGCGCTTAGCAAGCTCATCAAGCCTGCCATATTTATCCAGGGCCCCTGGTATATTTCCAACCTCTAGTTCAGAAGTAGCCCAATTAAAAAATGACTCTTCATTTTCTTTTAGATTTTCACCCTCAAGATTTTCTTGATAAAGCTTCTGAGCTAAATCATGTTCTTTAATTTTAATCAACTGATCAGCTAGGTTGATTTTTTCTTTTTGATCGAGTTCACCAGCTTTAAGCTGACTAATCCTTTTGAGGATATCAGCCGGGATTTCCTTTTTTTCTTCAGCAAATCCCAATCCACTAATAAGTAATATCGAGAGAGCAAAAGGCCTAAAGAATCTTAGTCCGAATGCTAGTCCCATTAATAATAATCCAGGTATTGCCCATCGCTCCATTGCAACTGGCCTAATCACATTCTCGCCTTCTTTACTTTCTGCTTTTTTTGAATTTAAAAAATTGAGTATCTGATCTGTAGGGAGGTCATAACTTTGAGCAAAGAAATAAGTGGCATTTTTTTGATCTTTTACTGCACTCTTAAAAAAATCTTCGTTAAGTTTAGAAATTACGTTCACACCCAAACTGCGCTTAACGCCATAATACATTCCGGAATTATCTCGCATAGGGACTGTTCCACCCTCTTTAGTACCTATCGCAACTAAAGCCAAATTTATGCCATCAGGCACCTTGAATGCTTCCGTATCTGCATTATCTTCACCGTCTGTAATAACAACAATATTTCCAATGACAGTTTTATCCTTTACATCAAAATATCTAACCGCTTCTTCGATGGCGATACCAATCGATGTTCCGGCGTTCATGTTTCGAAGTTGTTTCACACTATCTATTCGAGCATCAAGGAGATCTATGTCGGTGGTGAATGGAACAAGCTTCTTCGTAATATCCGCAAAAACCATTACACTCACATGGTGACCGACGGCTTTACGAACGAAGTGTTTTGCCACGAGAACGGCTTTTTCTAAACGATTCGGCCTAACATCTTCGACTAGCATTGATGTAGATGTATCTATTAATAGGATTGTCTTTTCTTGGCGCACCTTCCCCTTGATCTTTATCTCTTTTTCTCGTGGATCAAGCACCACTATAATCACCAAAGCGGTTCCAAGTATCAGTGCAATGCTAGATAACTTATTAATTATTGATCTTTCGAAGAACCAATAATGTTTTACCCATTTAAAGAATCCAGTCTCAAGCCAAAGATAAACAACAACAACTGCAATAATCGCCGTAATGACCCACGGTAAATTATCTAATTGTATAAAGTTCATATCGCTTCTCTCAAAAAGAGTCTTCTCAAGAACTCTACTAATAGGAATAACGCTAATCCCGTCACGAAATACGAATAGTAGTGTTCTTCATATATCACTTGGTTTTCAACTTTGATTTCAGTTCGTTCTAGAGTATCGATGTCTGCAAAAACCCGACTCAAGGCTTCTTCATCTGTCGCAGGATAAAATTTTCCGCCTGTTAACGTAGATATTTCTCTGAGTGTTTTATAGTCAATTGAGCCACCAGGAATTAATTGATACTGAGTTCCAAACACCGATTTACCGACGGGTATTTTAGCGTCATCCTGACTACCAACACCGATGGTATAAACCTTAATATTCTGTTTTTTTGCTTCCTCGGCTGCTTGGAGTGGAGTCATGTTGCCCACGTTTGCAACACCATCAGTAAGTAAAACTATCACTTTGTTCTTAGTGTCTGAATCTGCGGCTCGCGCCACACCCAGAGCTAAACCATCTCCTAGATTGGTACCACTTCCGAGATACCCAATATCGATATCAGCTATTACTTTGTCCAAGAGCCCTGGGTCGGTAGAAAGTGGCAGTAAAGTAAAAACTTTTTCTGAAAAAATGATAAGACCAACACGGTCTGAAACGCGTTTCTTTGCGAAATCTCGCAGCTGAGTTTTGGTAACTTCAAGTCGATTTGGTTTCAAGTCTTCTGCGAGCATTGAGCGCGATACATCTACAACTAGAATTATATCGATTACATCCTTACTTGCTGGACTATAGGTATTTGCAGTGCGTGGCTGCATTAATGAATAACTTAAATAGCCCCACCCAATTAGACCCGTAATAAAAAGAACAATTTTCAGGATTGGTTGCCATGCTCGACGTCGGCCTCTTTGAAATCCAAGACCCAACATTTGCTGGTGAAACAGTTTCCAGTAGTCGACTGACCAAAGAATCGCTACAAAAGCGCCCAACAAGAAGAGCCATGGTGCTTTATACTCCATGTTTCTCCTCACTTAAAGCTGTTAATAGTTTACTCTTGGCCACACTCAACTGAGCTAATTCAATCTCACTCACATGCGGCTTAAATTGATAACGATTTAGTTCATCATAAAAGGCGCGCAAATTTGTTTCGTGATTCGCAAAGACTTGTTTGAATTCGTCTCTTTTGATCCAAAGCAAAGCAAACTCTTGAATATTTTGTGCACGAAGAATTTCGTCTCTGAGCTGTATTTTTTTTGTTTTCTCAGCCAAAGCTAATCTTTTGGCCCTAATGTAGATATAAGCTAACCTTGCGATAGCTAAGCTCACAAAAACAAAAATTAATATTGTTAGAGGCCAATTTTTAATCCACCAAGATCTACTAAAGAGTGGCACGTCCTCATAGCTGAATTCTTTCGGTATTGCTTCTGGACTTGGATTCCATAGCCATCCTTTGAATTGGAACTGAACTGAACCTAAATTACTAGTGAAGTTGTAGACCTTATCTGGTGAGAAGTTTTTTCCAAAGACTATTTTCCCACGAAGGGCCCATCCTTCCTTGTTCTTCGTCCAGGGACCTAAAGAGTAAACAAAAAATGAATCTGCATCACCAAGAAGTTGTAGGGCCTTGGGATTGTAATCTACAATGAGACTCTCATCCGTTGTTTGTATGAGTGCATTAGCAACTTCTCCAGGTTTGACTGTTGCAGCTTGCTCAACTGGATGAACTTCGAATTGAGCGAAAGATAGTTTTGAAAATACTAACAAAATCAAAATAAAAGATTTCATTTCAGTCTCCGAAGAAACTGCTCTAGATACCTTTCATCGCTGCTAATCATTGGAAAACGTCTGAGGGCTAATTCTATTTCTCTCGGTTTACTCAACCCTGCTGTTTTCCCCAGGGCAACAGAGAATGTATATTTTAAGGGCTCAGTATCCAGCGGAGACAGTAATCTCATTCCGTGAAATTTGGCATCTTGTGACAGCTGATGAAACTCCTTTGAACGAGCAACATTGGCCATGTCTCCAAGGTAGACCACTTCTTTTTTTCTAGAGAGTTGTTTCTTGAGTTCATGAACAACTGTTGTGGGATCGTTTTCTTTGAGTTCAAACTGCTTCTGGAGATTTACCTTACCACCAGGCATTAATAGATTCATCTTTTCGAGCCACGATATGAAAAGAATGAGCCCCTCTCTGCCTTTTTTGTTTGGAAGTTCATATTTGTTACCGTTTTGTAACATCACGATACGAACCAAATCATGTGTTTCTTGAGCGAGAAGATATAGGAGTGCACAAACTTCAAAAGCCATCTGAAGCTTTGTCACACCGGCTGAGCCATAAAAGCAGGATGGGCTTAAATCGATAAATACACAAATCTCTACATTGCGATCTTCTTCAAATGTCTTTAAATAAATATGAGTCGATCGAGCCGACACCTTCCAATCAATAAACCTAACATCATCGCCATGAGTATAAATTTGGTGATCACGGAATTGCAGACCTGCACCCTTGAAACGCGAGCGCATAGCTCCAGCCGCAATACTATTCGCATTACGAAATACTGCGTGCTGAACTGATGCTACAACTCTTTCAATTTCTTTGATATCCATTCAATTAAAGTGCTGAGAGAGCAATCTCCTTAACCAGTTGTCGTGTATTAACTTTATCCAAGACTGCTTCGTAGCTTGGTATTACACGATGAGCGAGCACAGCTGGAACAACAGCAAGTACATGCTCAGGAGTTACAAAATCCTTTCCATCCATAAACGCTCTGAATTTTGCCAGCTTATATAACCAAATACTTGCTCGTGGCGAAGCGCCCGCAAGTAGAATTCCGTCGCGCTTCTTATCAAACCAACGTGTTCCTGGTCTCGTGGCATGAACCATGCGAACTATCACATCTTTAATTTTATCATCGGCATAAATTTTTTCGACTTCTGCTTTCACATTCGCGAAATCTTGTTGATGTAGCACTGGCTTAAGATCGAGATGTTCGTGCTTCAAACTTAAAATTGATTTTTCTGCTTCATAGTCTGGATACTCGACATGAACTTTCATCATAAATCGATCAAGCTGAGCTTCCGGCAAGTTATAAGTCCCCTCCTGCTCGATGGGGTTTTGAGTCGCTAACACAACGAATGGTGTAGGAAGACGATGAGTCTTATCACCAATAGTTACTTGTTTTTCCGCCATCGCTTCAAGTAACGCTGATTGAACTTTCGCCGGTGAACGATTGATCTCATCCGCCAGTACAATTTGCGAGAAGATTGGACCAAACTTAGTGGAAAATTCCTGCTTAGCCTGATTGTAAATCAGAGTACCAATAAGATCTGAAGGAAGTAGGTCTGGGGTAAATTGCACTCTTTGGAATTGTAGATCACAAAGCCTGCTCATCACTGAAACACTCATGGTTTTACCAAGGCCTGGCATACCTTCAATCAAAATATGGCCTTCACAGACGAGCGCAGCCAGAATGGCCTCAAGCATATCATCTTGTCCGTATACGACAGACTTTGCTTCTTTTAAAATTTTGTGCATTTTTTCAAGATTCGACATTTCTTACTCCACTCGTACAAGAACATATTTAATATAGTTAGCTTTATCATTGAGAGTTCTGACTGGGTGATCCCACCCTTGCATCCCTTGCTCTAAAATTTGGATTGCGCGACCTTCTTGGCGTGCAGCGATTTGAATCGTTTCAACGAACACAGGGTAGTCGACATAATGTGTGCAGGAAGCAAAGGCTACGATAGAATTTTTGTTGGTAATTTTAAGAACTTTTTTATGCAACTTTTTATAGCCCTCAATCGCCGCCGCAGTATCCTTAGGTGACTTTGCAAAAGCTGGTGGATCACTCACAATCACATCAAACAGTTTCTTCGCTTTAATAGAGTCATCGAGCCAATCAAAAACATCTTTGCGCTCAAAGTAGCCGCGATCATTAAATAAATTAAGTGCAAGATGATTAGTCACCATTTCATTTAAGGGGGCTTGATCTATGAACCAAACCTCTTTCACTCCAGCTCTTAGAGCGTGAAGTCCCCAGGCTCCTCCATAGCAAAAAAGATCCAGGCCTTTATCTTTTGCACCTGCCCATCTTTTTACGGCATTTTCGAATTTCGATCTGTTCTCTCTGTGATCATAGTACCAGCCATTTTTTTGTAAATTCTTTGCTGGAATCTTGTACTTAAATTGATTCTCTAATACTGAGAGGTGTTCAAATGGTAGCTCTTCTCGATAGTGAGGTAATACTTCACGACTTCGTTGTTGCGGATGATCAAGAAAGAAGCATTTCTTCTTTGTGATTCTTTCTAATAGCTCGCGAATTGTTGTGCGCCATTTATCTACACCAGCTGTATTCACTTGTATAAGAACTGTATCTTCATATGAATCAACGATTAATCCCGGAAGACCATCAGCCTCTCCGAAGAATAATCTTGATCCACCTTCATAGCCTTGAAACATTGCTCTTTTGTTAACAGCTGCTTCAATTTTTTCACAAACAAATTTTTCGACGGTATTTTCATCCGGCGGGGATGTTAATCGAGTCAGAACTTGGACTGCCGGATACTTATCTTCTACTAATGGATTAGCGAAGCCCAAGTAAATGCGTTTCTTTTCAACATCTTTAAGCAGAATCCACTCGCCTGGCGGCAAGGCTTTTATATGCCCGTCTACATCTGATTTAAAAAGTGAACCCCGATCAGATTGAATCTTTTCGATAGCTGCTTTCTTTAATTCTAGTGATTTAAACATTGCTAACTAGTTTGCTCCCGCATGGCCCAAGAACCATTTCATTGCTTCGCTTTGATTTACTTTGTAGTTTTTGAAATATACCACTTCCTCCACCGTTCTTTCGGCTGGACGTGTTTGGCTTTTTTGGTTGAGTTTTTGTTTTGTTATTGTTTTTACAATTGCAGGCAACCCAATTCCTGACAGAACCTGCCACGAAGTTGTGCTTTCAGTTTCAACAATCTGCGGGCCATGTTGAGCTTTCGTAGAAGTTTTAGTTACATGTGATCGAGGTTCACTCCATGCTGATTTTAGCCACTCAAAATTTGTTTCTTGCTCACCAATTGGTTTTTTAGCCAGAATTTTACTTAATCTATTTTCGCTATCAAACATGAACTCAAATTCTGGAATAGCCTGCTGACCACTTGGATCGGTCGCAATGACTGTTTTTGGTTTTTTAGAGTCTGTTCTAAATTTGTAACCTTGAAATTTTTTTTCAATAGGAATTGGAATTATGCTTTCTAAACGACTAAGTGTTGCTGCCTTTAGTTCTTCTTTGATTTCCCTGAACCCCTCTGGAAGGCCAAGAATTTCAATTGCTACTCTTTCCGGTGAGCTTGTCCAGTAGAGACGGAATGTTACTTCTTTGAGGTGACCAAAAATCATTTGCTCATTAAGTTGATTCGTTACTTGAGGATTAACAATATCTACTACTAGATCAGTTAACCCCTTTTGTTTTGGTGTATAGGCTTTCTCTTCAGATGAGCGCAACAACGTAGTTGCATCTTGAGCCATCACACCCAAACTAAGTATTAAAGAAAACAGCGTTAATACCACTTTCATACGTTTCTCCTCAGAGCAGTTCACAGAGCAGTTTTTTCGACTTTTTGTATGTTACCATTCCTGCAGTTCCCGATACACCTCGAACGTTCTTTACTGCTGTGGAAATAACCTCTAATTCTGATGCACTGATTCCCGATTGCTTCGCTATGAGAATTGCAGCGTCCCTTAAATGGCCTGGTGTTGGAATTCCTGATTTTTCTAGTTTGATAATTGCATGAGCACTTGTTCCACTTGAAGCATGAACCCACCAATCTTCAGCTTTTGCCCAGTTTTTTCGCATTTGATCATTGCCCTGTGCGCTTAACCCAACAGCAATTTTATAATCAATAAACGAATGAACTTGATAATCACCTTGTTCAGATTTTTTTACAATTTTCTTCTCAACCTCATGCTGCTTCCAATTCGGCCCAATAACCGTTAAAAGATTTTCTGTTACTTCACTTTTAGATTCTAGTTTTACGAGTTCGGCTTCAGCTTCGACGAATCTTGATTGCTGGAGCTTTTCTGCTTCCTTAAGTCGCTTTACTTGTTCAAACAACCAGCTTCTTTTCTGCCAGGAGCTAAGTACTTTTGGAAATTTGTATTTGAGATCACCGTGCTTAAAGTGCGACTCATTTTCAAAAACATTCGGGTCTATTTTTTCAATCATCTCTTGCATCGTTTTCCATTGAGCAATCTTATTTAAGTCCCCTGAGATTTTAGATATTTTAGTCTTAAGTGATTTAATCTTTTGTTTTGGTTTCGCAGTACGTTTAGCGAGACTAAGTTCTTCTTCCAACAGAGATTCGATATTACCAGGAGCTTCATCGGTGGTTCTATCTTCAACTTTTCTCCGCCCCACTTCGTTGAATATTTCGAATGAAGAATCGCCTTCCTTAGGTGCTGACCAAGAAGTAAACCAGCTTTTCTCTTCGCCATTATGGAGGGCAAAATAACAATGCCTTCCTATCCAAGAAATATATAAGCTGTGCAAAACTCCCGCTTTCTGAGTTTCTATAACTATTCCCCGATCTATGGGATCCATTTTTATATTCAGCAAGAGCGAGCTTGAAAAATTCTTACGACACCACTCAAGCCACCGATCTCTTTTTCTTAGGAATGAAGAAGGTATTGCGTCGCCTAGCCATACCCCTTCACAGCCTCCGCCACGGCCGATGTAAATCGAGATATTCTTTCCAGGAACCCTTACTTGGAAACACAGATAGCGCGTTGTTGAGAATATTTTTTGAATATGTCCTGGACGATTGATTGCCTGGGCAATCATCTCCACTTGCTGTTGGATTTGTGAATAGCGTGCTATCATTTAATTACCATGACTGCGATCAACCATGCCTCTTTTAAAATTCCGGAATGGCCTCAAGTGGTTGAGAAAATCACAGGCTACCTCTTCTTTGATTGTAACAAAGAACGGTTAGCTGTGGATGACTTAGCTTGGTCAGCAAAATCGATTGAGCTCTCATTTGATCGTCTACAATTTTTCCAAGAATATTTAATTGATGAATATGCTCATACATTCTCTTCTCTCCTTAGCCCGCTTGATCCACAGGTTTCACTGCCTGATTTGGTAGGACATGTTACCAAAGCAGGATTTCTTGGGATTAGAGATCAAAATCGACTAACACTTTCTTGGGAAGCAGCGTTGCATCTCGCCAAAGCTAGCTCAAGACATCATCTCAATCCCACCACTGGAATTCTGGGTCAAACTCAGAAAACAGATGTAACTAAGTTCCTTAAGGATTTTCGACATCTCATTACAAAAGATGGCGAGATTGATTATAGCCGACATCCAGAATTACAAATTTTAACTTCGCAACTTTACGACCAAGAAGAAAGACTCAGGCGAATGGCCCAAGAACTTATTCGCTCAGAAGAGTGGAAATCTATTCTTCAATACGAAGGATTTGATGTTCTCGATGAGAGATATGTACTACCTGTACGAACAGATTCTCACCGAACTGGTTTGGGATTAATTATTTCTCGGTCAGAATCAGGCCACACTCTTTTTGTCGAACCATACGCTTGTCGAGACCTCTCTCAGAAGCGTCTTGAAACTCTTTCCAAGATAAAAGAGATTACTTATCAAATTGAATCATCATTTCATAAAAGATTGGTGGGCCTTGCAACTGAAGCAGCGGAAGCAATTGAAGCTTTGCTTCTTTTTGACGAATATTTGGGAAAATCTAGATTCTGTCTGGCGATGGGATTTTCGAGACCCAAAATTCGTGACCGTGCAGGGTTTGCTTTTCATGATCTTTTTCATCCATTAATCAAAAATCCCGTTAAGAATGACGTGTACATCGACAACACACAAACAGCTCTCGTCATCTCTGGCCCTAATACTGGTGGAAAAACAGCTTTATTGAAAGCAATCGCGCTTTCTTATCAAATGTACTTACGCGGACTTTTTGTACCTGCTCTACATGCTGAACTCTATCCGTATCAAACACTCTTCTTTCTCGCCAATGACCTACAAGACATTGGTATGGGATTGAGTTCATTTTCAGGCGAAGTAACGACCTATCTCGCTTTGTCTGAGAAGCTTCAAGCACACAATCTCTTACTGATTGATGAGATTTTCAATTCAACAGCATCCGACGAAGCATCCGCTCTCGCACTCTCCATGATTGATAATTTCAATCTAAGAAAGCAAACGCATTTTGTTCTTTCGACTCACCACCAATTATTGAAAAATCTCGCCGGAGAGAGGCCTACTGTACTTTCAGGATCAATGGGTTTCGACGTTAGTGAAATGCGACCTAACTATCGCTTCTATCAGGGTGTGCCTGGCCAATCAATGGCGATTGAAATTTTCGAACGCTTAGCTGAAACCAATCCATATGGAAAACTCATCGGCGAAGAAGCACGCAGTCTTTTGGATAAGAAACAAGTTAACTATGAAAAACTAGTTCAGCAAGTTGCTCAAAAGGGACGCGAGATTGATGAGCTTTTACAAGCTAATCGTCTTAAAGAGCGAGACCTCATGAATCGAGAGAAATCACTTGAAGGTCTTATGCGCTTACGAATGAATGATGAACTTACTCGTGCAAAAGAAAGAATCGATCAAATCACCAAAGATGCAATGGAAGTTTACGAACAAGCTAAATCGGGTGAAATTCAACGGCCGCGTAGGGCCGAAGACAAATTAAGCGATCTCAAAAGGCATCTCGACAAAGAGTTTGGGGAGGCACCCGCTTCAACAAACAATGAGGCAGATAATCTTGCAGATTTATTGCCAGTCCATCAGTTGCGACCAGGGAATGTCTATTTCAATACTTTTCTGAAAAAAGAAGTCCAGCTCCAAACCATTGACTGGAGAAAGCGCCAAGCAGTCGTTACAAAGGGTGCCTTAACCGTCAATGTGCCACTTAATACATTTAAGAAGGGCACAACTGTTGTTAATTCCTTTCAGCAAATTCGCATCAGCGTAAGCAGAGAATCAGATCGCTCTTTCATTCTTGATTGTCGCGGGATGAGACTCGAAGAGTTTCAACACGCAGTTGAGAAGGGTCTAGGAGACTTACTCTCAGGCGATACGCCTGTTCTTAATGTTGTGCATGGACATGGAGATGGAGTCCTCAAAGCTTGGCTTCGAGGACATATCGGTAAGAGTAAAGATTTTCGTTGGGACACCCCAGAAACAGGTAATGACGGCGAAACTGAAATCCGTCTCAGAGACTAATCAATCAGCTTACCAATTCTCCAAGGTCTAAAGGCAAAGGCTTCTTGCTCATCTCCGCCCCATGGCCATGGGAATGATAAAGAGAACCAAGTGAGAATGGCTCTTCCTTTGATGTGACCAAACGGTACAAATCCCCACGAGCGTGAATCAGCCGAGAAATCACGATTATCACCCATAACGAAATAATTATCCTGGGGAACAGTTACTTTGTAGTGATTTGAATTAAAAATATTGTCTAGATCAACTTGGGTCACGTGCGTGTGATCACCCGTCTTGGTTTCATAGAATTTGAAGTTATATCGTTTATACTTCTCATCCATGTCTTCTTTCTGAGCTTTGCCGTCGATCTCTTTCATCTCTAGCGGTTTGTCATTGATATAGACGACTTTATCAATCACTTCAACAGTGTCACCAGGAAGACCAACAACACGTTTAATGTAATTTAATGCTGGATCTTGAGGATATTTAAATACCACAACATCTCCTCGAGCAGGCTGAGATGGACCAGTGATATAAGTTGGATCTGAGAACCAATCAGTGAAAGGAACTTTAAATCCATAACTAAACTTATTAACAAGAATAAAATCGCCAATCAACAAAGTGGGAATCATTGAACCTGATGGAATCTTGAATGGTTCAAAAAGAACTGAACGGAAAAGTAGAACTGAAAAAATTATAAAGGTAAAAGACTTCGCTTCTTTTACAAATTTTTCTTTGCGAGAAAGTTTTGTTACTGTCAGCGTTTCTTCAGTTGGTGTCGGATTTACGTTCTGCTCTTCCATATTTTCCTTCTCAGACTTGATGAGCGCTGTGACGGGCCCCAAATCATTTCTAAAATTTCTCGTGTTATTTGAGTTGATTTAACATACCACTTTTTCTTATTCACGATCATGACACAGAGAGATACTCCTCTGTCCTCAGGCTTATTTGGATTTCTGGCATAGGCCACAAACCAATCTCTTTTGCCAAATGGCTCACCGCCAGTAATTGATCCAGTTTTTCCTGCCACTTCAATATCACGCAACGATGAAGGGATCCGACGAAAGGCTCGTCTTGCCGTGCCCTCTGTGACGGTGGCTATCATCATTTTGCGCAGGTCTTCACTGGTCTCTGGAGCAATTACCATCTCTTGTTGAGGTGTTGGCTCCCAAATGACATTCTCATCAGTGTCGGTCACCTTTTTAATTAAGACTGGATTTTTCATGATCCCGCCATTTGCAATGACACTTGCAATCATCGCTCCATGGATTGGGCTAATCATTGTGCTGGTATTTAATCCCGAAGCAAGCTCAGCCAGGTTGTATTGGTCAGCTGCCATCGGGAATGGTGAGGGTTCAGCCTGGGCAAATGGCACGATATCTTTGTTGAAGCCAAACTTCTCTGCCATTTTCTTAAGGCCAGTTGGAGACAAGTTATCCAATGCTGCCTT
>Ga0164293_10003332_pt1 | contig 13694 bp, 17 predicted proteins | sample GEODES118metaG_FD_111487 | JGI IMG/M metagenome (GOLD analysis project Ga0164293, IMG submission 111487) | Eutrophic lake water microbial communities from Lake Mendota, Wisconsin, USA - GEODES118 metaG | ecosystem: Environmental > Aquatic > Freshwater > Lake | place: USA: Lake Mendota... | reverse complement strand
GGAGGAGACGAAGGCATGAAACCGAGGTTAGCGATCGTCGGCACTGGCGTCGCTGGGCTAGGGTGCGCGCATTTTTTGCAGCATCAGTTTGATCTGACATTGTTTGAGCAAAACGCCCATGTGGGCGGGCATTCCAACACGGTAACCGTGAGGGAGGAGGGGCGTGATTTGCCGGTGGATACGGGGTTCATGGTGTTCAACCATGTGACTTATCCGCATCTGACGCGGTTGTTCAGGGAAATGGATGTGCCGACGAAGCCGACGTCGATGTCATTCAGTGTGAAGCATGAGGCGAGCGGGATTGAATACAACGGGCATGATCTGGACACGCTTTTTGGGCAGCGTAAGAACGTGGTGAATGTGCGTTACTGGCGGTTTTTGCTGAAGATCAATCGCTTCAACAAGGAGACGGTGGAAGCGCTGGAGGATCCGAAGTTTGCGAAGATGACGCTGGGAGAGTATGCGGCGTATCGGGGCTACGGGCAGGACTTTTTGGATCTTTACATCGTGCCGATGGGATCGGCCGTGTGGTCGACGCCGCCTTCGTTGATGCTGCAGTTTCCGGCAACGACGTTGATGCGGTTTTGGTACAACCATGGGTTTTTGGGGATGCGGACGCGGCATCCGTGGTGGACGGTGGATGGGGGATCACGGGAGTATGTGAAGCGGTTGATTGTGCCGTTTGCGGACCGGATTCGGAGGGAGGATGCGGTGGTGAGAGTGGAGCGCGTGGCGGGAGGGCATCGGGTGATCACGAAGGGCGGGGGGGATGAGACTTTTGACCGGGTGATTTTGGCGTGTCATGGCGATGAGGCGCGGGCGTTGCTGGGCGATGCGACGGAATTGGAGGCGGAGCTTTTGGATTGCTTCCGATATCAGCCGAATCTGGCGACGTTGCACACGGATGAGCAGTTCATGCCGGTGACGAAGAAGTGCTGGGCGTCGTGGAATTATCTGGTGGAGAAGGGAAGTGGAGAGGAGCCGGTGACGAGCACGCATTACTGGATGAACCGGTTGCAGGGGGTTTCGGAGAAGGTGAATTACTTTGTGTCGATCAACGCGCCGAAGTCTTTGGATCGGTCGAAGGTGATCCGTGAGATTCACTATGATCATCCGCTGTTTGATTTGCCGGCGATTCAGGCGCAGAAGCGGTTACCGGAGTTGAATGCGGTGGGGGAGGGGACGGGGAGGCAGTTTTGCGGGAGTTACTTCCGATATGGGTTTCATGAGGACGCTTTTGGTTCGGCGGTGCAACTGAGTGAATTGATTCTCGGGCGAGATCCATGGGCATGAATGCGCAATCGGCCATTTACGAATGCACGGTGATGCACCAGCGGCTGTCGCCGAAGCGGCATGGGTTTAGCTATGGGGTGTTTTATCTTTGGCTGGATTTGGATGAGCTGCCGCAGTGGGATCGGGCACTGCATTTTTTGAGTCGGAACCGGTTCAATTTGTTTTCGTTTTGTGACGAGGATCATTTGGGTGGGAGTGCGAAGGATTTGAAGCAGGGAGTGATGGGGAAGATGGCGGAGGAGGGGGTGGATGTTTCGCGAGTGGCGGCGGTGAGGATGCTGGCGTTTCCGAGGGTGCTGGGGTACATTTTCAATCCGGTGACTTTCTACTTTGCGTATGCGGTGGATGGGCAAGTGGTGGCGGCGATGGTGCAGGTGACGAACACGTTTCGCGAACAGAAGCTTTATGTGGTGAAGGAGGCGGGGGCTGGTGGAGGATGGCGGTTGGTGACGCCGAAGGCGTTTTATGTGTCGCCCTTTTCGGAGTTGGATTTGAAGTTTGATTTTCAGTTGCGGGAGCCGAATGAGGGGTTGCGGATTGGGGTGGATGATCTGGATGCGGGCGGGGAGAAGGTGCTGGTGAGTTTATTGACTGGAAAACGCCAGGAGCTTTCCGACGGGCATCTCTTAAAATGTGCGTTGACGTATCCCCTGCTTACTTTGAAGGTGATTTTTTTGATTCATTGGCAGGCTTTTCGGCTGTGGTTGAAGAAGTTGCCGGTGCATCGGAAAGCGGCGAATCCGCATTTGCAAACAGACGTTCTCAACCCCCATTTTTCCATTCAGACCCCAAAACTATGAGTTCTTCCGCATGCTCTGAATCTGTTGGTGTGATTGAAGCCGTGGTGCCTGCGCAGTCCACCGGGTTTTATGAGAGGCTGGTGATGCTGAGTTTGAAGCAGATGCGGCATGGGGGGCTTCGGATGACGATGCCGGACGGGACGGTTTGTCATCTGGGGAATCCTGAGGCTGCGGTGACGGCGGAGATGCGGATCAACGACCGGGACTTTTTCAGGCGGTGCGCGATGTATGGCAACGTGGGGTTTGGGGAGTCCTATGTGGATGGGGACTGGGACACGCCGGACATTGCGGCGGTGATTGCGTTCTTCATCAAGAACATTGCGAGGACGCCGAAGTACGGGGGCTCATCGGGCAAGGTGGCGTTTACGAATGTGCTCAAGCTGGTGAATCGGGCGCATCACCTTTTGCGTCCGAACAGTGTGACGACGAGCCGGAGGAACATCTCTGAGCACTACGACTTGGGGAATGCGTTTTATTCGCTGTGGCTGGATGAGACGATGACGTATTCGTCGGCCTTGTTTGCGGACTCGGAGCAGACGTTGGAGGCGGCGCAGTTTGCGAAGTATGAGGCGCTTTGTCAGAAGCTGGAGTTGAAGGCGACGGATCATGTGTTGGAGATCGGCTGTGGCTGGGGTGGCTTTTGCACGCATGCGGCGCGGGAGCATGGGTGCCGGGTGACGGCGGTGACGATTTCGGTGGAGCAGCACAAGTTTGCGACGGAGCGGGTGGCGCGGGAGGGGCTGAGTGACCGGGTGGAGATTCGGCTTCAGGATTACCGGCATGTGACGGGGCAGTTCGACAAGATTGCGTCGATCGAGATGCTGGAGGCGGTGGGGGATGCGTTTTTGGAGACGTACTTTGCGAAGTGCCATGAGGTGTTGAAGCCGGATGGGCTGCTGGCGTTTCAGGCGATCACGGTGCCGGACTCGCGGTATGCGGCGCTGAAGAAGGGGGTGGACTGGATTCAGAAGCACATTTTCCCGGGGTCGCTGCTACTGAGCGTGGGTCGGTTGAATGAGGCGATCAACAAGACGGGGAATTTGTCGATGGCGGGGCTGCACGATTTTGGGCTCGACTATGGGAGGACGCTGGCGCGGTGGTTTGACAAGTTCAATGAGCGCTGGGAGCAGGTGGCGGCGCTGGGGTTTGATGATCGATTCCGGCGGAAGTGGAACTTTTATTTGAAGTACTGCGAGGCGGCGTTTGCGACGCGGAACATCGGGGTGGTGCAGGCGGTGTATCAGCGGCCGAACCGGGGGTTGTTGGAGGATTGAGGTTGTTCAGTCCTTCTTGAGAGTGGTGATGAGGAAGGCTGTGGGGGTGGGGTGTTGGGTGTCGGGGGCGTCGGGGTAGAAGAGTTCGCAGGGGACGCGGAGGGTTTTGCAGTGTTGCTGGAGTTTGAGGCCGAAATTGGAGGTGTGGGTGGGGTCTTTTTGGGGTTGGCCGAGGGCGGGTGGGGCGCTGTAGGTGAGGTAGATGGGGGGATCGTCTGAGGTGACGAGGGCGTAGGGGGAGTATTCGGCGATCCAGGGGAGGATTTTTTCGCGAGCGGCGAGGAATTCGGGGAAGGTTTTGAGGCCGAAGGCGTGGCCGCCGTATTTGCTGTTGGGGGTCCACTCGACCATTTGTTGGGGATCGAGGGTGGTTTGGGCGCCGGTGACGGCGGCGGCTTGGAGGCGTGAGGATTCGCGGGCGACGGGATCGGAGCTTTTGGGGTCGGCGAGGTCGTTGTGGAAGGCGAGCCAGAGGCTGGAGCAGGCGCCGGCTGAGCCGCCGGCGGCGCCGATGCGGTTTTTGTCGAGGTTCCACTCGGCGGCTTTGCTGCGGACGAACTGGGGGGCGCGGGCGGCGTCGTGGAGGGGGGCTTTGACGGGGGGTTGGATGCCTTCGGCTTCGGCCATTTTGACGAAGCGGTAGTTGATGGCGACGACGGAGATGCCGGCTTTCAACAGGGCGGGGACATCGACAAAGCGGTCGACGCGCTCTTTTTCGCCGCCCTGCCAGCCGCCGCCGTGGATGACGAAGGCGACGGGAGTGGGGGTGGCGGAGTCAGCTTTCCAGAAGTCGAGGATGTGGCGTTCGTGCGTGCCGTAGGGGACTTCGGTGAGGGTGGGTTTGGGAACGGTGGGGGCGTAGGCGGGCGCGGGTTTGGCCTGGTCTTGGGCGGTGGTGGAAACCGCGGTGGCGAGGAGAGAGAGGAGGAGCAGGGATTTCATCATGCGATGCGTGATGAAACGTGGGCTGGGAGGGAATCGTTCGCGGGATTGGCGAAAATGGGGGCAGCCGTAGCGGGTTATTTGAGGCCGGTGAGGACGGTTTGGAAGTCGGCCTGTTTATTGGTGACGGGGACTGAGAGTTCGAGGACGTGTTTGGGGTCGCGGGGGTCGGTTATGGTGAGGGTGATGGAATCGGCTGGTTCGGAGGCGAGGGTTTTGAGGATGGAGCGGGCGGTGCTTTTGGCTTTTTTGCTGACTTCGGCGACACTGAAGACGAAGACATTGGCTTCGGTGTAGAAGCCGCTGGCGGGGGTTTTGAAGGTGAGTGGGGGTTTGCCGGGGCGGGTGATGGTGAGGCGGACATCGGGGGCAGCGACGGCGTCAGGGCCTTAGAAGTCGTTGAAGGGGAAGGCCTTGAGTTTGGAGACGTTTTTGATGGAGAGATCGAAGCCGAGGGTGCCGGAGCTTTGTTTGTCTGAGGTGGGGTCACAGCCGAACACGAGGTCGATGGGTGTGGATTGACCGAGGAGGGTGGCTTTGGCGGAGTAGGTGAGGGAGTGGCGGGTGTGTTTGGAGGCGCTTGCCCATTTTCCGGGGGTGTCCGCGTGAAGGTTTGCAGCGAGCAGGAGGGCAAGTGCGGCAAGGACGGGCTTCATGTGGGATGGAGGCGAAAGGTCAGACTGGGGGAGCGCTACTTGCCGACGACGGTGGCGAAGTAGGCGATGGCTTTGTCGAGGCCGTCTGAGAGGGGGACGGTGGGGTTCCAGCCGAGTTCTTTTTGGGCGAGGGAGATGTCGGGGCGGCGTTGTTTGGGGTCGTCGCCGGGGAGGGGGAGGAAGGTGATTTTGGAGGGGCCGCCGACTTTTTTGAGGACGAGGTCGGCGAGTTCGAGCATGGTGAATTCGCCGGGGTTGCCGATGTTGACGGGGCCGGTGCAGGTGGGGTGATTCATGAGGCGGACGAAGCCTTCGATGAGGTCGTCGACGTAGCAGAAGCTGCGGGTCTGGGTGCCGTCTCCGTAGATAGTGAGGTCCTGGCCTTTGAGGGCCTGGACGATGAAGTTGGAGACGACGCGGCCGTCGTCGGGGAGCATGCGGGGGCCGTAGGTGTTGAAGATGCGGACGACGCGGATTTCGACGCCGTTTTCGCGGTGGTAGTCGAAGAAGAGGGTTTCGGCGACGCGTTTGCCTTCGTCATAGCAGGCGCGGATGCCGATGGTGCTGACGCTGCCTTTGTAGGATTCGGGTTGGGGATGGACTTCGGGGTCGCCGTAGACTTCGGAGGTAGAGGCCTGGAAGACTCGGGCGCCGGTGCGCTTGGCGAGGCCGAGGGCGTGCATGGCCCCGAGGAAGGAGGTCTTGGTGGTTTTGATGGGGTTGAACTGGTAGTGCGGCGGGGAGGCGGGGCAGGCGAGGTTGTAGATCTGGTCGACCTCGAACTTGAAGGGGTCGCAGACGTCGTGGCGGATGAGTTCGAAGCGTTTGTTGTCGAGGAGGTGCTCGATGTTGCGCTTTCTGCCGGTGAAGAAGTTGTCGAGGCAGATGACTTCGTGGCCTTCGTTGAGGAGGCGTTCGCTGAGGTGGGAACCGAGGAAGCCGGCTCCGCCGGTGATGAGGATGCGCATGGGAGGTGGGATTGGGAGAGGGTGTTACTTGCCGATGGCGTAAACGTTGAAGCCGAGGGTGCGGAGGGATTCGTGGTCGAGAAGGTTGCGTCCGTCAAATAGGAAGGCGGGTTTGAACATGTGCTCGTGGATTTGTTTCCAGTCGAGGTGGCGGAATTCGTCCCACTCGGTGAGGATGGCGATGCCGTGGGCCTGGTGAGCGGCGGCGAGGGGGTCGGCGGAGGCGGTGAGCTGACGGTCGAGAGTTTCGGTGGGGACGCCGAGGTAGGTGAGTTCCTGGCGCATTTGGGCGAGGGGGACTTGGGGGTCGTGGACGACGACGTTGGCTTGTTCCATGAGGAGGTCGCGGACGACGTAGATGGCGGCGGATTCGCGGGTGTCGTTGGTGTCTTTTTTGAAGGCGAAGCCGAAGATGGCGACTTTTTTGCCGGAGACGGTGTTGAAGAGGGTTTGGACGATTTGGCGGGCGAAGCGGGTCTTTTGCCAGTCGTTCATTTGGATGACCTGGTCCCAGTAGGCGGCGACTTCGGGGAGGCCGAAGTGTTCGCAGAGGTAGGTGAGGTTGAGGACGTCTTTTTGGAAGCAGGAGCCGCCGAAGCCGACGGAGGCTTTGAGGAATTTGGGGCCGATGCGGGAGTCGGTGCCGATGGCGCGGGCGACTTCGTCGATGTCTGCGCCGGTGCGTTCGCAGAGGGCGGAGATGGCGTTGATGGAGGAGATGCGCTGGGCGAGGAAGGCGTTGGCGACGAGTTTGGAGAGTTCGGAGGACCAGAGGTTGGTGGTGAGGATGCGCTCACGGGGAATCCAGCGGGCGTAGATGCTGACGAGGGTTTCGATGGCGGCCTGGCCTTCGGGAGTGGTTTCACCGCCGATGAGGATGCGGTCTGGGTTTTCGAGGTCGGCGATGGCGGTGCCTTCGGCGAGGAACTCGGGGTTGGAAAGGATTTGGAATTTGCCGTTGGGGGAGTTGGCGCCGAGGACGGTTTTGAGGGCTTCGGCGGTTTTGACGGGGATGGTGGATTTTTCGACGACGATTTTGGGGCCATCCGAGACTTCGGCGATGGTGCGGGCGGCGAGTTCGATGTAGCGGAGGTCGGCGGCGCGACCGGCGCCGGCGCCGTAGGTTTTGGTGGGGGTGCCGACGGAGACGAAGATGATGTCGGCGTCTTTGATGGCCTGGACGACGTTGGTGGTGAAGAAGAGGTTTTTGCCGCGGGCGGGCTGGACGATTTCGTCGAGGCCGGGTTCGTAGACGGGGAGGGAGGCGGAGTTCCAGGCGGCGATGCGGGCCTCGTTGAGGTCACAGACGGTGACTTGGATGTCGGGGCATTTGTGGGCGATCATCGCCATGGTGGGACCGCCGACGTAGCCGGCTCCGAGACAACAGATTTTCATGGGGGGAGAGGGAGGGAGAAAGTGGACTGAGCGCTAATGGATGAGCGGTTCAGGTAGGGAATTGAGGTGGAGTCAATCGGGTAGACTGGGCGTTGAGGCAAGCGCAAGTTCGGGGGTGAGTCCTTGAAGATGGTGACGAAAACGTGCGGTGAAGGGTCGGGTGGGGAGGTCTTGTTCGAGCCCGTGGCGATTGGGGAAGTGGATGGGGAGATGGACGGCGTTGAAGGCGATTTCGGGTTGGTCTAGGCACCTTCTAAAAGATTCGGGAATCTTAACGATATCGATATTGCGTCGGCGCATATCGATTGGGCTGGGAGTCCAAGAATTTGGAATAAAAAAAAGATCAAGCAGCCTGAAGTAAAATGCTGGAGCCTTGACTTTACGGGCGTTGAGCGACACTCTGATGGCGATTATCAATGTGAAGATATCGCCTTTGGCGATATTGGATCGTACTAATTACACTGTTCGCTAGAAAATGAAGATGCCACGATCTATCCTCTCCTTGATTGCGATGCTCGCTCTCTCGCACGGCATTTCGTTCGCCGATAAACCCCTTGATCAGAGCGAGAACGTTCAGAACTACATTAAGCACAGCGAATTCATCGTTGATACTTGTATCTACGAACAGGAATGGATTCCTGCCACTCCCAAATTCCCCAAGGCGAAGCTGCTCAAGCGAGCGGTGGTAACAGGAGTCCACAAAGGCGATATCAAGATTGGAACTAAGTTAGAGTATTACCATTTGATTGAAGAACCACCGAGATTCCTTGGAGCCTTCAGATCGGTCGTTGATGGAGAGTTGCGAACATTTTTCTTTTCCAGGTCCGATGGCGCGCTCAAAGACGGCAAGTATTCCCTCGAAGGGGACGGTCATTTTGGATTTGCTCGATTGGAGGGCGATTTCGCTGAGGCGTTTCAGAAGGAGCTCAAGACCAACCCCGATCTAAAACCCTAAGCGAACAAGACGGCACATCCAACGGCGGGCAACGTTCTTCTTTGAATTCGGGCTTCCCTCCCCGCCGTGGATGGCCTATACGTTAGCCACCAAGTTATGAATCCATCTGAACAGATCGCTCGCCGTTGGTTTGGTGAAGTCTGGAATCAACGCAACCTTCCGCTTATTTCTGAACTCATGGCGGCTGATGCGGTGGGGCATTTGGAGGGGCCGACTTCGAAGATTGTTGGGGTGGATGAGTTTGTTGCGTTTCAGGAAGGGCTTTTGGCGGCGTTGCCTGATATTCAGACCGGTTCTCGAAATGCTTGTCACCTTGCCCAGCGGCGGAGCGGCCTCATTGGCTGCGTCAGCCGCTTGCCCGCTATTGATTGAATAGCGGGCTGCGCGACTTCCTTGCCACTGAAGCCGCTGCGCTCGCCGGATCAAAATGACAATCTTTTCGAGAACCGGTCCAGGTGACGATACTGAAGTCGCTTTCGAGTGAGTCGGAGGCGTGTGTGATGTGGCAGGCGCAGGCGCTGGATGGGGCGGTCAGTTTTCGGGGAACGACTTGGTTCCGGGTGGTGGATGGGAAGATTGTGGAGGGTTGGGATTGTTGGGATCACGGGGCGCTTGTGGCTAGGTTGGCGCAGTTGTCGGCGAAGGCTTGAAGGGTGGGCTGTGGGGTGTTTCGGATTGCGGGGTTTGTTGATCATTCGGGGGACTGGGGGACTTGAAGTGGGCGGGATGCAATCCCGCCCTCCGTTAGGGGGTGTCACGCGGAGTCGGGACTGGTGCTTTGGGGGCGGGGAGGTGACGAAATGTTTTGAATCCGAAATGGGATTATGGCGTATCAATGGGTGTGATCGTTATTCTCCGAATCTTTTTTATGGTCGTGCTGGTGTCGATGCTGGGGGTGACGTCGTGGGCGAGTTTGCAGGTTTCGATTTTGAGGATTCCGGCGGAGGTGATTGGGCATCCGTGGATGATTGCGACGTTGTTTGATGCGTATTGGGGCTTTTTGACGTTTTACTGCTGGATCGTTTACAAGGAGCGGGGTTGGGGGGCGCGGGTGGGGTGGTTGATCGGGGTGCTGCTTTTGGGGAACATTGCGATGGCGGTTTATGCTTTGATTCAGTTGTTCAAGGTGCCGGCGTCGGCTTCGATTGAGGATGTTCTGCTGAGGAGGAAGGGGGCGTGAGTGCGGAGGTGGTGGCGGTGGAGCCGGGGGCGGTGGTGGAGCCTAAGCGGTCGGTGTTTTATCGGTGGGTGGTGCGGCCGGTGGTGGTGCAGTTGACGCAGGGGACGAGTCCGGGGAAGATTGCGCAGGCGATTGCGTGGGGGGTGACGCTTGGGATCTTTCCGATCATTGGGTCGACGACGCTGTTGAGTTTGATGGTGGGGGTGCCGATGAAGTTGAACCAGCCGATTTTGCATGCGTTCAAGTGGCTGGCGGCGCCGGTGCAATTGGCGCTGTTGCTGGGGTTTTATCGGGCGGGGGAGTGGCTGTTCAATGCGCCGCATGTGTCGATTCACATACCGTCGATGATCGAGCGGTTCTTTGCGGAGCCGGGGCCGTTTTTTCGGGATTACGGGATGACGGCGCTGTATGGGATTGCGGTGTGGTGTCTGGTGGCACCGGTGTTGATTGTGGGGATCCGGGTGGTGAGTCAGTTTTTGGTGGAAGGATTGGCGAAGCGGGTGAAGCGAGGCAAGGGAGGTGCTGATGTTTGATTTTTGGGTGATCGCTGGGATGGGGGCGGCGCTGTTGGTGGCGTTGTTTTGGGTGACGTTTCGGCTGAGTGTGCGGCTGGACAATTACTCGTTTGTGGATGTGACGTGGGCGCTGAGTTTTGCGCCGGTGGCGGCGGGGTATGCGGTGCTGTCCGGGGGGTGGGGACCGCGGCGGGTGGCGATCGGGGTGTTGGTGGCGGGGTGGAGTTTGCGGTTGGGGAGTTATTTGTGGAGGCGGGTGGCGTCGCATCATCCGAAGGAGGATGTGCGGTATGCGGTGCTGCGGGAGAAGTGGAAGGGGAATTTGAAGGGGGCGTTTTTGAAGTTCTTTTTGATGCAGGCGGTGCTGGTGTGGTTGCTGACGCTGCCGGTGCTTTTGATTGCGAGTCGGTTGGAGGCGGTGTGGCATCCGCTGGAGGTGGCGGGGCTGGTGTTGTGGGTGGTGGCGTTGATCGGGGAGGGGGTGGCGGATGCGCAGTTGGCGCGGTTCAGGCGGGAGAATCCGTTTGGCAAGACGGTGTGTCAGGCGGGGTTGTGGCGGTATTCGCGGCATCCGAATTACTTTTTTCAGTCGCTGCTGTGGTGGGCGTTGTTTTTGATGGCGCTGCCTGCGGTGGGGGGCTGGTGGGCGATTTTGGCGCCGCTGGCGATGCTGCATTTTTTGCTGAATGTGACCGGGATTCCACTGACGGAGAAGCTGTCGGTGGAGAAGCGCGGGGAGGTGTATCGGGAGTATCAGCGGACGACGAGTGCGTTTGTGCCGTGGTTTCGGCGGAAGTGAGGGGAGTGCAAGCAAGATGCTTGCACCACCTTGGGGGGTCAATTTGCTGAAATGGAGTTTAGCCTGGATTATTCATGAGCCATCTACTGCAACCGCTGAAAAGCCCGAGTCTGCTGCGTTGGGCTTGTTTTGAAAGGCATCGAGCATTTACCAATGCACTCAGCCTTTCAAAACAGCGCCCGCCTTGCAGCCTCAAGCTTTTGAACGGTTTCGCGACGATGTTCATGAATAATCCAGGTTAGATGAATCCGGTTGATTGTTTGAATCGCAGAAAGAAGAGAAGACTATGCTGAATGTGAATGATTTGCTTGCGAAGGATCTGCTGCCGGATGCGGCGATTCGATTTGGGATTCGCCAGAGGCTGGCGAATACGTTGCGGAAGAACAAGCAGCCGAACATTGAGGCGCAGCAGGCGGCGTTGATGCGGCATGTGGCGGAGTTGAAGGCGAGTCCGGTGGCGATTGCGACGGATGAGGCGAATGAGCAGCATTATGAGGTGCCGACGCGGTTTTATCAGTTGTGTCTGGGGAAGCACCTCAAGTACAGCAGCGGTTATTGGCCGGAGCCGACCACGACGTTTGATGAGTCGGAGGCGATCATGCTGGGAATGACGTGCGAGCGGGCGGAGTTGCAGGATGGGCAGCGGATTTTGGAGCTGGGGTGCGGGTGGGGGTCGCTGTCTTTATGGATGGCGGAGCACTATCCGAAGGCGCGGATCACGAGTGTGTCGAACTCGCGGACGCAGAAGGCGCACATCGATGCGGAAGCGGCGCGGAGGGGGCTGACGAATTTGGAGATTGTGACGGCGAACATGATCCACTTTGAGGGGGTGGGAGACGGGGAGTTTGACCGGTGTGTGTCGGTGGAGATGTTTGAGCACATGAAGAATTACCAGGTGCTGATGGGGCGGATCGCGCGGTGGTTGAAGCCTGGGGGGAAGCTGTTTGTGCACATTTTCACGCACCGGGAGTATGCGTATCATTTTGAGGCGACGAGTGATGAGGACTGGATGGCGAAGTATTTTTTCACCGGGGGTCAGATGCCGTCGGATGATCTGCTGCTGTATTTCCAGGATGATCTCAAGATTGAGGATCACTGGTGTGTGAGCGGGATGCACTACAGCAAGACGTCGGAGGCGTGGCTGAGCCGGATGGATCAAAACAAGGCGGAGATCATGCCGCTGTTTCGGGAGACGTATGGTGCGGATCAGGCGGTGAAGTGGTGGGCGTATTGGCGGATTTTTTACATGGCCTGTGCGGAGCTGTGGGGCTACCGCGACGGGGAGGAGTGGGTGGTGTCGCATTACCGATTTGTGAAACGATGAAGACGATTGCTTGGATGATGCTGGGCGCGCTGCTGATCGGTGGATCAGCGGGGGCGCAGGATTTGGCGGAGCTGATGGCGAAGGGGGATGCGGCGGATGTGAAGTTTGAGGCGGATGAGGCTCTGAAGTCTTATTTGCCGGCGGAGAAGCTGGCGCCGGAGGACGCGGATCTGCTGGTGAAGATTGCGCGGCAGTACATTTACCGGATGGGGGAGCTGGGGTCGGTGACGGCGAAGATTGAGTCGGGGAAGAAGGGGCTGGAGTATGCGGAGCGGGCGGTGAAGATCGCGCCGAGGAACAGTGACGCGCATTTGGCGATCTCGATTTGTTTGGGGAAGATCACGCAGTTGCAGGGGAACCGGGAGAAGGTGCAGGCGTCGAAGCGGATCAAGGAGGAGGCGGAGAAGGCGGTGAAGCTGAATCCGAACAACGATTACGCGTGGCATTTGCTGGGGCGGTGGCACCAGGCTTTGGCGGGGATGAGCGGGCTGGTGCGGGGGCTGGTGAAGATTGTGTATGGGGCGCTGCCGCCGGCGTCGAACGAGGAGGCGCTGAAGTGTTTTCAGAAGGCGCTGGCGTTGCGGCCGGATCGGTTGATCCATCACATCGAGCTGGGGAGGACGTATGCGCAGATGGGGAAGGCGGAGGAGGCGCGGAAGGCGATCAACAAGGGGCTGGCGATGCCGGAGACGGAGAAGGATGATCCGGAGTCGAAGCGGCGGGGGCGGGCGGCTTTGGAGAAGCTTTGAGGTTTTGGGACGGGACGAGGACGAGGAGGAGGATGCGGGGATTTTTGGGACAGGATTGCAGGATTGGGAGGATTTACAGGATGGGGGAGGAGGACGAGGAGGCGAGGAGGACGAGGACGATTGTGGGGGGATTTTTTGGGTTAGGGGGTTTTGAGGAAGTGGGTGAGGAAGGCGTCGAGGGTGGGGCGGAGGAGGTGGGAGGAGGGGCCGTGCCAGGGGTAGTCGAGGGCGTGGGTGGCGCAGGGGAGGTCGAGGAAGTAGTGGGGGATTTTTTGGCCTGCGAGGTGGGCGGCGAAGCGGCGGCTTTGGAGTTCCCAGACGAGGACGTCGCGGCGGCCGTGGACGAGGAGGGTGGGGGGACCGCCGGGTTGGGCGAGGTCGATGGCGGAAGCGGAGCGGTAGTTTTCGGGGGCGTCTTCCGGGGTGCCAGCGAGGTATTGGCGGAGGAGTCGGGGAGAGTCGAGGACGTCGTTGGGATCGGCGTATTTCCAGGCGAAGGTCATGTCGGCGGGGGCGTAGAGGGCGATGCAGGCGCGGATGGTGGGGTCGTTGAGGCTGTGGGCGCAGGCGGTGGCGATTTGGCCGCCGGCGGAACGGCCGAGGAGGGCGAAGTGCTGGCCGGTGAGGCGGAGGGTGGCGGCGTTTTGTTTGAGGAAGGCGAGGGTGGCGCGCACGTCATCGTATTGGGCGGGCCAGGGGTGGGCGGGGGCGAGGCGATAGGCGATGGAGGCGACAGCGAAGCCTTGGGAGGTCCAGTGGTGGGTCCAGGTGGGGAATTCTTCGGCGGAGCCGCGTTCCCAGCCGCCGGAGTGGAGGACGATGAGGCAGGGGGCGGGGGAAGGGG
>Ga0164293_10003330_pt1 | contig 13695 bp, 13 predicted proteins | sample GEODES118metaG_FD_111487 | JGI IMG/M metagenome (GOLD analysis project Ga0164293, IMG submission 111487) | Eutrophic lake water microbial communities from Lake Mendota, Wisconsin, USA - GEODES118 metaG | ecosystem: Environmental > Aquatic > Freshwater > Lake | place: USA: Lake Mendota... | reverse complement strand
TCGACGACTCCGCCGCGCACACTGCGCTCGTCGGGTGCGTCGCTCGGTTGGCGAACCGAATCCTGTGAGCGACGCCGCGTCATGGCGCGAGATTAGCCCCGCCGTGCCCACCACTCGTCGAGTCGGGCACGAATTTTCTCGTCGCCGATGAGTCCTTCCTCGAGACGTATCTCCATGAGGAAGTCGAGTGCGTCACCGACGGCGCGCCCCGGTGCGATACCGAGATGTTCCATCACCGCGGCTCCGTCCATCTCGGGGCGCAGTGCGGCAAGTTCCTCGGCGGCGGCGAGTTCCTCGATGCGCGCCTCGAGTTGATCCATGCGCTTGTTCAGCGCATCGACCTTGCGTTCGCTGCGCGTCGTGCAGTCGCAGCGCACGAGCACGTTCAGTTCGGTGAGGACGTCTCCCGCATCTCGCACGTAGCGACGCACCGCGGAATCCGTCCACCCCATTTGATACGTGTGGAACCTGCCGCTGAGAAACACGAGTTGGGTGATGCGTTCGATGTCGTCGTTCGAGTAGCGCAACGCACGCAAACGTTCCTTCGTCATTCGCGCACCCACGACCTCGTGGTGGTAAAACGTCATGCCCTTGCCGGGAAGCACCTTGCGGGTACGGGGTTTTCCGATGTCGTGGAAGAGCGCTGCGAGACGCGTGATCCGGAATTCACCGGGCATCTCGCGACGCACGTTGTCGACGACGGCAAAGGTGTGGGTGAGCACGTCCTTGTGACGGTGGATCGGATCTTGCTCGAGTGAGAGGGCGGGAAGCTCGGGCAGGAACCGATCGGCCAGTCCGTATTCCACGGCGAATCGCAGGCCGAGCCCGGGGGAGTCGGTGACGATGAGCTTGTCGAATTCGTCGCGAATTCGTTCGGCCGACACGATCGACAACCGCTCGCTCAACGATCGCACCGCGTCCATGAGTCCCTGCGTCGGCACGACGTCGAGGGCGGAGATGAATCGTGCGGCGCGCAACATCCGCAGCGGGTCGTCGGTGAAACTCACTTCCGGCGACAACGGCGTGCGCAGGATCCGCGCCGTGAGGTCCTGCAACCCGTTGTACGGATCGACGAGCGTCGGTGCGTCCGACGTCAACTCGAGTGCCATCGCATTGATCGTGAAGTCGCGGCGCGACAGGTCGACGAGCACGTCGCTCGAGAACTTCACGTCGGGCTTGCGGGACTCGGGGTCGTACGCCTCGGCACGGTGCGTCGTGATCTCGAGCGTGCGCCCGTTGCGCAGGGCCGCAATGGTGCCGAACCGCTCACCCTGCGTCCAGAGATTGTCCGTCACCGGCGCGACGATGCTCTTCACCGCGTCCGGTGTCGCATCGGTCGTGAAGTCGAAGTCGAGACGGTCGATGTCGCGACCGAGCAGGAGGTCGCGAACGCTCCCGCCGACGAGATACAGCCGATGACCTGCGGCGCGGAACTGGTCGACGACCGGTTGCAGTTCACTCATCACCGCATCGAATCGGCGTGGCTGCACGTGCTACAGGTTACGGAAACTCACGCGCAGTAGCGTTCGTGGGTGTCGGCACTGGTCACGCTGCGACGATCGTTGCGCCACCGGATGCGAGTGAAGGGTGTTCCGGTTCTCCTCACGCCGATGACCGACGACCCCCGCGGTGTCGTCGCCCAACTGCAGTCAGATGCCGACATCTCCCCTGAATTTTTCGTTTCTCTGCACCGCGAACTCACGGCACTCGGCTGGGAACGTATCCGCACGAACGCCGTCGCCGAACGATTCGCCGATGCGGCCCGTGACGCCGGTTTCGTCACGGCACAGCGTCTCGTGCTGCTCGAACGTCCGCGTCTCACCGCTGCCGGTCTCGCAAGTGACGGGGATTCGGCCTTCGTCGTTCATGCAACGACGTACCACGGATCGTCACCGCGCATGCGGCGGATGCTCGATGCGTGTGCACGTATCGATGCGTCGTCATTCCCGGCAACGTGGTCGCTCGATGCCCGGGCGCTGCGCGATGCCGCAGCAGCGACGCCGCGACATCGCTTCTTCACCGTCACCGCGACTCATGGCGACACAGATGGCGACACACTGAGCGGTTATCTGCTGTGCGGCGCCGATTCGACGCATGGCTTCATCCAGCGACTCGCCGTGCACCCTCGGCAGCGCGCACGGGGCATCGCCCGCGAATTGCTCGCACGATCACTCGGGTGGCTGGGTGCGCTCGGCGTGCGATCCACGTGGGTGAACACCGAACCGGACAACGCCGCCGCCTTGCATCTGTACCTCGGCACCGGTTTTCAACGCCACGCCACGGGCCTCGTCGTCGTTGAGCGTGCAGCGGCATGAGAACGGCAATCCGAACCCTCGTCGGTGCCGTCGTTGTTGCTCTCGTTGCCGCCGTCGCACCGGCTACCCCGGCCGCGGCAAACACCCCGGCGCGGCTCGAGGTCATCGGTGGGGCATTCCACGTCCGTGCCGGTGTCACCGCCTCGCTGCGTATCGGTGCATCGGGCGATCAGGCGTTCCTTGCCGCAGTGGGTCAAGCGTCGACGCGGATCGTCGTCTCGGCGAGCGTGCCGCTCGTGCGACGCAGGGACGTCGCCGCGGTCGCACGGGGTGCGACACCCGACGTCGAGAGCACACTCGAGTTGCCGGTGCGGGCACTCAGCCTCGAGCAACGTGACGGCATCACAGCGTGGCGATTGAACGTTGCTACGTCGGCGTCCCGCGACTCCGACCGTCTCGCTCTGCGCAGCGACGGAGTGCGTCTGCTCACCGTCGACATCACCACCCGCGACGGAGTCGTCGCACGTGCACGCACGTTCCTCAACGTCGTCGGCTTCCGCGCGTCGTACACGCGCCTACCCGTGTCGATGCTCGCGTCGGTGACCTCACCGACCACGCTCCAACCCGACGGCTCTTTCGCCGTCGCCGACGACGTGCGCACCCGCCTGCAGAAACTGCGCGACCTGCTGTTCATCATCGACGACCGCTTCCCCGTCTCCGTCCATGTCACTCCGGAACTCCTCGACGGTCTCAGTCGGGCCACGGACGACGTCGACTCACGGTTGTGGCTCGACTTGCGCGGACTGCTGCAGGGCGCCGACGTGCTCACAAATACGTACCGCAGTTTCGACCCGACGGCGGCAGCGGCGGCGAAACTCGATGCGCAGTTCCTCGATCAGTTGCAGCGCGGTGAAACGGTCGTTGCCGGACAAACGGGATCGAGCGTCGTCCGCCGCGGGATGTGGGTGACGCAAGACCCCGTCGACGTACGCGGTGCGCGCCTCTTGCGCAAGAGCGGCGTCAATGCCGTCACCGTGTTCGGTACGGCAACCGACGCCCTCGGCGATCTCGACAACTACGTGCGTCCGTACCGCATCTCCTTCGACGGAACCGGTCTCGCCGTGTACTCACCCGAACCCCGTTATGCCGAACTGCTCGACGCACCGATCGGAGGTGCCTTCGAAACGGCGATCGCCCTCGTCGCCGAACTGCACGCCCATCGGCAGGAGATTGCCGTTGCCGGCGGTGACTCGGCCGTTTCGACGCGACAGGTCATCCTCACCGGCCTCGACGGTCTGCCGAACGAACCGTTGGTCGCCGGCTTCGTCCTCAACCAACTCGGTCGTAGTCCGCTCGTCGAGGTGCGCGGGTTGTCGCTTGCCGCGAGTGCACTCGACGGACTCACATCGGTGCGTCTGCCCGACGTCACCCCCGTCGATCTCGCCGCAGTGCAGGCCGAGGTGAACGTCACTCTCGCATCGATCGACGAAGTGCGCTCGATGCTCGTCGGTGACCAACCGATGATCGAGTCATGGCTCAGCCGCGTCGATGTCGTCAACGACACGTCACTCGCACCGGAGCGGCGCAACGACTACCTCAACGCGGTGAATGCCGAGATCGGCGCAATCCGCAACGCATTGCGGCTGCCGCGCGCCTCGTTCACGCTGGGCAGCAGGGAGAGCGACCTGCGCGTCACCCTCGCCAACGACACGGCGTACGACCTGTCGGTGCGCATTTCCTTCGCCAGTTCGCGCATGACGTTCGACCGAGAGACGTTCGACGTCACCGTTCCGGCCCGCGCGACGAGTGAAGTGCTCGTCACCGTCACCGCACGGGCGAACGGATTGTTGCCCGTCGACATGACCCTCGCGACGCCGAGCGGACTGATCATCGACTCCCAGCGCATCACCGTGCGCGTCAATGCCCTCGCCGGCCTCGGCCGGGGTGTGAGTGCCGTCTTTCTTGCTTTGCTCACACTGTGGTGGATCGTGCACCTGCGCCGCACCCGCCGCAAGAAGATGAGCCGCCACCACCCTGCACTACGCTCCACGCCATGACCGTTCGAATCGTCACCGACAGCGCCTGCGACCTGCCCCAGAAGCTCATCGACGACCTCGGGATCACCGTCGTCCCCCTGTCGATCCGGTTCGGAGACGAGGAATTCGTCGACCGTCGCGACCTCACCGTCGACGAGTTCTGGCGTCGCTGCCAGTCGGCCGACGTACTGCCGTCGACGGCCGCCCCGGCACCGGGTCAGTTCGCCGAGGCGTACCGCACGCTGGCGAACTCCGGGGCAACGGGAATCCTCGTCGTCAACATTTCCTCGAAGCTCTCGGCGACCATGCAAAGCGCCGAGCTCGGGGCGAAGCAGGCGGGAGTCTCGGTCCCCGTGGAAATCGTCGACACCGCATCGGCATCGATGGGCATCGGGCTCGTCGCCGTCGCGTGCGCGAAGGCGGCCCGCAGCGGTGCGTCACTCGGTGATCTCGTCGCTATGGCGAAGGACCTCTCCTCCCGCACGAAGGTGTGGGCGGCCCTCGACACCCTCGAAAACCTGAAAAAGAACGGTCGCATCGGCGGGGCGAAGGCGATGCTCGCCACCGCGCTGTCGATCAAGCCGATCATCACCGTTACCGACGGAGCCGTCGGCGAGGGTGGCAAGCAGCGCACGCGTGGCAAGGCACTCGCCTTCCTCGTCGATCGCGTCCGTGAAGCCGGACCGATCGAGTCACTCGCCATCCTCCATGCACAGTGCCCCGATGTCGAGCAGTTCACCGCGATGATTCGCGAGGTGTACTCGGGAGACATCACCGTCGGCGACATCGGTGCCGTCATCGGTGCGCACGCCGGACCGGGAACCATCGGCGTCGCGTTCCACGTCGCACGCTGATCCTTCGTCACGACACAACGACGTAGCGTCGCGTCGTCCTCGTGTCACCGTGACGCGACGAGTCCCCCATTCGCACGACGTGCACAACTAGCGTCGCTGTGCGATCATGCCTGCACGCGAACTCGCCCCGGGATTCATCGGCGAGCGGTACCGTCTCGATCGACTCATCGCCCGCGGCGGCATGGCGGAAGTGTGGCTCGGTGAGGACACTTTCCTCAATCGTCGCGTCGCGGTGAAGGTGTTGCGGCCGCAAATCGCCGGCGACGAGGTGGCGATCGAACGCTTCCGGCGCGAGGCACTGGCCTGCGCAGCATTGAATCATCCGAACATCGTCGCCGTGTACGACTCGTTCGAACATGACGGGTACCGCGCGGTCGTCATGCAATACGTGCAGGGCAAGAGCCTGCGCGATCTCCTCGACCGCAAGAAGCGTCTCGGGCCGCAGCTGACGATCATGATGGGTGCGTCGATCGCGGCAGCACTGCACGTCGCCCACGAGCACAACCTCGTGCACCGCGACGTGAAGCCGGGCAACATCCTCGTCACGCCCAGTGGACACTTCCTGCTCGCCGACTTCGGCATCGCCAAGCCGCTCGGCAGTGAATCGACGAGCGACCTCACGAGCGACAACATCATGATGGGTACGGCGAAGTACCTGTCGCCGGAGATCGTGCGCGGCCGACCGCTCGACGGTCGGGCGGACCTCTACAGCCTCGGCATCGTCCTCTACGAATGCCTCGCCGGCAAGGTGCCGTTCCTCGGCGACAACGACGCCGACACGGCACTCGCCCGCCTCCAACGCGAACCCACCGATCTCGGACATTTGCGCCCGATCCTGTCGCCGCAACTCGTGCGCGTCGTGCACCGGCTTCTCGCCCGCAACCCCGACCACCGCTACGCCACCGGTGAAGAGACGCGCAAAGCGTTGCTCGAGGCGATGACGGGTGAGCGGGACACGACGACGACGCTCACTCCCCCGGCCGGTACGTCACGTGTCGACACCGGAGAGCGCCCGCGCATCGGCACGCAGGACGTCACGCCCGGTACGCCGACGACCCGACGCAGCGAGGCGTTGCGGGCACGTCGCACGCCATCGTCGGCGCGCACGGCACTCTCGCATCCGCGGTGGCGATGGCTCGCCGGTGGCATCGCGGTCGCCGGTCTCGTCGCCGTCGCCGTGCTGCGCACGTCGGACACGGAGAACCTCGTCGTTCCGGAGACGGTTCCCGCCGTCGCCGAACCGACCGGACCGGTCGACATCGCCGAGATCCACTCGTACGACCCGAACGGCGAAGACGGTCTCGAAAACGAGGAATTCATCGGGTTGCTCGTCGACAAGAACCCCGCCAGCGCATGGGCGACGTCGTGTTACGCCGACAAATACTTCGGCGCGAAGCAATCGGTGGGCATCGTCGTCAGTCTCACCCGGGCATCCACGGGAACGTTGCGGGTGAACTTCGCCAACGGGCCGTTCGGGGCCGACGTGTACACGATGAGCGGCGAGACCCCGGCGACGTTCGATGCCTGGACGACGAAGGTCGGATCGCTGTACAACACGCGATCCCAGGTCGTTCGCTTGTCGATCACCGAACCGGTCGATCGCATCCTCATCGCCCTCACCGAAATCGGTCGCAGCGATGCGTGCGGAACGCAGAACCCGTTCCAGGGACGCGTCAACGAAGTCGCCTTCGTCCCCAACTGACACCGCACCAACGCGCAGGTTCGCGCGAGGCGCACGCACACTGCGGTTCACGTCACGACGTTCGTACCGAATCGCACATCACCGTGACGGTGTGCGTTCGCGGGGAATCGACGTCCGTTAGCCTCAGCGACGTGGCCGACAATCCGCTCTCCGATCCGGAGTTGCCGCGCAAGGTGATGGATGTCGTCGACCGTGCGGTCGACGTCGTGCGCAAGCGAACCACCCTTCCGGTCATCACGATCATCCGGGGCCTCGTCTTCGGCACGATCGTCGTCGTCGTCGGTCTCGCCCTGGTGGTCGTCACGCTCATCGCGCTCGCACGCGGCGCACACGAACTGCTCGATATTTGGCTCGATCGGGCGACGGCGGTGTGGGTGTCGTACTTGGTGCTCGGTCTCGCCTTCGTCGCCCTGGGTGGAGTGCTCATGCGCAAACGGCGTAGCGTCTCCCCCGATACTCACTGACATCTACGAACCGTGCACCCGTGACGGGACGGCACACCACAAGGAGCAACACCGTGACGGCGAAGCGCAAAGTCATCATCATCGGTTCCGGTCCGGCCGGACTCACCGCGGCGATCTACACCGCCCGCGCCTCGCTTGCACCCCTCGTCATCGAGGGTGAGCCGTCCTCGACCTCCGACCAGCCGGGCGGGCAGCTCATGCTCACGACCGAAGTCGAGAATTTCCCCGGGTTCCCCGAGGGTGTCCAGGGTCCCGAGCTGATGATGCGCTTCCGCGAGCAGGCGGCCCGATTCGGGGCCGAATTCATCACCGAAAAGGCCACGAAAATCGACTTTTCGGGGGCTGTAAAGAAAGTGTGGGTGCGCGACACCCTGCACGAAGCCGATGCGATCATCGTGAGCACGGGGGCGCGTTCGTTGATGCTCGGCTTGCCGAAGGAGAACGAGCTCATCGGTCACGGCGTGTCGACGTGTGCAACGTGCGACGGATTCTTCTTCCGCGGACAGGAGATCGCCGTCGTCGGTGGCGGCGATTCGGCGATCGAAGAAGCGACGTTCCTCACCAAGTTCGCCACGACCGTGCACCTTCTCGTGCGTCGCGACACGTTGCGAGCCTCGAAGATCATGCGTGACCGGGCGCAGAACAACCCGAAGATCAGCATCCACTGGAACACACAAGTCGCCGAGATCCACGGTGATTCGACGCTCACCGGTCTCACAGTCGTCGACTCCGTGAGCGGCGAGAAGCGTCCCCTCAACGTCACCGGCTTGTTCGTCGCAATCGGCCACCGCCCGAACACCGATCTGTTCTCCGGCGTGCTCGACATGGACGACACCGGTTACCTCGTCACCCGGCCCGGTTCGACGTACACGAACGTCTCCGGTGTCTTTGCCTGCGGCGACGTCCAGGATCACACCTACCGACAGGCGATCACCGCCGCGGGATCGGGATGCATGGCGGCGATCGACGCCGAACGCTGGTTGGAAAGCCACCACTAGTCGCGTCGCCGTGACGCACGTTGCGTCGCGGTGCCATCGACGGTCGCAGTAACCTCGAGGCCATGGCAGCTGCTCCCGTCACTCTCACGACCGCAACGTTCGACGAAACCATCCGTGGTTCGTCGGTTCCCGTCCTCGTCGATTTCTGGGCCGAATGGTGCGGCCCGTGCAAGATGATCGATCCAGTGATCAAGGAAATCGCCGCCGAACAGGCGGGCAAACTCACCGTTGCAAAGCTCAACGTCGACGATCACGGCGACATCGCGTTGCGTTACAACGTCATGAGCATCCCGACGATGATCGTCTTCCAGAACGGTGCCGAAGTGAAGCGGCTCGTCGGAGCAAAGGGCAAGTCGGCTCTTCTTGCCGATCTTGCCGCATTCATCGGCTGAGTCGTTTCATCCACAGCCTCATCCACAGGATGTGTGGAACCTCAACGTCCACCTCACCCTTGATCTCCACAAGACGGTGAGGTTCTTCTCGTGGTGATGTCACCACGGTGCGTAGTCGTCAGTCGAGGATAACCCGCGACAGACGCTCAAGGTCGTCGATATCCGCGAAGTCAATGACGAGTTGTCCGCGCCGGGTCGTCCCCCGCGGCGGATGTACCTGCACCCGAGTTGCCAGTTGTTCGCCGAGGAGTGCAGCAACTTCGGCATATGCCGCAGTCGGAACCACCGTCGCCGAACCGGGAGTCGACGATCGTGACGATGACGTCGTCGTCCCGCTGCGCGCCGACACGCCGTGGCTGTCAAAGACGGCTTGTTCCGTCGCCCGCACCGACAGACCTTCGGCAACGACCCGAGCGGCGAGACGCTCCTGCTCTTGACGGGTCGCCACACCGAGCAGTGCCTTTGCGTGTCCGGCGGTGAGCCGACCGTCAGCGACCAGCTGTTGCACGGCAACGGGAAGGGTGAGGATGCGCAAGGCATTCGTGATTGACGTACGACTCTTGCCGACCCGCGTCGCCACTTGGTCATGCGTGAGGGCGAAGTCCTCGAGCAGCTGCTTGTACGCCGCCGCTTCCTCGAGTGGGCTGAGATCTGCTCGGTGAAGATTTTCCACCAAGGCTTGTTCGGCGCTGTTGACGTCGTCGGCATCGCGAATGATCGCCGGAATGGCGCTGAGACCCGCTTTCTTCGCCGCGCGCAGACGGCGTTCCCCGGCAATGAGCTGGTATCGACCATCGGCGGACTTGCGCAGCAGGACCGGTTGAAGAACGCCGAGTGCGCCGATCGATGCGGCGAGTTCGTCGAGGCTCTCTTCGTCGAATCGTGTCCGCGGTTGGTGCGGATTGGGGTCGATGAGCTCGACGGCGATCTGGGCGAATCCCTGCCCGGTTGGCGGCGTTGACCCGCCGGTCGGGATGAGTGCGGAAAGACCGCGGTTGCGATTCATTCCTGCCATGCGGCGATCTCCTTTGCAGCTTCGCGATACGCCTTCGCGCCGACCGATGACGGATCGAAGGTGATGACGGGTTTGCCGTAACTCGGTGCCTCAGCCACGCGGACGGTACGCGGAATCACGGTCTTCAGGGTCTTCGGTCCCCACGTCGGATGCTTGCGCACCTCTTCGACGACGTCCTGGGACAACTTCGTGCGGGCGTCGTACATCTGGAGCAACACCATCGAGATGTGCAGGCGGGGATTGAGGTTCGCGCGGACAAGATCGACGTTCTGATCCAGCTGCACCATGCCTTCGACGGCGATGTACTCGCATTGCATGGGGACGAGAACCTCATCGGCAGCCGTGAGTGCATTGATCGTCAGCAAACCGAGCGACGGCGGACAGTCGATGAGCACGAAGCTGTAGTGATCCGCCACACCGTCAATGGCGCGGCGCAAACGCGTCTCACGCCCCATCATCGGTACGAGTTCGATCTCTGCACCGGCGAGGTTGAGGTTCGACGGCGCAATGAACAGCCCCCGAACGGCCGTTGCTTCGACACAATTCTCGAGGGGAAGGTCCTGCAACAACACGTCGTACACGCTCACCTGCAGTGATGCGGGGACGAGACCAAGGCTCGACGATGCATTTCCTTGTGGGTCGAGGTCAATAATGAGAACACGATGACCCAACTCCGCCAAGGCGGCGCCGATGTTCACCGTCGCGGTCGTCTTGCCGACGCCGCCCTTCTGGTTCGCCATGGCGATGACTCGGGCGCGGGTCGAGGTGTCTGCCACACCGCCAAACTACCCGTGTATCGGGGTTGAACGGGGGATATGTTCCACGTGGAACATCACCCGACGATGTGTCAGCGGCGGCCGGGTTCTGGGGCCGCCTGATCGTCATCTAGGCAACCGCAGGACGGGAGGGATCTGTCGGGGTTCCCCCAGACGGATCGCGATGTTCCACGTGGAACACGGCGACAGCACCGTGACGGATGGGGGTGGAGACTCCAATGGCGGCCAACTGGCGTGGCTCCCAGCGATTCGCCGCGGTGGCCGGGGGTTCGCTGACAAGAACCCAGCCCCCCGGACGCACCAGGCGCGCCGCCCACAACACCGTTGTATACGGGGCGGTAAACCCCCGGCTCACGGCGGCATCAAAGCTGCCCATCCAGTGCCGATCGTTCGTCAGCGTCTCGACATCGGCGCAGACCACCCGCGCCGTGTCGTGGAGATCGAGGGCCCGAATCGCGCGATGAACGAAATCCGTTCGTTTCTCCCGTCGATCGACCATCGTCACCCGCAGGTGGGGATGGGTAACCGCAAGGATGAGTCCGGGAACGCCCGCTCCGGTCCCGAGATCGACGACGGTGCGCACATTGTCCGGCAAGGCCGCCACGAACGACTCGGCATGAGCAATGACCTCGGGAATCGGGCGGGCACCGAGCATTCCGATGCGCTGCGCCTCGCGCAACAAGCGCTCGAGCGTGGCACGCGCAAGGTCAGGGGCGAGCACGACTCACAGCGTAGATGCTGCGACGAATACAGCTCGTTGCTGATGGCCGGAGACGGCCGTCAGTACTGCAGCGCGTTCTGCCTACAGATCTGTATCGGAGTCGTCGGCGTCACCACGCGAATCGCCGTTGTGTGCACCGGTGGCACTCGGTGCCGCAGAAACAACGACGCGGCGGAACGGATCATCACCTTCGGAGTGGGTAACGACCTCGGCAACCGTGGCGAGTGTGTCGTGAACGATCTTGCGATCAGCGGAGTTCATCGGCTCGAGGATGCGGGGGGTGCCCGACTCCATGACGTCCTGGGCAACCTTCATCGCAAAACGGCCGAGAGCTTCGCGGCGGCGCTCGCGATATCCGCCGACATCGATGCGCAACCGGGTGTCGTGGTCACCGAGACGACGCTGGCTGACGACGCGCGTGAGATCCTGCAGGGCCGTCAACGTCGCACCCTTGGGTCCGACGAACACCGTGAGATCGTCACCGGCAACGGAAATGTCGATTTCCTCGCCCTCCACCGTTGCCGTCACCGATGCCCGCAAGCCGGCGGCATCCATGACGCCCTGAAGAAAAGTGGTGGCGGCTTCACTCACCGTGGTAACGGGCACCTTCGGTGCGTCGTCGCGGCGCGTGGCGCGTGCGTCTTCGCGTCCGGTCTCACGATCGGCACCACGACCCGAGTCGCGACCCGAGTCACGGTCCGTGTCGCGCTGACGACGTTCACCGGAGCGCTGACGTGGTGAGCGGGACGAACGCGAATCACCACCGCGCTCGTTGCGTGGGCCGCGGTCACGGCGTGCTTCACGACGCGGAGCTTTCGCCCGCGCACTCGTCGGTCGAACGCGTGCGCGCACACGGGCCTCGCCGCGCATGCGACCGAACAAACCCTGCTTCGGTTCCTCGAGAATGTCGAACTCGGCGTCCTCGGCAGCAACTCCGAGTTGATCGAGTGCGAGGTTCTTCGCATCTTCCAATGTTGCGGCGGTGATCGTCACCCATTCCATCGTCATCATCCTTCTTTCTTGTGTGTATCGAACGTGTTCTTCGTGTGTCGTGTCGTCAGCGCTTCGGTGGCTTCGGTCGGCGCGACGAATCTGATTGGCGACGCGGCGGCTGCGGCTTGGGTGTCATGCGACCCTTTGCCGGTTGACCCTTCGGTGGTGTGACGCGCTTGCTCGTGAACGTGTCGGGGGCCGAAGAACCGCGTTTTTCCTCGGCTTTTCGCTGCTTCTTGTCCTCCGCTGCGATCTCACGCGCCTGCGCGCTCGCCGCCTGGGCCTGTCGACCGATCGAATCGTCACGACCGTAAAAACGCTTCGTGATGTACCACTGCTGAATGATGCGGATGACCGCCTGCACCATGTAGTACACGATGAGTCCGGTCGGCAATACGACCTGGAACACGGCGAACGCAACGGGCAGGTACTGGAGCAACTTCTGTTGCGCAGCCGACATCGTCGGTGACACCGTGCGCGAGGCCACCATCTTCTGCTGCACGAGGTAAAGCAACGCAAGCAACACGACGAGTCCCGCGTAGATGAGACCGCGTGCGAAGTCGGCGCGCATGACGTCGAGGGGTCGTGCCGCCAAGTCGATGCCGATCGAGAGCATCTCGCTCTTGCCGCTGAGTGAGCGGTACAACTCCGAGCCCGTATCGAGATACTTCGGGTCGAACGTCGCCGAACCCTCGGGCTTGTACGTCAACCCGGTGAGGATCCGGAACATGATGATGAACACCGGCATCTGTGCCACGAGCGGCAAACACGACGACAGAGGGTTGACCTTGTTCGACTGGTACAGACGCATCATTTCTTCGTTCAACTTCTGGCGGTCCCCGCGGTGCTCGAGCTGAATTCGGCGCAATTCGGGCTGCAATCGCTGCATTTGCAGCATGCCCTTCGTGCTCTTCAAAGTGAGTGGTGTGAGGATGACCATGACGAGAACCGCCATGAATCCGATCGCGACGGCGTAATCACCGCTCCAGCCATAGACCCAGTTGACGACCCGGGCGACGATCTCAAACATGACGATGCTCCTTTGCGTGCCCGTGCGGGCGGCCATGGCGGGGTTCGGGAACCGGATCGAAACCCGACGGACCGAACGGTCGACAGCGGCTCAATCGACGCACGGTGAGCCACAGGCCCCGGCCGACACCGTGGCGACTGATGGCCTCATGCGAATATTCGGAACATGAGGGGAAAAAGCGACACGGCGACACGGCGCCCTCACGCTGACCCTGGTACCACTCGATGGCACGCAGGGCAACGCCCTCCAGCTGCTGTGCACATCGTGTCCACAGGGTGTGGGGCGTCGTCTGTGCACTCATGACACTGGCGCCGTTGATGCCCGCAATTGCCCGAGAATCTCCATGAACACCTCGCGAAGCTGCTCCGTCGAGGCTGTGGACAACTTTGGGGATACCGAAAGAAGAAGCCACCCGAGAGGAATCTCCTGAGCCGTGGAGTTCACAATTGCACGAAGTTG
>Ga0164293_10003329_pt1 | contig 13695 bp, 12 predicted proteins | sample GEODES118metaG_FD_111487 | JGI IMG/M metagenome (GOLD analysis project Ga0164293, IMG submission 111487) | Eutrophic lake water microbial communities from Lake Mendota, Wisconsin, USA - GEODES118 metaG | ecosystem: Environmental > Aquatic > Freshwater > Lake | place: USA: Lake Mendota... | reverse complement strand
GGAGGTGATGGATGCACCGGTCGCTGCAACGGAGGTGATAGATGCACCGGTCGCTGCAACAGCTGTTGAACAGGTACCGGCTGCTGCACCGGTAACGAATGAGGGAAAGACAGTTCCTTCTCGCACATCTTGGTTATGTTATTGTCAATAGGGCATCCTAGGGAGGTTGCCAATATAAATTGTTCTTTATAATTTTCAGAAGACATACGAATCTGTAAAAGGGATCCTTCTATCGATTGGTATTTTTCATGATCTATATATGTCTCTTCCCATGCATCATCCACTGTAGCAGGAGGAGCTGCTCGATGAATTGGTGTACATACTTCTACCAAAGGAGTTTCTTGAAGAACAGTTCGTTGTTCGGCCTTCCATTCCTTTGTGCTTGGATAGAAGAATCCAATGGATGTTCCCCAACGATACACCCTTCTAACATCTCCTGAATGAATGGAAGAAGACGATTTCCAACTAATAAGAATTTCTTTCATTTTATACTATACTATAAATAATAGTTTAAGCACCTAAAAAATTGGTCCAATCTTTCGTAAATAGAGGGGGGTATAAAAAATGTCAACTCCTTGCATTGTATTGCAACAAAAAGGAACCATTCGTCAAACAACGATTGAAAATTTAGAAATTGCAGAGATTGCAAAAGTATTGCGTCGAGCCCAACATCCAGAAAAAATTGGAGAATGGGTCTCTGAAGAAATCAAATTTGCAGTTTATGGATATATAAAAGGAAGAAGTGGAACGGAATCAAAACACAAGATTCCCTCTCCGTATGATGAAATTGACTTATTTGGAGATATTTTGATTGTAGCTTCTACAGAAGATGGGGCTCTTCATGCTTGTACAACTAAGACATGGGAAACCTTTCTAGAAGAGCAAAAGGAAGAGGAAGAGGAGGAGGAGGAGGAGTCTGATTCTGAAAGTGAATCTGAAGAGATTGAAGAAGTAAAAGAGGAGGAAGAAGAAGTGGAGGTTCCTGTTGAAGAGGAGGAAGAGGAAGCGCCTCCTCCTCCTCGTCGTCGTCCATCCGCCCGTAAGAAACCAAATCGTCGTCTTCCCGCCTATTATGCGCTTTCGGAAGTGGAAACAGATTCAAGTGCCGATGTAGAACATCCCTTTCGAGACTCGATTCGAGGAGTTATTGCATTAAAACTATCTATGCTATCTTCTTCTGATCAAATTGATTTGGAAAAGGGAATCTTTCGATCTACCTTGGAAGCCTGTCGAATGCATTATTGTTGGAGACGTTGGGAGAATCCTGAATTTCAATCTCATTATCAAGTGATTGCTCGTCGAACGATTACCAATTTAGATCCCACTAGTTATGTAAAAAATACAGAGCTTCTTGCAGCCGTTCTCTCCAAGACAATTGCCATTCATGAAGTTCCCTTTCTTCCTATGACAGAACTCTTTCCTGCCAAATGGAAGCCAATGGTGGACCAACAGATTAAACAAGAAATTCAGGCACTGGAAGGTGACAAAGATATGGCCTCTAACATGTTCAAGTGCAAGGCTTGTGGAAAATCACAGACAACTTATTATGAATTGCAGACTCGCTCTGCGGATGAACCAATGACTGTATTTATTCGCTGCATTCCTTGTGGAAAGCAGTGGCGGCAGTAGACTGCGACCCCTACGGGGTCGCAGTCTACTGCCTTAGCCTATGATGATCTCGTTCTAATATTCTTACATAAGTTCGTGATGGTATTCCACTACGAATCCATTGACTTTCACTTTTTGAACTGTGTACGCCTGTACCAAATTGGTTTGGATTAAACTGCTCTCCAGAAGGAATCGTTATAACTGGTTTACTACTTGGCGGTGCAGCAAATAATTTGGATTTACAGTATAAAATAGATGTCATAGTAACGAATCAATACACGGTATGTATTGATTCGTATTTGAATCAATTTTTAAATACCGCGAATAACAATGGTAGGAGGAGTGGATTCACCACTTGAAGAACTGCCTTCTTTTGGTAGAAGAGGTTTTGTAAGTTCTGCAACGGTTACTTTTGTAAGTTCTTTGACTCTTGTATCCAAATCTTCCAAGACCAATGTTTTTAATAATCCTTTTTTACGTTGGATCATATGCACAGCTTCTTCCGCGACTCTAACAAATCTTGAATCTCGATCAGCATGAGCCGTTGTATGTTCTAATCCATTTACCACGGGTGGTTTTTTCAAATCTGTATTTTTTTCAAATTTAATTTGAAATTCTTTTAGAACGCAGCTCAGAATGGGAGGAGCCTGTTCGATTAAACGATTTAATTCATTTTGCATCATTTTCAGAAAGGGCATGGCATCAATTCGTTCATTGGGATGCAATTTCATTTGAAATTCAATATTTCGTTGAAAGTTTCCCCAATTCACAGCGGCTGTATTATGCATTTCACAGGATTGTGCATATTGAAAAAAGGTATCCAAGGTTCCAATGACTCCCACAATAATGCTGACGGATCCTATGATCATTTGAGCCGTTGTTTTAGATTCCGAATTCTCACCAAAGAAGGAACCAAGACCAAAACTAGCGGTTCCTGTTAATGTGCTCAAAACAATGGCTGGTATTTTCATACGAAGGTTTTTATTCGATTGAAGCTGTCGGGATCGTTCGTGCATCCATTGGTAACAGGAGGCATGATCCGCCCATTCAATGGCTAATGTTTCTAATTCAGTGGTCCATCCATTATGAAACTTTTTTCCAGGTTTTCCTTCATTCCTAGAACTAATCACTCCATTTTGATTTATAGTAATACCAGGTGTATCTGCTTTGGGAGATTTGAAGGATTGAGAAGGGGTTCCCCCATCGACTACGATTGGTTCACTCATTTACTTGGTCTCTGAAATTTTTATTTTTTCTAGATGTTTTGAAAGAGGATCCCAGTCGCATTTATCAGACATGGAATGAACATTGGGTCAAATCGATATAGGAATTACAATCTGCACACCGTAAATTTAATAAGTTTTGGGATGTTATTTAATAGTTTATTTTATCATGGTAAAGTATCATTTTTTTAATAGAATTAAATTCATAGAATGATTTCAATTCTAACGTATAATATTCATGGACTCCCTTGGTCTGTCGATAATACTCTTCCGATTGCACGTTGGAGTGGTGTCTGTGGTGCCGATCTTCTCTGTTTTCAAGAAGTATTTACAGAGTCTCGTCAAAACACATTAAAACGTATTTTAGAAGAATATGATTATACAGTGTATTTTCCCAATGATGCAATTGGAAGTGTTGTACCCAGTGGATTATGTATTGCACTTCAAACTCATTCTTTATGGAAAAAAGTAAGTACACGGTTTACACCTTTTTTTCAGTACAATTATTGGGATACGTTTGCAAATAAAGGATATTTTGCAATTTATTTACAACATAAAAATGGAAAACATCTTCAGATTTTGAATACTCATATGCATAGTGATTTGGAACTTCCCTATTATTCTGGAACCTATTATACCAATCAACTAAGAACAAAACAATTAGAAGAGATGGTAAAAACATATGGAACTTCCACCACTCTAACATTGATTGTAGGAGATTTGAATCAGGAAGGAATGATTCACCCAAAGGTACACAATATTTGTTGCAAAGAAGGAGATGCTATCACCACCTTTCCTTCTACAGGTCACAATGTAGATCATATATCTGTGCTGATTGGAACAGGATCTATACCTATTTTAAAAAACATTCATATTGGAAATGAAGTTCCTTGGAGTGATCATAGTCCTTTGCTATGTAAAATTAACTTATAGACAGATTCTTCTCCTTACATAGAATGATGTATGAGATTCTTGGAAGTCTTGTCTTTCTTGGTATTCTATCGTATTTAATTTACCAACGATCTACACCTCTTACAGGTAAGTTAGATGCTGTGGCCAGACGCAACCAATTTTGCAATGTCTTAGAAACAATTCCCTATACTATTTCTGGGAAAGAAGTAGTATTTGAAATTATGGATAATTCCTGTGAAAGTGGTATGCCTCATACAACCGATGTTCGAACGATTCGCTTCCCTCAGTCTCTTTGGAAACAAAAAGATACAGATCGATTCAAACAAGTCTTGCGCCATGAGATGATTCATTTGTTGCAACGACAATCTCCCACGGCCTGGAGAGTTTATTACAAACGATGGGGCTACACCATTCAAAAAGAGCCACCGGCAGGGATTCCTGTTTCTATAGTGGAACGAGTTCGATACAATCCCGATCTAGCCGATGCTCCCTGGGCCATTTTTGAAGATCGCTATGTTACCGTAGCTTGTTATACATCCACTACCAATCCTCAACTACGGGATACAGAGATTGTAATTTGGGATTTAGAATTGGGAAATCAGGTGGATAAAATGCCAGACTCGTGGAAATGGAAGGGGATGCACCAAGCTGAACACCCCCACGAATTATCTGCGGAAATGGCGGCCGATCTTTCAAATCAAGCCTATGTACCGGATGGATTTAGGGAATTTTTAAAAATGCAATTCTAAGTGGTCAGCGCTTTCCACGAAACGGGAAAGGAAGGAAGGAGGAGCGTTTCTAGGGCACGAGCATAGCTTTGAATTTCTCGCTGGGCGCCTGGATCCGTTCGCAGTCGCCACAGTCTAGCATAGGCCGCCAAAGAAGCGGTTTCAATAAACTCTGTGTACATACCTTGGGGAAGGATGGCACGAGCAATTTCAGGAGCGACACTTCGTTCCAGCAGTGATTTATAGGTCAAAAAAAGCATCTCATTGGTTGTTTTGATCTCTTCCACTATTTCTATAGCATCCTCAACAGGTTCTTCTTTACTCCCTTGTTTGAGTTTTGGATCTCTGGCACGGAGTCCTTCTGGGTGAGGCGCCCAGAGTTCAGGAGTAGAATCGACGTACCGACGGCTCACTTCATTTCTAGCAAATCCAATGGTGTGGCGATACCATTCACGGGCCACAAAAATAGGCATCTTCACACGAAGGCGAATCTGTGGATGAAAAAAGGGACTCTCGTGGTGATGTTTTGCCAAATAGTTGATCAACCCAGCATCCTTGTCCACAAATTCTTTGGATTCTTTGGCAAAACTCACCCGTGCTGCATTTACGACCGTGAGATCATTACCAAACACCTCCAACACTTCAATGGATCCAATTCCATCGGCGGCTTTCCACATGGTTATGTCTGGATACATGTGTAACAGTTTAGATAAATAATCTACAGACTAAAAAGAAATGAAGATTGGAATTGTAAATATGTATAAAACTTTATATGAGTGCAAATATCTTATAAATGCAATTATATCTCTGAACTATACTCCCCTTGTAATAGATGGATTTAATCATACCGAGGAAGAAGTATACAACTATATTAAATCGAGTCCTATTACACACTGGATTTTTTCAGGAAGTCCACAATATGTAACGCATGAAGAATCATCACAAATTTCTCTCAAACTTTTAAATTTAAAAAATAAACGATGTATGATGATATGTTATTCTATGGAGAGTATATTAGTTCAATTGGGATGTAGTATTTCTAAACGCTCTCACAATAAAAAAGAAATATTTCGATTGGCGGTGGATGGAAAAGATCCTCTTGTTCTTCGTCGCAATCATCACTGGTATTTTAAACCATCTGCAATTAAAGAACCAATTAAATTACTCGCATCCTATGATGGAGAAGCTATGATAGCACACTATAAAAATGCTGTATTAATTCAATTTCACCCTGAAAAAAGTGTAGATGGAAAAAAACTTATTGAAGAATGGATAAAATCATAATCCCTTTTTAGAATGGTCCTAGAGCGCGAGGTTCCTGTGTCCACAAGTCCTTTAGAAAAATCTGTAAAACAACCTGTCATTAAACAACATCCTCTCCGAACTGTAACCCCCAAAATGAAAGTTCATTCAGTAAAAGAACCTCCTCCCCTGATAGAGCTGCGGTCCCTATTTGCATAATGGACAATTTTTATGAATATTGTAATAAAGAATGGGAGGCACATACGCTCATTCCACCCTATCGAGCTGCGTATGGTGTCAGTGAAGAAATTGAAAATGATATCAAAGATACATTTGTAAGTTTAATTAAAAAATTACCCTCTTCAAATCCAATTTCCATTCTGTGGACGTCTGCTTATCATCGTGAAGATCCCTCCAATCTAACCGCTATAAAATCATTATTTCATCGTATTGCCTCTCTTAGCACGATTGAATTGATTGGACGCGGAATTGGATTTTTTAATCGGTGGCAGTTACGATCCCCTCTTACATTCCTGGTATCTCGTGATGCATTTGATAGTTCTATTTGTAGAATTCACATGTATGAACCTATGCTAGGAATTCCAACCTATGCAGTCTATCGATCACATTCGAACCCAACTCTAACAGCTTATCGTCATATGTTAAAAGAAGCTGGAAGTAAACTTGGATTTTCAGAATTGGATCAGGTCGTTGAAATTGAACAATTCGTCTACCGATATCTTTCTTCTGAGGGAGCGATGGATGATCCTTCTAAAAGTCATTTTACATACACCTTTGATTCATTTACCAAAGAATATCCTTCCATACCTCTTACATCCATGTTAGAGTCGTGGGGATGTTCTTCCTCTGTTATACATTCCACAACCTTTGTGATCACGAATCCACGCTATATAAAAGCCTTTGATCGAATGTGTCACACCTTTGAATTAGGAGCCTTTCATATCTGGTTGCAATCCTATGCCTTGCTTACCCTTATGAATTATTTACCCAAATCAATACAACATTATGGATTTATGTTTTATGGAAAATTATTACAAGGAAAAACGGAAGAGCCTCCTCTTCAAGAATTTGCAATGGGAGTTCTACAAAAAACAATGCCACAATTCTTAGGAAAACTCTTACATGATAATACCCCTCGTGTACGTGAAATTAAAGAGATGAGTTCCTCAATTGTGCATCGATTAAAACGAGCCGCTGTTCATCGCATGAATGCAGTGGAATGGCTATTGCCTGAAACACGTGCTATGGCAGTTAAGAAACTGCAACAGATGCATGTTCAAATTGGATATCCACGAGCCTGGCGCCACCCCATCGTATCCCTTCATCCCACCACTCTTCTTGAAAACGTAATTACCCTTGGAGAAACAGATACGAAACGATCCATATCAGAATTGGGTCGTGCATGTTCTAAAGATGATGGAGTATGGGAAGATGGCATTTTTATTGTAAATGCATTTTACTATGCCGATCAGAATAAAATGGTAATTCCACTTGGAATGTTGCAATCTCCTTTTTTTGATCGTAAAAAATCAATTGGATGGAACTATGGGGGAATTGGATGTGCAATTGCCCATGAAATAACGCATGGATTTGATGAGGGAGGCCGATTGTACGATGAAACAGGAAGTTGGAAAAACTGGTGGTCTTCTCAGGATGAACTTCATTATCACGAACAAACAAAAAAACTAGTGAAACTTTTTGATAAAAAAGCATACAAAGGAGGCCATGTGAACGGAACCCTCACATTGGATGAAAATTTAGCCGATTTGGGAGGTATGGCCATTGCTTTACAGGCATTAGAAGAACATATACAAGACAAGTCAAAACGGATACCGTATTTACGTGACTTTTTTAAAGCCTATGCAACTTCTTGGAGACTCAAAGATCGATCTAAAAAAGCCCAACAAGCCTTGGAGATTGATCGCCATGCGCCTCCTGAATTTCGTGTCAATTTAATTGTCTCTCAATTCTCTGAATTTTATGAAGCCTTTGAAGTCCCCGAAGGAAGTCCAATGTATATTGCTCCTGAGCATCGTATTAAACTCTGGTAACTACTCCAAAATCACTAAATCCTTTAAATTCCAATATTCATACATTCCATTGGGAAGAGGACGTTTCAATATAAAGGGTAATTTCTTTTCCTTAAATTCTAGTTTCGCAATCTCATACGAATCTGTAACTCCTTCCGGTACAGCCACATATGAATGGGATCCTCTTTCAATTTGACTCGTACGAAGAAATAACAGTGTTGTTTTTTCATAATGAGTGAGAAAGGGATATGTAATATGATATTTATCACCTGGACCGGATAGAATCAAACGTTCTTTTACGGCTTCTTCAAAGGGTATCCAGATACGGGAATGTTGTTGACGGAGAACATTCAGTTTGGCACGTTCATCCGTATCAGCTTCTGTCATTTCCTCTTCCAGCTCCTCCCCCATCTCTTCCTCGTAGTCATCCTCAACACCTCCTCCTTCTTCGTCGGCCATTCTCTTTTACCAATAGAAAAAAAGAATGCGGAGAGCCTTCAACTTTCTTCGTAATCTAGAGTAGGAGAGTTTAAGTCATGTCTAGTTCAATTCTTCAAATAGGAGGAAAAAATAAAGGAGGGCAGCCGCAGCAGCAGCAAAACAAAAATATTTTTAAAATTGCTCGTGGAAAGATCTTATCCGTAAGTTCAATTGCAGAACTTGTATCTGCACTCGATGAATTGTATAATAAAGTAAATTGTCCTGCTGGAAAAACAAAACCTCCTAAAAATTATAATTTAGGAAGTGAGTTGAAACAAGCAAAGAAAAATGCCAGTACTTTTATTGGAATATTATCTACTGCCTGTGGATTTCAGAACACTGGAACTACCGGTTCCACTGGTTCTTCAGAACCCAAAACTCCAGATATTACCTTGGTTGATTTTTCTAAATTCAAGGATCGGTTTACAATGGTCTTTCGCTCCATCAATGAGCGATTAACCAAAGTGGATAGTAATATTACTACCTTTGGAATTGGAAGTAAAAAATTAAAGGACCGTGTACCAGACTATACTCCTACTGAAATGGTTGTAGAACGTGGTAGAAACTTTACAACTCGGTATTTGGATTTAAAAACCAAAGTTGCAAATTTAGAAAGTGAAGTAAATCAAATTTTAGATTTTGCTCAGAAAGGATCGATCAAGGATGGATCTCCCTATTTGAATGAATATTATCGATCTTTGTTAGCGGTTCAGAGTGTTTTAACCGGATCGGTAAGTACGGATACACGATCCAAAGAGTTTCCAGGGGCCAAAGAATCGTCTGAACGAATTAAATCACATGCAGCCGATGTGTTGAGTCTCTTAACCACCCTGGAATTGGATGTTGGAATGATTGAAAAGAATGGAACAGGGGAGGAAGAAGAAAGAAAGATGGTATCCATTTCTGTAAACTTTCTTACCAATACAGATTTAGAGAATGTACCTGATATAAATGAATATTTAACTTCTACCAAACCATATTATTATTTTGATATGGAAACACCTCCTCGTTATAATGTTGGAGATGAATGTATCTTACCGACATCAGGAAAAATTACAGGTGTGACTTCTGGACCCCCTTTTACCTATAGAATTACACTTGATGATGGTACTATACAAAATAATGTAGTTGAAGAAACGATTAAACGAAAGGATCCTACTTTGTTAACAGATGGATTTAGTAAGAATGAAATCTATCGATCCCTTCAAGCGGTGAATGGATTTGCATTTTTACAAATCTTAGAAAATCACGAAGATATGATTCTTGCGTTAGATTCAATTAAACTAACGGAGGATACATTTGTATTTATAAATGATGTATGCAATCATTTATTTCAATTACCAGAAGGGATGGAAACCTTTTCTTATGCAGAAGCAATTGCAAAAGGTGATTTTAAAAAGCAAATTCCTGTTCTAGCCGTGATTCATCAGCTTCACTTTATTGGAACGTTACTGAACTACAAGAGAACTGCTGCATCTGTTACAACTTCAGAAAAAGTCGATACAAGCTCTGTAGATGCAGCTAAGAAACAAGTGGAGGATGCAACCAAGAAAGTGGATGATCAAAAAAAGAAATTAGAAGCAATAAATACCGAATTGGAGAGATTTAAAACAGATCTCAAAGATATTTCATTTCCTAAAACTCTAACATCGGCGGAGAAAGGTGTTCAATTGCAAATTACAACTGCAGAAAAATCACTAGATTCAGCAAACGTAACATTAATAAACAAAAAAGAAGAAAACATAAAAGAACTTGCAAAATTAAATGCAATCGATACGAATTTAAATTTAACAGATAAATCTACGAGAGAAAAGGCGTTGATAGAGCGTACAACAATTCAAACGAATCTTGCTGCAATCAAGGGCGCGATTACTAAGTTTGATTCTGAATATAATAGATTAAAAACCGAGTTAGATGGTATTCTTGATTTTTACATAGGAACAAATCCTACTCTGCCGACGGGTATATCCCCCCCTACTGGTGTAACAATTCCTACACCCAGTATGAAGGCCATTGCATTATTTAAACGGTATGATATTCGCAACAAAGAAAAAGAGGATATTGAAAAAGAGATAAAAACACTCGAAGCAACTCTTGCAGAGGCAGAGAAAGCATTTGAAAAAGCATCTGCAGGAGTTGCTGCAAATGAAGCAAAAGGTAAAGAAACGGCTGGAATGTTTGTAGTTCCTGACTTTCGAGGTGATCTTGTTGCAAAATATAAATATGCCATGAATTTTACATTAAATACGAAAGAGGTTTCAATGAATCTAGATGAAATTGTAAAAAATATATATCGATCTATACGAGATTCTACCTTTGGTATTCAATCACTTGAAACGGTACAAGTTAATTTAAAGAATGCACAGTTTCTTCCTACACCTGGTGTACCAGAAGCCATTGCCGCAATAGCACCAGGAACAATTGGATCATTAGCAACTCCTATAAATGCACGTGCAGAGGAAGCAGAATTGATTGAACTTGCTTCAAAACAGGTTTCCTTAGAAGATAAACAATTACTGAATACAATTACAATGTTAGGAATTGATTTTATAGAGGCCTATGGATCCTCTGTAAAACAATCTTTTCTAGACAGCCGACCTGCTGCAAAAAAGAAGGATCCTTTTAGTTATTCAGACATTGATCAAATGGTTCAAATTACTAAAAAAGGTCTTCCTACCACTCCTACTGCAACTATGCCTAAATACACGTGGGAGAAGGCACAGGAACAGTATGATAGAATTAAAGGACTTATGGGGGAGTATCAACGTATGAAGGATAAAATTAGTATTTCGTAAATTTATTTTATAGATTAGATCCTAATAACACTAAAGAAAATCCCCTGCGGGAATTTTCTTTAGTGTTATTAGGATGCATCCCCATCCCCGCAAAGCGGGGATGGGGATATATTCTACTAATGGAAAAGATTTGCTTCGCAAATCTTTTCCATTAGTAGGATGCAGCTTATGGCTGGTCGGCAATGCCGACCAGCCATAAGCAGTATTCTATAGATAGTATAGAAAAAACCCTTTGGGTTTTTTCTATACTATCTATAGAATGCATCTATAAAATAGATAGGCTGCTTCGCAGCCTATCTATTTTATAGATTAGATCCTAATAACACTAAAGAAAATCCCCTGCGGGGATTTTCTTTAGTGTTATTAGGATGCATCCCCATCCCCGCAAAGCGGGGATGGGGATATATTCTACTAATGGAAAAGATTTGCTTCGCAAATCTTTTCCATTAGTAGGATGCATCACCCATTAGATCAATATGGGTTAGATGGGTGTTACTATATTCGATCCAATGTATACGATGTTCCAGAATGGAATCAGTTGCATACAATGGTTCCTTTAAAAAAACAAACCTACACCATTATTCCTCATTTACATGGAGTTGATACTCAGTATGAAATAGGATCGATTCTTGCCATAGGAACCTATGGAAAAGTATTTCATGCAAAACGGGCCCGACAAGGAGGAGATCGAAATATAGTCATTAAAGAGCATGAAACAAATAAACCTTCCTCCTATATACTTCACGAAGCTATACTTCATGCAATTGTTCACAAAACATTTACAGAGATTGGATTAGGATGTGTGATTCCTGAATTATATGAAGTTACCACACGAAAACCTCATTCGATTTGTATGGCCATGGAATGGGTGCAAGGATCTACCCTCTTACACTATTTTCATATCTATTTAACAAGGATTCGAAATGCCGCAACGACTCCTATTCTACCAGACTCCTTGCAACAAGCCAGAGCCAAGAATGATGCATTAGTGTTAGATGTGTTAGTGCAAGTTGCCATTTATCTCACTATCTTACAAAAGAAATTACAGTTCAACCACCGTGATTTAAAAATTAATAATGTATTAATTCGACATACATCGGCTAGAAGTCGATCTATTCTACGATTATTAGATCATCCCCTTTTATCAAAACCGTGGGAATGTCGTCACGATGTGGTGGTGATTGATTTTGGGTTTTCCTGCATGATGGGACTAACTCCATTTGAAGCTGGAACTTTCTTCAAATCCTATCCTCCTTCCATAAATTCAGGACGAGATTTAGCTTTATTTATCTATTCCATTCATGTATTTTTTCCACTGGATCAATATCTCTCTCCTTCTCTATGGACTTTCTTACAATCTTGTATGACAATCCCTGTCGGATCTACAATGGTTTCATTGTTTAATGGAATTCAAACAAATGGAACTCCGTGTTCACCAGGATCCATCATTCCATTTGATGAAGGAATTTATCACTTCTTACAAAAGAAAGAAGTCAATTTAAGTTCCTGCGATCCCTTTGTCTTCTTAAAGAATGTGAACCATAGTATGGGAGGGGGATAAAATTGATAAGTTTTTTACCTATTATTATAGTCTATATACTACGTAATGACCTCTTTACAAACCTTTCTTAACTCTCACCGAGTGGAGAAGGGTGCGGAATGGAATTTAACAGGAATTGGATCCGATCTAGGATCTTACTTTGTACCTCCTGAAGAGTATGAAACATTTCTAGCACTTCACCGTACAAGGGTCTTTATTAACAAGCAACCCTCTTACATGTTGGAGAAGCACATGGATGGCAAAGGTCCCCTTATTGTGGATCTAGATCTACGTCACCCAGCAGGAGTTCCGTTAGAACGTCGATTTACAACAGAGCATCAGCATCAATTTATTGAAGCCTATGCATCCGCTTTGGCAAGATTTGTCGATATTAGTCAACTTCCTACTGATTTGAGTTTCTATGTTCTTACAAAACCAGGCCCAGAACATGCTGCCGATCATCATAAAGATGGGATTCATATTCAGTGCCCTTCCATTACTGTAACACCAGAGTTGCAATATGTGATTCGTGGTTATTTATTGGAACAGAAAGTGATTGAAACTATCTTTGCAGATACAGAGCTTACAAATGACGCAACGGATTGTTACGATGTCTCTGTGATTCATCGAAATAACTGGTTCTTTTATGGAGCCGGTAAACCAAACAAGTCCCAATATAAAATTCAAGAAGTGATTACGATTCCAAGAGATTCCTTAAAGGATGTTTCGGTTGCAGAGATACCTGATAAAATAGTTCTCGAAGAGGATGCGATTCCTATCAACACGTTAGAGATTACAAAATTATTATCAATTCGACGAAATCATGATGTGCTAACACCTCTTGTTATGCATGAGGAGACCGCGGCTGAATATAGAAAATTAGTTACAGCGTGGGGACAGGGAAAAGCAGTACCTTCAAAAGTATCTACACCTCTTATACTTCCTTCTACACTTCGTCACGAGACTGTCTCGGATGGAGGGAGTGAATCATTAGTAGGAGTTCCTGCCAATGAGGATGAAATTGCACGAGCCTATCGCTTGGTAAAAGAATGTTTGAATGCTGAAAAACGCTGCGGCGAATATCATGATTGGATTAATATGGCAATTTGTTTAAAG
>Ga0164293_10003327_pt1 | contig 13698 bp, 17 predicted proteins | sample GEODES118metaG_FD_111487 | JGI IMG/M metagenome (GOLD analysis project Ga0164293, IMG submission 111487) | Eutrophic lake water microbial communities from Lake Mendota, Wisconsin, USA - GEODES118 metaG | ecosystem: Environmental > Aquatic > Freshwater > Lake | place: USA: Lake Mendota... | reverse complement strand
GAGGGGCCGGGCTTCGTTCTGACAACGGCATCACGGGGTTGGCGTTACTGGCGTTTTTAGGAGCGGGACACACCACGCAGCAGGGAAAGTACCAGGGAGTGGTTTCACGCGGCCTCAAGTATCTCGTGGAGACTCAAGCCACGGACGGTTTTCTCGGGGGCCAGGCGATGAATTTCGAACGCACCTACTGTCACGGGATGGCCTTGTTGGCATTGGGAGAAGCCCTGGCGATGACGGGCGATGAGGGGCTGCGCGGAGCTGTCCAGCGAGGTGCGGCCTATACGGTCAACACACAGTCGCGACAAGATGGCGGATGGCGTTACCAGCCGGGCGAGGCAGGAGATATGAGCCAGTTTGGTTGGCAAGTGTTGGCGTTGCGGAGCGCGCAGATGGGAGGCGTGACCACGCCGCCAGCGACGCGTGACGGGATGCAGCGGTTTTTGGAGGGGGCGACCCGTGGGCCATTTCGAGGGCTGGGCTGCTATCGCCCCGGAGAGGGCCCGAGTCCCACAATGACGGCTGAAGCCTTGCTTTGTCGACAACTTTTGGAGCAGCGGGTTGACCCGCGCACGGCAGATGAGGCGAGCAGCTACCTGCTGCAGACATTGCCGTCGCTTAACTCGGTCAATGAATACTACTGGTATTACGGCACCTTGGCGCTTTACCACACCGGTGGGCGGGCATGGGAGATCTGGAATCAACGTTTGACCGACGTATTACTGCGACGGCAGGTGCAGGCGGGAGCCGACGCGGGAGCTTGGCCAGCCGATGGAATGTGGGCTGGTTATGGTGGAAAGGTCTTTTCAACGGCAATGAGTACGCTTTGCCTCGAAGTTTACTACCGGTATTTGCCCCTGCACGAGCAACGTTAACGGCGATTGTAGGAGTTCCCCAAGGGCTGGCTCCCGGTCAACGCTCTGCGAAAGCGGAGCATGGGGAGGGGAATTGTCCTCCCATTTCAAATCGCTGCAGGGAGGCTGCCTGACATCGCGGACCGACGACTGCCGACCTTGCAGTCCTTGAATTCGGGCGGAACGGGCGTTGGAAAATCGCCCGGTTTGACACGCGCTGGCCGTGGTTCCTAGAATAGAGAGATTGAGTGCCAGTTGGTTTTTGCCGAGGTTTTCCCATGTTTCATGATTTGCTTGTCGCTCCGTTGGCTTGGACCATCGGCATGACGGAACTGATTTGGATCGCGATCATTTTCGTGCTCCTTTTCGGAAGTGCCCGTTTGCCCTCGTTGATGCGAAACATGGGAAGAAGCATTAACGAGTTCAAGGCTGGAATGCAGGACAAGCCCGCCGCAGGGAAGATCGAAGGCGGCGAAGAGGAGTAATTGGCCGGCGATTTTTCGAGATGAAGGCCCCTTCGCGGTATCAGAATTGAAGTTGGACCGGGGCAGAATTTATCGGGGGCGGAGTCGCGCCGGCAAGTTCCGGTATACTCCTGTGACGGACAACTGCTTTGATTCCGAGCGCCCGACCAAGTTGTTGGGAAAGGGGTTTTGGGATAGCGGGAGTTGTGGGATAGCGGGACCGAAATTTCTTTCGGCATTTTCGCGGGCTAATTGGAGCAGTTGAAAAGCGAATGTTTCCAGGTGGAATTGGTACCAGTGAGCTGTTGATAATCGGTGCCTTGGCGGTGCTGCTGTTTGGCGCCAAGTTGCCGGATGTTGCCCGTAATTTTGGCCGATCTTATCAGCAATTTCGCAAGGGGCTCAGCGACCTGCAAAGTTCCTTCACAGCCGAGGTCAACGCGCCGGCCAAATTCGACTCGCGGCAGCAGAAGGTTGCGCATTACAAAGACGCTGCGGACGAGTTTGAGTCGCCTCCTCCGCCGCGTTTCGAGCCAACGCCTCCGCTCGGCCAGGAAGCCGCAGCAGTCGGTGAGGGAGCAGCGCACAAATCTGAGTAAGTTGGCCTGCGACGGTGACTGGATGTTGAGCGGTGGTGCACCGGCCAGCAGCAGCGGAACTGGCGGCAGATGTCAGGAGTTGTCGGCTGGGCGATTGTGATGAGCGATAATTGCTGATGGGGCGTCGAACGGCGGAAGTTTGAGGAAGCGAGATCGTCAGGAGGGCGAGCAGCGTGGTTTCCAGCGAAATGAAATCCGGCGACACAGAAGATGTCAGTGTCCGGCAGCGCTGGCGGTGGCGCTTGGAATACGCTGCCGCACGGGCTGTGATTTCCATGGTTCAATTGCTGACCCCGCAGCAATGTGTTGCCTTGGCCAAGGGCCTGGCGTGGTTGCTTGCCGACGTATTTAAGGTGCGCCGCCGGGTAACGGAAGAGAATCTGACCGCCGTCTTTCCCACGGCGACACCCGAGCAAGTCCGTTCAGCGACGCGGGAGATGTGGTACCACCTTGTGATGATGGGGTGTGAAGTCGTGCTCGCGCCCCGAAAAATTCACAGCACCAATTGGCGCAAATACGTCACGATTCGGGATAAGCGGTTGATGACCGGCTACCTGATCGATTACCGCCCGCTCGTGGCCGTTTCCGGGCATTATGGAAACTTTGAGATGGCCGGTTATGCCACCGGTTTATTGGGCTTCGCCAGCCACACCGTCGCCCGGGCCTTGGATAATCCCTACCTCGACCGGTACATCAACGATTTTCGCGCGACGAATGGGCAATTCATTTTGCCGAAAGATGGCAGTGCGACCGCGGTTCAGAAAGTTCTCGATGATGGAGGGATCATTGCGATTCTTGGCGATCAGCATGCCGGCACCAAAGGCTGCTGGGTCGACTTCCTCGGGCGTCCGGCAGCTTGTCACAAAGCCGTTGCCCTGTTCACCCTCGAGTCAGAAGCACCGATGATGGTCAGCTACTGCCGGCACACCGACCGGCCGTTTCATTTTGAAGTCGGCTGCACCGGGATTGTCGACCCCCAGGACATGGCTGATGAGCTGCGCGACGTCAAGTCGCTGACCCAGTGGTACAACGATCGCATGGCACAGGCAATTGCTCTTGCGCCCGCCCAGTACTGGTGGCTCCATCGCCGATGGAAGGAAAAGCCAATTCGGCAAACGAAAAAACTCCGCGAGGCGGGTTAATGTTGCCGGGGATTTTGGCGTTGAGTGCGCCAGCAGGGGCAAGGTTGACCACGAAGGACACGAAGAGCACGAAGGAGTGGAGTGCGCGAGGGAAAGACCACGAAGGAGTGGAGTGAGAGAGGAAAAGCTGTGCCGCTGAGGAGGTTGGGCGGGCGGTTAGCTCGTCAGGTAATCAGCTTCGGGCAGGAGGATTGGCGACCGGTGGGAGATTTTGGCGCTGAGTCAGCCAGCAGGGTTGAGGTTGACCACGAAGGACACGAAGAGCACGAAGGAGTGGAGTTGCGCGAGAGGAAAGCTGAGCCGTGGAGGAGTTTGGGCGGGCGGTTAGCTCGTCAGGTAATCAGCTTCGGGCAGGAGGATTGGCGACCGGTGGACAGTCGCGGTGCTTTACAGACGCTGATTGAATTGAGTTGCGCTTGGAAACGACTGTTTGGTCGAGTCGGAACCATAGGTGAGCAAAACGTCTGCTCGAGATTCGAGGGTGAGAGAGAGTTAGTTCCGCGTTTCTTGTTTTCCTAAATGCTCTCTACGAAGACACCGCGGCGACGGCGTTCGGACCGCCGGGCGTCGTCAATTGCATCGGCAACTTTGCGGACATTGGCGATCCCTTTGAGCACCAATTCGGGGTGCGTGACATCAGAGCTTTTTACTGTGATATGTCCCACGCCCAGCAAGTTCTGGATCGGCCCTTGCCGAAACATTACGTCGCTGACATCAATCAGTTCGACACGATTGGTAGTTTGGACGAGGATCCCGTCCCGGTGCTTGAGTCGCTGGTTGGTCAATTCATAGCGGTGTGAAAGTCGGTGGTAGCCGTACGCCGCCAAGAGAGCACTCCAGATCGCCAGGATGGCTCCCAAAACGATGTACCAAGCGACGGAGTTGCCGCTGAACCACCACAGCACGACTACCAGCATTCCGATCGAGACGACGGCGGCGACGAGCCAGGACCCAAACATGGTCCGCGGCGAATATCCACCTTCCCACAAGACCGTTTCCTCGATCTCTTTTTGCTCAGCGGGCCCGTTCGGCCGCATGTTCTGGGGGTATTGCGATTTGGGGTCCAACGATTTGGCGCTTTCGCTCGAAGAAGGTTTCGCAGGGCGTTCGGACATGTTAAGCCTCAAGGCGCACACGGGGGGAGGGGACACGCGATCAGATTAGCCGATCCGATGCTCGTTCGGAAGTCGCACCACAATTCTGCGGCGAAGTCGTATTCTGTGATGTGGCCGATTTCTTGGCGAGAACTCTTCCGGGGCAGCAGAACTTTTCGGACTGCAGCCGATTGGGCAGGCTGGGGGCCTTTTCCCGAGGGGCCGGAAAGCGGGTTCCCTTTTAGGCTCCTGCACAGGATAATTGGGCTCGTTCCGGCCAAGACACCGGAGGGTATCCCCAGACTGGCGAGCCAAACATGAAGTGCCCCTTTTGCCGGGTTGATAACGACAAAGTGATTGACTCCCGGACCAGTGAGGATGGATTCAGCATCCGTCGCCGCCGCGAATGCCAAGGCTGCAATAAGCGGTTTACGACCTACGAGCGGGTGGCTGAGCTGGACATGCGAGTAGTCAAGAAAGACGGCAGTCGCCAGCCGTTCAGCCCCGACAAGATTCGCCGGGGTTTGGAGTTGGCCTGTTGGAAGCGGCCGATTCCGACGGAATCTGTCGAGCGAATCATCTGCGAAATTCTTCAGGACATTTATCTGCTCGGGGACGAGGAAATCGAGAGCGATCGAATTGGTGAAATGGTGATGGAGCGGTTGTTCAAAGTCGACCAGGTGGCCTACATTCGTTTTGCCAGTGTGTACCGCGAGTTCAAGGACGTTCGGGATTTCGTCGAAGAAGTCCAGCCTTTTTTATACCGCAACAGCAAACAGCGTGATCGCAGCTGAATAAGGCGGGGTGCAAGAAGATGGAGTTGAGTCATTTCGATGCCGCCGGTCGAGCCCGCATGGTTGACGTCGGACCCAAGTCTGAAACTTCGCGGCGAGCCGTGGCGACAGCAACGTTGCGAATGCAGGAAGTGACCCGGGCTCGAATTGAGCAAGGCCAGATCGGCAAGGGTGACGTGCTGGCTGTTGCTCGGTTAGCCGGAATTCAGGGGGCCAAGCAAACCTCACAATTGATTCCGCTTTGCCACCCGCTCCGGCTGGATGGAATCGAACTCGACTTCGAGTTTCCGCGACCTGGCGAACTGTTGATTCGGGCTACTGTACTGGCAACGGACCGCACTGGCGTGGAAATGGAAGCCCTGACTGCAGTCTCAGTCGCCGCCCTGACTGTTTACGACATGTGCAAGGCGATTGATCGCGGGATGGAAATTGCCTTGATCCAACTGCAAGAAAAGGCGGGTGGCAAATCTGGGCTGTGGCGGCGGAATTCGGCAGTCGCGAACGAGCAATCACCCGCAAATGGTGGCTCATGAGTCGACGCCACAAGACTGCTCCACGGATGCCGCTGGAGGAGGACGCAGAGAGCTCGGCTGGCTGGTCGCGCGTAGAAGTTCCCGCTGTGGAATCGCTGTTGGCCGAGTGCCCGGTTGTGCCAGCCGCTCGGGTTGGGGTCCTGACCGTTGGCCGTGGCCAATTGGCAAGGGAGTTGGCCGGGCGTTGGCCAGCAGCCTCGATTGAATGCCTGGTGCTCGATTCATTTCAGGCCGCGTTGGTGCGGGAGGGTGGCGAGGTTCCGGCGAACTTGCAGATCGGCTGCGCCGCGGATTGGGTGGCTGGGCCCTACGATCTGATCTATGCACCGCTGCGCAGACGCGAGTCTGCCGAACTCAATCGCGACCTCGTTCAATCCGCATTTGTGCATCTTAAGCCGGGCGGCGAGTTGTTGGTTGGTGTCGACAGCCAGAGCCACCCTGCCCTGCTTGAAGAACTGCGCGAGTGGACGCGGCCGGTGGAATGTCAGGTCGAACCCCGCGGTTCCGTGTTTCGCTTGAAGAAAGCGAATGAGCTCAAGCGGGTGCGAGAATTTCGGGCTGAAGTGGTCTATCGGGATGCCGAGCGTTTGCTTCGGTTGTACACGCGCCCGGGGGTGTTTGCTCATCGCCAACTTGATCCCGGTGCTCGGCAGATTCTCAAAGCAGTTGTTGTCCACAGCGGCCAGCGCATCCTTGACCTGGGCTGCGGCAGTGGTGCGATCGCTATCGGCTTGGCCGCAAGGGACGCGTCGCTGGATGTCTGGGCAGTAGATAGCCATGCCCGGGCAGTCGAGGCGACTCGGATAGCGGCTGAACGGAATGAACTCCGTAACTTGCAAGTCGTCCTGTCGCATACGGCGGACGTGCCGGGAGCCGGGAGTTTTGATCTCGTAACCGCGAATCCACCCTACTTTGCCAACTTCGAAATCGCGCGGCGCTTTTTGGATGGAGCCGTCAGAGCCTTGCGGCCCGGGGGCGAGTGTTTGCTGGTGACCAAGTTACCGGGATGGTATCGCGAACATGCAGCTCAGTGGCTGGCGGAAGTCGAAGTTTGGTCCAGTGGTCATTACCACCTGGTTCGCGGCCGGAAGCCGTAACGGATGAAGTTGGCAGGTTTGGCTTGGCCCCACCCGGCCACGCATCGTTTGCTGCTTTTGCAGCGACGCAAAATGCGCGGAGCATTACGGCTCCGGCGGATGCCAACCTGCCTGCGGTTGTGGCTGGCGGAGCAGTGCACGGCCAGACACGGTTTGGGGGGCTCTGTCGGAACTACTTGCGGCGGACAATCAGCAGGTCGGTGCGACAACTGCTACAGGCAATGCGAAGGCAACTGCCGTTGGAGAGGAAGCCAAACCGTCTCGTTTGGGAACAGGTATCTGGCTGGTCGGGCAAAGCGAGGTTGGCTCGCACTTCTGGATGGCCGTGGCACTCAAATTCACCGGACAATGGATCCAGCTTGATGCAGGCGAACCGCAATTCCGACTCAGTGGCCGATTCTGCCCGGAGGAATTGATTGAGCGATTGGAACAATTGAGCTGCATCGAGGTCCAAGCCCCGGAGAACGGCAAAGGCTTGACGTGCGCGCCGCAGTTCTTCGCCGCCCGAGTGTTCGGTGCAAGCGACGAGGAGTTGGAGATTCTCCCCGGCATCGACTTGGGAAAGGGCCATCGTCTGCAAGGATGACGAATGCTCTGACGGTTGGGGGCAATCGAGTTCCCACCCATCAAACGGAACCGGCAGCCAATCGGAGGATGCCGCCCAAACTTCATCTGCTTCGGCTTCGGTTGGGGTGGCTTGCGTGGCCGGAACGGGCGTCGCCTGATGGGCGAGCAGCGCTGCGGTTTCAAGTTCCGCTGCGATTCGGCCGGCAATAATCTCAAGCAGATTCGTATCGTTGTCGCTGAGTTCGCGTTTGGTTTCACCAGCAAGCCAAAGCGTTCCGTGAAGGTTGTCCAGCGAAGCGATCGGAATGCAAACGGCTGCACGGCTGGTGACGGGGGCTTGCCAGCTGGCAACTTCGCTTCGAGAGTTCAGGACGACGACGCTTCCGGATAAAGCTTCAATGTCGGCTTGGCTTTGATCGAGCAGGCGGCCTGTTCCATTGGCATGGTGGTAATGTGGACCGATCCCGGCCCGCTGAACCAGCATCGTGGTCCCGGCATCGAGCACCATGACGGCTGCGGATTCGTAGCCGAATTGGGAACAAGCGGTTTGCAGCAGTTGGGTGAGTAAGCGATTGAGCTTTTCAGTCCGGTCTTTGGTCAGCGCCACCCGTCCGGGGACCGCGAGTTGGGTTTGAGCCAAACGCAATTCATCACGGTACTGTTGCAGTTGGTGGTAAAGCGAGCTGATGGCGGTTGCCAGTTGATCGCAATGCTCGCGGCTGGCCGCCGGTTTGCCTGCCGGAATGCCCGCCGACAGGTCCGTGATCTGGAGGCGTCCGGCGGCAGCCGACTCGGGAAGACGCTCGGCTTTCCGCCGGCGGAAACTGGACCGGGACTCTTCAAAGTCGAGAACCCAGCCGGTGGCCGATTCGAAAGCTGCGGTCAGAGGTTGGCAAATGGCCGGGACTCCAGCCGGTACCAAGGCAGATGGCTCAGCCGGATTGCAGAGTCGAGGGAAAGAAGAGGATTCGGACATGGGGGGCGGTGCTCGTGAGCTGCATGCTGGCCCTCCAATGGCCCTGAATTGACTTGTTTAAAGTTCGCGGCCCGGTTTCTTGCGGCAGTCCATGCCGGGCGACCCGAGGCGAGGTGCATAGGTCAGATCGACCTGAAGTGCGTTAATCTTTGCCCAGATAAACGAGTCGGCGGGAAAAATTTGTGCACGGCGGGAGATTTGCCGGATGTTCCGCATATGAGGCTAAATGAAAGGAGCTTGCCTGCGTGCACCCGGCTACCATTTGCCGACAGCAACGCTCGGATAGGGCGCCCAGTGCTGTATTCGCGGCGGTTTTTCGAGGAATCTGGAGAGCAAACCGCCGATATTGCAGAGGTTAAGTTTCGGGGCGCTCGTCCCGAAGGAGCATTGACGATGGCACTCAGCGGACGGCACAATCGTCGGCCAAACCGCGTTTTTGGTCACTTTTTGGGTGTGACCCTTGCTGACTCTGGGGAAAATCGATAGATTTGGGGGCTTTCCCAAACCCGAGCATTTCTGGGCGGATGGAGTCTGTCGGGCCCCGAGCGGAGCTTCGTTTTTAAGGAATTGAGTTGTGGCTGGTACGAAATCATTTCTGGCGAAACCGAACGAACTTGATAAGCAGTGGTGGTTGGTCGATGCGAGCGATGCCGTTGTCGGACGCTTGGCCTCGGAAATCGCCATGGTGTTGATGGGCAAGCACACGCCCAAGTACACCCCGCACGTGGACACTGGCGATTTTGTCGTCGTGATCAACTGCGAGAAGATTCGCTGCACTGGCAACAAGATGGCGAACAAGACTTACACCTGGTTTTCCGGGTACACCGGACTGCGAACCGAGACAGCGGAACACCGCCTCAATCGGGCTCCGGAATTGATCATTAAGGAAGCGGTACGACGGATGTTGCCCAAGAACAAACTTGGCGTCGACATGCTGAGCAAGCTCAAGGTTTACAAGGGCGATGCTCACCCGCATCAGGCTCAAAACCCTCAACCGTTGAAGTTTGAAGCAGTATCCAATTAGGAAGGTGACCTTTGCGTGGGCCGGGCCCTGGTTTGAAGACTGGGGGCGGTGAGTTCGGCAAAGTGACAAAACAAGTAACGGCGAACATCAGGAATTCAGGCAAACATGATTGCGAGCAAGAAAGACCCTAAGACCGGCGAATTTTTGGGCACTGGACGACGCAAGACCTCGGTAGCGAGCGTGCGTATCAAAACCGGTTCGGGCAACGTGACCATCAACGGTCGGACGTTTGAAGACTATTTCCCGGTAATGACCCAGCGGACTTACATCACCGATACGCTGGAGGCCGTTGGGCTCGGTGGCAAGATTGACATGTCGGTCACGGTTTCCGGTGGCGGACCAGCTGGACAATCAGGTGCCTGCCGCATGGCATTGGCTCGTGCCTTGTGCGGAATGGATGCCGAGAACTTTCCGAAGCTTCGTCATGAAGGCTTTCTGACGCGGGATTCCCGCATGAAGGAACGCAAGAAGTACGGTTTGCGAGGTGCCCGCCGCGGAACCCAGTTCTCGAAGCGTTAGTTTCGAGCGACAGTTCAAGTATCGAACGACGACCGGAGTGGCTTGCGAGCTGGCTCCGGTTTTTTTATGCGCAGTCCGGAAGGCAGGTTCGAGGATGAGTGGCGCGATACCCGGCTGAGAAGAAGGTAAGAGATAGTTGTTAGTAGTTGGTAAGCAGGAAAATTAAAAACGACGAACCCAAACCGACTAATGCATGACGCGAAAGGCTGCGTGCGAAGGCTCTGAGGTGCGGGGTTTGGCCACGATTGAGCTGCTGAACCGGGGGATGGGGCGGCCCCGGTTGAGAAGAAGTTGTGGGACAAGGTGGCAAGGTCACGGCCGTTAGTTTGAGCGGGCGCGGAGTCGTTGCCCTTGAGGATTCGCTTAATTGAGGTGCGATTAAAAAAAGAATCGCACAGGCCAACCGGCTGCGGTGGTTGACCTGTGCGATGGTTGAGACGTTGTTTCGCGTTGCCTGATTGCGATTCAACGCCACTGTGTTGTGGGGGCCGAGCGAATGGGATTGCGCGTCTCGCGATCGATCTTCATTGGCTCTTGAGGGCTAGTTGGCGGTGAGTTGAGGTCTGGTTCGGGCAGTGCTTCAGGAATCGAGTCGAGGTCATCGATGTCCGGGGCCTGTTTGCGAACCGTAGGTTTGAGATTGGAGTCCGCGGCCGGACCGCTGCCAGCCTTGTATGGGTCGGAAAAAATGGAGCCCACCCGCCCGTAGACAGGATCGGCCCTTTCGACGATTCCAGGAAAAGCCGGATAGTGGTAGTCATAGGGGCCGCAGCACATCGAGCAGCCACTGAAGCCCAGGGCGGCGGCACCTGCGAGGCAGGTGAGAGCGATGCTGGCGGGCAAGCGGAGGATAGCTTTCATGGCAGGGCCTTAGGGTGAGCGTAGCGTGAGTCGAAAGTAGGCGGCGCGATTTGGACTGGGCTATTTTCCATCGGTCTTGATGGTGGCCCGGATTCCGGGTTTGGCCTTGGACGGGTCCTCAACTCCAAACTTTTCCCAGTTGAATTGGCTGGTTGAAATCGATTCCCGGCTAGTCGCTTCCAGTGAGGAAGTGATTGGGTCTCGGGCTGGCTCGGTACCCTGAATCGTTCGCAGATTTTGCGGCTTTGCAGGTGCGACAGCTTCTTCATACCCGACCTGTCGGATGGAAGAGTTCAGCGAATTGCGCAGCGGATGTCGCAAGGTTTGCTCGCCTGGAGCAGGCAAGGCATTTTCCGGCGATTCCAGGCTGGGGCTGATTTCTTCGACCGGCGTGGGGTTGTTCAGGTTGGCGGGAATCGATTCAGGAATCCCGCAGTCGCCTGTTGCACAGCCGTTACCGCCATCCAGCGTCGCGCTGATGGGGCCTTGGCTGATGACGCCCGGACGAGTCCAGCCATAATTGACCTCGCGGCTGGCGGAGCGGCGACGGGCCAGTTCGGCGGCGTCGTGGTAGGCCTTTCCGGTCCAGGGACCTTCGGCAAACTCGATGCCGTTGTAGGCAAGAATCGTCCCCTTGCGGCGATGCACCAGCGCGATCGACTTGTTGTACTCGGCCAAGGCCGTGTAGAACGAGATCTCAGCTTGGGCATTGCGGCGTTGAGCATCGAGCACGGTGTCAATCGTTTCCACGCCAACTTCAATCGTGCGGTCAAAGTGCATCAATTCCTGGGTGGTGTAGGACCAGCGATTGAATGCGATTTGCAGCGCCCGGTAATTGGCGGCCGCTGCCTGGAGCGCGTCGCCCAGTTCGCGGCTGACGTCCAGTTCGACGTCTTCCATGCGGGCGTGTTCTTGAGCCAGTTTCAGCTGAGCGTTCCGCACGTTGGCCAGTTCACGTCGGAAGCCGACATTGGCACGGGCTTCGAGGCCGAATTGAAGTTCCTGGAAGCGACCTTCAAACAATTCGTTGTACGCCCCGCTGCTTGGGTTGGGGAAGACAGGAGGTGGACTGTCGTAGCTGACCAAGTTGTCACCGAGCCCGAGGAAGCGATAGAGCATGGTGGCGTTGACTTCGGGCAGCAAGCCATTCTTGGCATAGGCGACAGCGAGTTCCCGCTTTTTCAATTCCCAACGTTGTTGCCGCAGTTCGGGTCGGAACAGCAGAGCCTCGTCGACCGACGCGTAATAGTCGAAGGCGATTGGGGCCAGCGACGGTTCATCAGTCGGCCGAATGATCTGGCCGTCAGAGCGGGCAATGCCCAGCAACCAGCGGAGGCTGCTTTCAGCTGACAACAGCGTATTGAACGCGTCGACAACTTGTTGTTCAAAGAAATAATACTGTTCACTGGCCTGGGCGTACTGTTGAATCGTGACGTCAGCCGGAGGCGTATCGAATTGGTTCTTGATTACTCGCCAGGTCTTGAGGGCGGCATCGCGACCCTGTTTGGCGGCCTCGAGATTGCGATAGGCGGCTTGCAAATCCCAGTAGCGGATTTCGACGTTCGTAACCATGTTTTGGAGCTGGGCTTCCAAATTGGCAATCGTCTGGTCAGTGCCGATCCGCGAGACAATAATCGGGAGGCGATTGATGAAAGCTCCCCGGCCCCGCAACAAAGGCTGCCGCGCTTCGACTTCGAGGTTGGCACGCCACCAACTGGGCAGAACCTGGAACCCACCCTCCGATTGCAAGGGAATGTTGTTGTTGGTGTAGATGTTCGAGTTGCGGACAAAAAGCTGCGTACCTTCCGCGGTCTTCTTGGCGATTTGGCTCTGCCAAGTCACTTGGTCTTGCTGGAAAACCTGGGGGCTAATCGGATTGATCAGGGTGTTGTTGCGGGGCTCGTCGGACTTGGCCCAGAACAGGTTGCTCGAGACTTGCGCGTCAAACTCAGCCAAGGCAGCTTCGACCCCTTGGTTGGCATCGAGTCCGGAGTTGGTGGTGATCACGCTTGGTTGAGGAAGGTTGCCGGCAATGTTCAGCAGTCCCGGTTCGGACTCGCGAATGCCAACGCTATAGAAAGTGCCAACGCCTTGAGGGCCGGTAGTCAGCGTATCGATGCCGGGCGAGACGCGACTGCCCTGCAGGGCCGGAGTGCCATAACCGCGAATCACCTTGCTGTTCTGCAGGGCGATGGCAACGCATTCTTCCAGCGTCAGATCGTAAAAAGAATCGAAATCGGGGTCGACCACCGTGACTGGAGGCTTGGATTGAGCCACTTCCTCGAGGCGCGAGGCTTCCACGTCCGGGTATTCAACCTGGGTTGCTTGTTCGAGATAATGCGACAGGCTTCCGTTGTCGCGCAAATAGAGCGGTTGACTAGGTGAGCAACCGGTCGCAATCAGGAAAACGACCAGCAGCCAGGCAAGTCTGTGGCGTAAGGTGCAGCTCATTGGATTTCCATATCCGTGCTGACGTTCGAATTGACTGCCGGCTCGCAGCAAGCCTGCAAATCAAGCGGCAGCGTCGCAGCACACTGCCGAAATCGAACCCCCCAACGGTCAATTTCAGGAGCTGCTTGTAGGCGCAAGCAGCACTGTAATTTTCCGTTAATGGAGGTATCGGCGGTCTGGCCGTCAAACTTTGCCTAATCGGAATATATTTTCCCATGAATTTTCCGCTGGGCATTAGGCTTGGCTGTTTGGGTGCTTTGAGGGGGCTGGGTGTGGCTTGTGAAGCCGGAAGAGGCATTGGTTCTTCTGCTTCGTTTACGAGTGGCATTGCGCTAGCCCCTCGGCTTCAACGTATTCTCTTGCCGGAGTTGGTGACCCGGCTGCTCTGCGTTCCCGCGGGGCCACTTTCGCTTCGCTTGCCAGTTTGAGGCGGCAGGCATGCCTTGGTTTAGGATGGCAAGAGTCTGGAGTTTTGACCTCCGGGAGTTGGAGTCCGCACCCAGTTGTTACGCGTGCTTAATAAGGGCCTGCCCGGGGGCGGCTTTGCAAAAGCGACAGGAAATCGCCCGGTTTTGTCGCCCGAAGCTTGAATTTGTCCCCTGTTTTTTGCGGAGAGAGGCGGGACCCCTTGGAAAAAGACCCGGTTTTAGCTACTATTTTCCCTTTCTTAACGGGCTGGATTTTTAGATCAGCCTGAGCCGATGTATTGGGGTTTCCGGAGTTTCG
>Ga0164293_10003326_pt1 | contig 13698 bp, 15 predicted proteins | sample GEODES118metaG_FD_111487 | JGI IMG/M metagenome (GOLD analysis project Ga0164293, IMG submission 111487) | Eutrophic lake water microbial communities from Lake Mendota, Wisconsin, USA - GEODES118 metaG | ecosystem: Environmental > Aquatic > Freshwater > Lake | place: USA: Lake Mendota... | reverse complement strand
GAGGCTGTGGTCCAGCAGTCGGCGGTAGGCCCAGGCGGGGCCGCGCAGGTATAGCTGGGGGTGCAGCAGGTCCACCAGGCCCTGATCCAGCCAGGTGGGCCAGTCCTGGAGGTACTCGCGGCGCGCGAAGGGGTGGGGACCCGGCGCCAGGGAAAGCAGGCAGTCCGGCCGCAGGGCCTTGATCCGTTGCCGCAGGCGGACCAGGAACCCGGTGAGCTGGTCACACCGCCAGGTTGTCCAGGCGGCGTCGTGGTCACGGCCCGGTCGTCGCCCCGTGGCTGCCAGGTAGGCGGCCAGGGTGGCGGGATCGTGGCCGGCCTGGACCGGCTGGGCCGGGAGCCGGTCATCCCCCTGGATGCCGGCCACCGGATAGGTGCGCACCACCTCCAGGATCAGGTCGCTGATGAAATCCTGCACGGCGGGATCGAAGCCGTTCAGCCACTCGAAGCCGTTGCGGCGCACCAGCTGCTGCTGGCGGTTGCAGGAGGCCCAGTCGGGGCGGACCGCCAGCAGCGGCCCCCCCTGGATGGTGTGGCCGCCGGCGAAGCCGTATTCGAACCAGGGGATGACCTGCAGGCCATGGTGTTCGGCGGCGTTCACGATTTCGGCCAGTGGATCCCGGCCGCGCCAGGCCGGTGCGATCGCCAGCTCCGGGCCGAGCAGGGCCTCGATGGTGCGGCTGGGGAACAGGGTGAGGCCCCGGTTCCAGACCACGGGGAAGACATGGCTGAAGCCGGTGTCCGCGATCAGGGCGATGGCGGTCTCGATTCCCTCCCGGCTGTGGAGAGCGTCGCAGTCGACATTGGAGAGCCAGACGCCCCGCACCGGTGCGGGAGCTGGTGGCTGGGCCGTCGTCTGCTGCTGCATGGGCTAGTGGTGCGCTGCGCGGCCTGCGGGGCCAGGGCCTCGCTGGTTAGGTTGGCACTCAGTGATGTCCTGCCGCCTCCTATGGCCAAGGTCGAGATCTATACCTGGACCGGCTGCCCGTTCTGCGTGAGGGCGTTGCGGCTCCTGGATCGCAAGGGAGTTGCCTACAGCGAATACGTGATCGATGGCGATGAGGCCGCCCGTGCCGCGATGGTGGCCCGCGGCTCCGATGGTCGGCGTTCCCTGCCCCAGATCTTCATCAACGATCAGCACATCGGTGGCTGTGATGCCCTCCACAGCCTGGATCGGCGCGGGGTGCTCGATGCGCTGCTGGCCGGTGCCCCCTTCGATGCGGTGGCCTAGGAGGCTGGGGCGGGAATCGGCAGCACCAGGCTGCGGAATCCCTGCTCTGCGGGGGGAAGGTCTTCGCAGCTCTTTCCCTTGCCGCCGCCCTGGCGTCGGTGGCCATCGTCGCTGAGAATCACCAGCCGATCCCCTTCCTGGAACAGGGCTTCCGGATTGAGGCCGTCCAGATCCACGCCCTCCACCTCTCTTGGTGGGTCCGCCGCTGCGCCCGTCCAGTGGAACAACCTCGGCACCAGGGGCTTCTTCGGTTGGGAGCCCGGTGCTCCGGCCACCACCAGAACACCATGGGGCGTGGCCTCGAGACTGCGGATGCCGAGGCCGCCCAGATCCAGCAGCTGGGGGTCGCCGAAGCGGGGAGGCGCCCCCTCCAGCACCGCCGCCGGATTGAGCAGGCTGGCCACCAGGGCCTTCCCTTCGATCAGCGGGTTGCGGAAGCCGATCAGCAGACTGCCTGACGCTCCGGCCCCCAGCCCTTCGATGCTGAGTCCCTGCTTGCCCTTGCCGTCCTGGGCGGCGGCCCGATCGAGCCGGAAGGGGGCATAGCGGGGATCCCGGTTCAGGTCCTCGATCAGGGAGCGATAGGGCAGCCCCACCGGCTCCACCTCCACCGAGGTACCTGCTGGCGTCAGCTGCAGCCGGGTGGCGAACAGCAGCCGACGGCTGGGGCGGGAGGCGCCGTTGCGGCCGGTGCTGTGGGAGCCGATCCAGTAGGCGAGCCTGCCCTTGCCATCGGTCGGCTCCAGCCAGGTGGCTCCTTCGAGATCGAGTTCGGCGTTGGCGTCTGCCGCTTCCGGAATGCTGGCGACGGCGATCGGCGGGCCTGCCTGCCCGATCCGGTAGATCCGCAGGGGCACCGGGGCTTCGGCCTCGTCATCGACGACCGCGAACAGCCCCTGCCCCAGGCCGAGGGCCGCCGAGGCGTTGCAGGGACCGTCGTGCAGAACCAGCTGCGGGGCCGTGGCGGCGCTGGCCGGCAGCACAGCGGTGCCCAGCCACAGGGTCGCCGGCAGCAGCCACAGGATCAGGGCACGGAGCCAGCGGTGCATGGTCATGGCGCCGGGGTTGTGGCGGCCAGGTGCTCCGCCAGCCGGAAGCTGAGGGCCAGAGCCGTGAAGGTGGGGTTGGAGCTGCTGCCGGTGGGGAACACCGACGATCCGGCCACGTAGAGATTGGGCATCGCGAACACACGCCCCTCTGGGTTCACCACTCCGTCTTCGGGCCGGCTGGCCATGCGGGTGCCTCCCATGTGGTGATAAAGGCTATAGCCGCGGGATTTCCAGTCGTCGTTGGTTTCGGCCAGCATCGGATTGCGATGAACCCGGGCGATCCCTGCGCCTTCCAGCACCCGCTTCACCTCGGCGAAGTAGGCATCCAGGGCCACCCGGGTGCGGTCGCTCACCAGCCAGTGGATGCGGGGCCGGCGCAGACCGTAGGCATCGCGTTCGGCGGCGAGCTGGATCCGGCTGTCGCGCAGTGGTTCTGATTCGGCATTGGCGATCAGAAAGATCCGCGACTGCCGCGGAATGCGGATGCGCCTCTGCACCACATGGGTATACAGAATCTTGGCGCTCTCCAGCGGTGCCTGCGGCAGCATCTTCAGATCCCTCAGGTTGTGCCGTCCGAGGGCGCCATGGCGCAGGTCGTTGTAGAGACGACGCAGGCCGAGCACCGGTGCCGTTTCCTCCAGCTGCACCCCCAGGTTGCCGGTGACATTCAGCAGCTGCAGGGAACACTGGGCGGCGTCGGTGAGCTGGAGCTTTGGCACGAACTTGTGGCGGCCGTGCACAAAGCTCGAGAAAAGATGGCGGAAGGCAGGCCAGTCGAGCGGTTCGAGGCGGGCGCCATAGAAGCCCACGTGGTCCTGGTAGTACCGGCCCACCAGGTCATGGTCATTGCCCAGGCCTCCGGGATGCACCTGGTCGGAGGCCAGCAGCAGGCGTGGGTTCTCCACCCCGCCTGCGCAGAGCACCACCCGCTGGGCCCGGACCAGGCCCGGGCGGCCCTGCCGCGACCGGATCGCCACGCCACTGACCCGCTGCCGATCGGCATCCACCTCCAGATGGCTGGCATGGGCGTTGGTGAGGCAGATCACCCGATCCGAGGCGGCGATGCGTTCCCGCCACAGAGGGGCGAGGTTGGGGTGGGGGCTGTATTTGGAGAAGTTCAGGCCGAGGGGGGAGGCGGGGGCGAACAGCCCGCTCAGGGCTGGGTCGTTCCACAGATCAGCGCTGAACGGGCGTTCGTCGAGCCCCAGGAACCGGGTGGCCATGGCGTAGTAAGGCGCCAGATCCCCAATCCGGAGCGGCCAGCCCGCTCCGTTCAGGTAGGGCCGGGGCGCCAGGTCGTTGGCGCTGAACGGCAGGGCCTGGCCGGCCCAGCGCTGGCTGGAGCCACCGAAACCCCGGGCCCGCGAATCCGCCACCCCCGAATCGATGTCGCCGCTGTTGAGTTCCGCCGGCACGGCGGCATCGTCCGCGGAATCGCCCAGGCCGCCGCTTTCGAGCAGGATCAGGCGCAGGTTGGTGTGGGCCAGCAGATGGCTGCACAGGGCCAGCCCGAGCACGCCGCTGCCCACCAGGCAGATGTCCCCCTGGAGTTCAGGGGTGCTGGTGCTGGCGTTGAAGTCGATGAACATGCAGCGGGCTGGGCCGGGGCCTACGACAGGGACGCGAGACAGGCCAGAAAGGCCTCGATGGCCTCGGCCGGCGGGGGCGAGCCGGCAAGGCTGGCATTGGCCCGCAGGCGCTGGGGCTGACGGGTGGAGAACACCACGCAACCCTGGGGATTGCGGTGCAGGGCCACGGCCAGCAGCATCGCGGTCAGGCCGGCCGGCGCAACGAGATCGTGGCCGCACCGATCACTCCACTGCTCCAACCGCTCCGGCGGTAGCTGGGCGAGGCCGGCCAGGGCCTGGCCATCAAGGCGCAGGCAGCCGTGGGTGAACAGAGGCGGCGCGGCTCTCTCCACGAAGAAGGCCTGATCGGGATCGGTGGCGGTGTCGGGGATCTGCACCACCCCTTGGAAGGCCGGTTCCTCCTCCAGGATCCTGCGGCTCTGCCAGCGGCCACTGCCGATGCCGTAGTGGCGGATCCAGCCCGCCTGGATCAGTTCCTCGAGGGTGTCGAACACCTCGGGGCTCAGGTATTCAAGCCGGCATTCATGCAGCAGGTAGTAGTCGATGCAGTCGCAGTTGAGCTTGCGGAGGCTGGTCTCCACATGGCTGCGGATCGCTTCGCGCGTGTAGGGAACCGGCGGTGTGGGGGGGGCAGGGACCGTTGCGGTGGTCAGGCCCGGATCCTGGTGGTTGCTGGAGCTGGCGCCGCCGCCGCCGTTGCCGCGCAGCCGGCGCAGGGGTGCCTCGAGCCGGGGGCGCAGCCGGCGGTTCAGGACCCGGACCAGCGGCAGCAGCGGCCGCAGGCCGGCCGGGTACTGGCGGGGCAGCAATCCGAACTTGGTGGTGATCGTGATCCGGTCCCGCCGGCCGCGCGCGAAACGGCCCAGCACCTCCTCCGCCAGGCCCTGGCCGTAGAGCGGCGCGGTGTCGAAATGGGTGATGCCCAGCTCCAGGGCCTCCTCCAGCAGGCGCAGGCGGCCCCGGTCGGTGAGTGCCGCTCCCATCAGTCCTGCGGTGCCGAAGCCGAGCCGGGAAGGTGGAGGAGGGACGGCGGGCAAGCGCAGGGGCGATGGCGGAGGCGGCAGCTTATTCCTTCCGCAGCAGGAAGAAAAAGGGTCGCTCCATTCCCTTGAGATCCATCACGCCGAGCAGTGTGTGGGGATCGAGCCGGCGGAAGACGTCGTGGATCGGCAACTGGTCATAGATCATCGTGGCGCTGTCGCGGCCCCGGTGGCGGGTGAGGCGCAGCCGGGCCCGCGACTGGCGGGTGCCCAACAGCTTCACCAGCCAGGGGAAGATCCCGCCCAGCGGCGCCAGCTGCCCCACCCAGGGCTGCCGCAGCAGTGCCGTCGGCAGCCGCCCCGGATCCACACGCACCACGGTGCCATCGAAGGCCCGGAACAGCAGGGGATGCACGTCCTCGGGGCCATCGAACCGTTTGCCTACCCAGTGGCAGGCCTCCAGCAGACCATCCAGCCAGTGGCCCGTGGCCACGCTGCTGCCCAGCCAGGTGCCGCGCAGATCGGCCGGATCAACCGGCTCCAGGGCATCGAACAGGGCCAGGGCGGCCTCAGGGCTCAGCGGCAGTCCGGCCCGCAGGCAGGAAAGGTTCTGGGCATCCACGGTTCCACCTGATCCGCAAGGGCAGGGTAGGAAGCTGCCGGCAGAAGCCGCCGCTTCAGGATGGCGGGATGCGCTCCGCCCTGTCTTCGCTCCCCATGCCCGAGCCCCCTTCTGGCCCCCTCAGCCATCTCAACACCGCCGGAGAGGTGCACATGGTGGAGGTGGGCGACCGGCCGGCCAGCGATCGCCGTGCCGTGGCCGAAGGCTTTCTCCGCATGGAGCCGACGGTGCTGGCGTTGGTGCTGGAGGGGCGGGCCCCCAAGGGCGATGTGCTGGCGGTGGCCCGGGTGGCGGCGATCCAGGCGGCCAAGCGCACCTGGGAGCTGATTCCCCTCTGCCATCCGATCGGTCTGACCGGCCTGGAGGTGACGATCGAACCGGCCGCCGAACCGGAAGCGGCCGGTCCCGGTCTGCGGGTCCAGGTCGCCGCCCGCACCACCGGGCCCACCGGCGTGGAGATGGAGGCCCTCACGGCGGTGCAGGTGGGCCTGCTCACCCTGTACGACATGCTGAAATCCGCTGACCCGGCGATGACCATCGGTCCGGTGCGGCTGCTGGAGAAGACGGGGGGACGCCATGGCCCCTGGCGCCATCCTGGAGCCGCTGGCCCTTGCGCCTGAGCCCCCATGGCCGAGATTTTCCGATCCTCGGACCCTTTCCCCCGGGAGGGTCTGCCCCTGGAGCAGGCCCGTCGCAGGATCCTTGAGGCGCTCGCCGGGCGTGGACCGCTGCCGGGCGGGGTTGAAACCGTGCCCCTGGCCCAGGCCCTCGGTCGGGTCAGCGCCGAGGGGGTGCGGGCGCCAGCGGCGGTGCCTGGTTTCCGCGCCTCGATCATGGATGGCTATGCCATTGCTGAGCCCGAGGTCCCGCCGCTGGGGCAGGTCTGGACCCTGATCGGTCGTTCGGCGCCTGGAGCCCCCTTCGATCGGGTGCTCCAGCCTGGCGAAGCGATCCGGATCCTCACCGGGGCGCCGCTGCCGGAGGGGGGGCGGCGGGTGCTGCCCCAGGAACTGATCGACCCGGGCGGCCTGCCCGCGCCGCTGGACCGGATTCAACTGGTGCGCGAAGCGGGCGCCAATCCATGGATCCGGGCGCCCGAGGAGGAGGCCGCCGCCGGGGCGGAACTGCTGGCCGCCGGCAGGCGGCTGGGTCCGGCCGACCTGGGGCGCCTGGCGGGTTGCGGGGTGGCGGAACTGGCGGTGGGGCTCCGTCCCCGGATCGGGCTGCTGGTGAGTGGCGATGAGCTGGTGCCGGCCGGACAGCTCCGCGGTCCCGGGGAGATCTGGGAGAGCAATGGCACCTTGCTGGAGGCGTTGCTTGGCCGCCTGGGCTACGGGGTGGCCGAGCGGCGGCTGGTGGGCGATCAGCCCGAAGCGTTGCGCCATGCCCTGCAGCAGCTCTCAGCACGTTGTGATCTGGTGGTGAGCACCGGCGGTGTGTCCGCGGGCGACACCGACTGGATCCGGCCGCTGCTGGCCGAACTCGGTCAGGTGGCCTTCTGGAAGCTTCACCTCAAGCCCGGCCGTCCCTTCGCCTTCGGCGACCTGGCCGGGCGGCCTTTCTTCGGCCTGCCGGGCAATCCGGTGGCCGCGGCGATCACGGCGTTGCAGTTGCTCTGGCCCGCCCTGCAGCTACTGGAGGGGGCAGAGCCCCAGCTGCTGCCCCGGCTGCGGGTACGGCTCGCCTCCGACCTCAGGCGGGGCGCCGGCCGACCTGAGCTGGTTCGCGCCCGGCTGGAGGTGGGGCCTGCCGGGGAGCTGCTGGCGGTGGTGGAAGGCAGTCAGGCCTCCTCCCGCATCGGTTCGCTGCAGGGGGCCGATCTGCTGCTGGAGCTGCCGGCGGAGCTGGGGAGCCTCGAGGCCGGGGCCCCGCTCTGGGCCCAGCTGCTGCGCCTGCCGATCTTCTGAGCCGGCCGCGGCACCCAGAGGCGCTTCTGCCTTCAGCGGTCCCCTTGCAGCGGGGTGTTGCCCTGAACCCAGCTGCCCCTGCCATCGGTCCGCCATTCCTTTTTCCAGAACGGGGCCTCGTGCTTGAGGGCCTCCAGCAGCTCCTGGCAGCACCGCTGGGCGGGGCCGCGTCGATCGGCCGCCACCGCCACCAGCACGATCGTCTCCCCGGGGAGCAGTCTCCCCACCCGGTGTCGCACCAACACCGCCCGGGTTCCGTGGTGGGCGGCAGCCTCGGCCGCGAGCCGCTGGATCTGGACTTCCGTCATCCCCGGGTAGTGCTCCAGCTCCAGGGCCTCCAGCTCCTCGCCGCTGCCATCGCTGCCCCTTACCCGGCCGATGAAGTGGGATTCGGCGGCCGGGGTGCCACCGGTCAGGGAACTCAGCCGGTCGTGCCAGTGGGCCAGTTCCGCCAGGGGGGCGAACGGAGCAGGGCACACGGCCAGGTCGAGGCGGGTGGCCATCGACTCAGCCGCCACTGATCGGAGGCAGAAACGCCAGCTCGTCGCCGGGCTGCAGCGGCTGGTCGGCGTTGACGAAGCTGCGGTTGATGGCGATGCGCACCGTGGCGGGGAGGCCCGGGCCCAGACCCAGCTCCCGCCAGAGGTCGGCGGCGGTGGGGAAGCCGGTCGCCGCCGCCACCAGGGGCAGCTCGCGCTCGGCCCAACCGGCCTCCTCCCGCAAGCCCGCGAACAGCCTCACCCTGATCGGGGCGCCGCTGGCCATCCCGCTGCCGGTCGCCGTCATCGCTGCCCCTTCCCCCAGGCCCATCGGGACGCTAGATCCGACCTTCCCGCTCTGCGGCTCTCCCTAGGGTCCTTGCCAGTTGGCTGCGCGCTGCGTTCCGATGGGCCTCACCATTGCTCTGCTCACCGTTTCCGACAGTCGCACCCTTGCGGAGGACCGCAGCGGTGACGCCCTGCAGGCGCGGCTGCTGGCCGCTGGCCATCGCCTGGTGGAGCGCGAGCTCGTGCCTGATGACCGCTACCGCATCCGTGCCGTGGTGAGTCGCTGGATCGCGGATCCCGCTGTGCAGGTGGTGATCAGCAGCGGTGGCACCGGGCTCGCCGGACGCGATGGCAGCCCTGAAGCGGTGGCACCGTTGCTCGACAAGACGATCGATGGCTTCGGCGAACTGTTCCGGGTGCTTTCGTTCGAAACCATCGGCACCAGCAGCCTGCAGAGCCGCTGCCTGGCCGGGGTGGCCAACGGCACGGTGGTGTTCGTGCTGCCGGGTTCGCTTGATGCGGTGGAAACCGCCTGGGATCGGCTGATCGCTGCCCAGCTCGACGTCACCACCCGGCCCTGCAACCTGGTGCAGCTGCTGCCTCGGTTGACGGAATCCGCGGATCATCCGGCCGCCCAGGATGGGGCCTGCCGCTTCCCGCACCCATGATCGGCAACCTTGGTCAGGACGATGACGGCCTGGAGATCGTGGCCGAGGGCGAGATCATGCGGATCCTCGGCGACGACAACAACGGCAGTCGCCATCAGCGGCTGGTGCTGCGCCTCAGCGGCGGCCAGACCGTGTTGCTGGCCCACAACATCGATCTCGCTCCCCGGCTGGACGAGCCGCAGATCGGTGCACTGGTCAGCTTCAAGGGGGTCTATGCCTGGAACCTGGAAGGGGGTGTGGTGCACATGACCCACCTTCCGGCCCATCCCGGAGATCCGGAGGGTTGGTTGCGCTGCGGCGGCAAGGTGGTGCAGTAGGCCGTTCTATCCACCCAGAACGGCCATCTCCGCCGGCGAGGCCCGTTGGTCGGTGGGGATGCTGCCGCGCTCCTCGCTGTAGCGGTCGGTTCGTTCCCCCCAGAGGCGGGCGATCGCAGCGCGCAGACCATCGGGCTGAATCGCCGGTTGCAGCTGGGGCCGCAGATCGGTGCCGACGGAGGCGAACAGGCAGGGGTAGGCGATGCCGTTGGCGGTGATCCGCAGGCGGTCGCAGTCCCCGCAGAAGGGGGCCGTGATCGACGCCACCACGGCCAGATGGCCGCCGCCGTCGCGATAGCGCCAGCGGCTGGCGGTGCCATGGGCTTTCCGCCCGAGGGGCAGCAGCGGCCAGTGGCTGGCGATCGTCTGCACCATCTCCGCCGCAGGCACCACCTGCTGGGGGGTCCAGCCGTTGCGGCTGCCTACGTCCATCGCCTCGATCAGGCGCAGTTCCACCCCTTGGTGGCGCGCCAGCCTGGCCAGGGGCACCAGCTGGTTGTCGTTGCGGTCCCGCTGGATCACGGCATTGAGTTTGAGTTCCCCCCGGGCCGGGTCGAAGCCGGCGGCGCGGGCATGATCGATCGCCGCCAGCACCCTGGCCAGGGTCTGGGCGCCAGCGGAGGTCTCCTTCAGCCCGGCCATGCGCGCCACACTGGTGGCGGTGGTGCCATCGAGACTGATCGTGAGCCGATCCAGGCCCGCCTGGCGCAGTTTCCAGGCTCGCTCCGCCGTCAGCAGCAGGCCATTGCTGGTGACCGCGATCTGCCGCAGGCCCGCTCTGCGCAGGGGCTGAACGGCGGCCACCAGTTCCGTGAGGCCTGGATGCAGCAACGGTTCCCCCCCCGTCAGCCGCAGGCTGTGGAAGCCAAGGGCCACGGCGGCTTCCACCACGGCAAGGCGTTGCTCCAGGGAGAGCAGACCTTCCGGTTCCTGTCCATCCGGCAGGCAGTAGGGGCAGGCCAGGTTGCAGCGGGCCGTCAGCGACAGCCGCAGCACCCCCGGGGGACGTCCATGCCGGTCGAGCAGCCGGGCTGCAGGAGTTCCTTCCGGTGATGGTGCGGGAAAGGAACTCACAGGGAGGGCGGCTTCCGCAGACGATCATGGCCGGGTGGCCGTCAGGTTCGGGAGGTGTTCAGGTTCCGGAGCTCCTCCGGGGTGTTGACGTTGGCCAGGGCCGCGGCGCCCAGCGGCAGCTGCCGCACCTCCTCCCCGGCCAGCCAGCGCTGCAGGCTGCGTTCGCCTGCGGCCAGGGCCTGGCTCAGTCGGTGGCGGCGGTCGGGATCGCTGGGATAGATCCCCAGTAGCGGTTGGGGGCGATCGGCGCGGCTGATCCAGATCCCGGGAGACCCCGCGGCGGCGCCCTCCAGAGCCCGCAGGCTTGCTTCATCGAGGGCCGGCATGTCCACCGGGCAGAGCAGCAGGCGTTGCTGCGGGTAACGCTCCATCAGGCGCCCGAGAGCCTGCAGTGGCCCTTCGGTCGGTGGGGGTTCCAGCAGCAGCTCCAGGGACACGCCGTCGGCTGCCAGCTCCCCCACCAGGGGGGCCGCCCGTTTGAGGTGCGCGGGCCAGCGGCTCATCAGGCTGATCGGAACGTGCAGGCGAGCCAGCAGCCGCAGACTGCGCTCCAGCCAGCACCCCCCCTGGGGATGGGGCAGCAGGGCCTTGTCGCGGCCCATGCGCCGACTGGCACCGCCGCTCAGCAGGCAGCAGCGCAGGGGCGGTTGTGGGGATGTTGGCTCGGTCGCGGGTTGCTGTATCAACGGATGCCGGACGGCAGGCGGCTGATTCATAGGGTCCGCCCTTCGCCTTGCCCGCCTCCAGCCTCCGCCATGGCCCTTTCCCCCCTCGCCACCACTCTGCTGGCTGCCAAGCGTCGGCAGGGCCTCAGTTTCGCCGAACTGGGGGAAACCCTGGGGGTGGACGAGGTGTGGGTGGCGAGCCTGATCCACGGCCAGGCCACCGCGACGCCGGAGGAGGCCGAAACCCTGCTGGCGGCCCTGGCGGTGCCCGAGGCCTCCCGAGCCGCCCTGGTGGAGCAGCTCAGCACCTATCCGATCAAGGGCGCTCTCGATCCCGTGATCCCCACCGACCCTCTGCTCTATCGCTTCCACGAGATCCTGCAGGTCTATGGCCTGCCCCTCAAGGACGTGATCCAGGAGAAGTTCGGCGACGGCATCATGTCGGCGATCGATTTCATCCTCACCGTTGACCGACAGGAGGATCCGAAGGGGGATCGGGTGGTGGTGACGATGAACGGCAAGTTCCTGCCCTACCGCCGTTGGTGAGCCGAGCGGTGTCGCCGGCACCCTGTTTCGTAGCCGTTGTCACAGTTGGGCCCCCTGTTGCTTGGTGCAATGACCGTTCCCGACTTCCCTTGTTCTGACGGTCGCTGTCCCTGCTGGAGCCGTTGTTGCCGCTGAAGCTGCGGACGCGGTGCGGGCCCAGTGCCCCTACTGCGGCGTTGGCTGCGGCCTGGAGCTCAAGCCCCCCGTGGAGGCCGATGCCCTGTGGACCAGCCGCGGTGATCGGCACCATCCCTCCTCCCTCGGTCAGGTGTGTGTCAAGGGCGCCACGGTGGGAGAAACCCTCCACCACAACCGGCTCACCACCCCGCTGTGGCGGGAGACGATCGATCAGCCCTTCCAGCCCATCGGTTGGGATCAGGCGTTCGAACGGCTGGTGGCCCAGATCCACAGCACACTTGCCAGCCAGGGGCCAGGTGGATTGGCGATCTACGGCTCCGGTCAGTTCCTCAGCGAGGACTACTACGTAGCCAACAAGCTGCTCAAGGGAGCCTTGGGCAGCAATAACTTCGATGCCAACTCCCGCCTCTGCATGAGCTCGGCGGTGGCCGGCTATGCCCGCAGCCTCGGCTCCGACGGTCCTCCCTGCTGTTACGACGACCTCGATGTCGCCGATCTGGTGCTGTTGATCGGCACCAACACCGCCGAGTGCCATCCGGTGCTGTTTCAGCGGATGCTGAAACGCAAGCGCAAGATCAGGGAAGGGCTGCGGCTGGTGGTGGTGGATCCCCGTGCCACCGCCACCAGCGATGCGGCCGATCTGCACCTGGCCATCCACGGCGGTACCGACCTGGTGCTGTTGCATGGCATCGGCCACCTGCTGCTGGAGCTGCGGGGGGTGGATCAAGGCTTCATCGCGGCCCATACCGAGGGCTACGACGACCTGCAGGCGCTGTGGCGGCAGTGGACGCCACAGCGGGTGTGTGAACTCTGTGGCATCGCCGAAGCCGACCTGCGCCAGCTGGCCTGCTGGTGGGCGGAGGCCGCCGGTGTGGTGAGTCTGTGGTCGATGGGTGTGAACCAGAGCCGGGAAGGTACCGCCACCGTGACCGGGATCATCAATCTGCATCTGGCCACGGCTCAGATCGGTCGCGTGGGTGCCGGTCCCTTTTCACTCACCGGTCAGCCCAACGCCATGGGGGGGCGGGAAGTCGGAGGGCTGGCGAATCTGCTGCCCGGCTACCGCCTGGTCGGCGAAGCCGCCCACCGGAGCGAGGTGGAGCGCCACTGGGGGTTCGCCCCAGGTTCGATCGCGCCCCAACCGGGGCTGACGGTGTGGCAGCAGATCGAGGCGATGGAGCGGGGCGAACTGGGCCTGTGGTGGGTGGCCGCCACCAATCCGCTGGTGAGCATGCCGTCCTTGGATCGGGTGCGGGCGGCGGCGGCGCGCTGTCCGCTGGTGGTGCTGAGCGAGGCCTATGCCGGCACCGAGACCGCTGCCGTGGCCCACCTGCTGTTGCCTGCGGCCCAGTGGAGCGAGAAACGGGGGGTGATGACCAACTCCGAGCGGCGGGTCACTCTCTGCCCAGCCTTCCGGGAGCCGCCCGGCGAGGCGCGGGCCGACTGGCAGATCTTTGCTGAACTGGGACGTCGCCTCGGGTTCGTCGATCAGTTCAGCTACAGCTCCTCAGAGGAGGTGTATGAGGAGTTCACGGCTCTCACCCAGGGTCGGGTGTGTGATTTAAGTGGTCTGAACCACGCGTTGCTGAGGGATCACGGCCCCCAGCAGTGGCCTTTTCCGGCCGGCACGGCACCGGGGGGCGGCCAGCCCAGGCTCTACACCGACCATTGCTTCCCCACCGCCTCCGGCAAGGCGCGGCTGTGGGCCGATCTACCCCTTGGCCTGGCTGAACCCCCCTGCGACACCTACCCTCTGGTGCTCACGGTCGGCCGTTATCTCGGCCATTGGCACACCATGACCCGTACGGCCCATGTGGCTCGGGTCAGCAAGCAGCATCCTGAACCCTTGCTGGAGGTCCATCCCCTGGATGCCGATCGCCATGGGCTGGTGGATGGCGCCATGGCCGAGCTGGTTTCCCGCCGCGCTGCCGTGGCGGCCCGGGTCCGCATTACCGATCGCATCCGGCCCGGCACGCTGTTTCTGCCCATGCACTGGGGTGCCAGTCAGCCGAATGCCTGCGAGGCCAACCGGTTGATGCATGAACTGGCCTGCCCCCATTCCAGCCAGCCGGAGCTGAAGGCGGCGGCCGTCCGGGTGCGACCGCTGGAGGTGGTTGCGGCCGCCCCAGGACCATGACCCGGATGG
>Ga0164293_10003325_pt1 | contig 13699 bp, 10 predicted proteins | sample GEODES118metaG_FD_111487 | JGI IMG/M metagenome (GOLD analysis project Ga0164293, IMG submission 111487) | Eutrophic lake water microbial communities from Lake Mendota, Wisconsin, USA - GEODES118 metaG | ecosystem: Environmental > Aquatic > Freshwater > Lake | place: USA: Lake Mendota... | reverse complement strand
GAGTACCCGACAACCCAATTGGATCATTCCCAAAATCACCAACGATGACAAAAACATCGATAGCGGACGTTTCATGTGCTGATGGCTCCTCATTCGGTGGTTCGGTCGAACTTCCTGAGACTCAATGAAATTATAGCATGCAAGGCACACCACGATCCCCATTGGCTAACAACCTGCGACAGTCCCCGCGTTCTTTTCATCAGCGGTCCCGGTTGGTGGCAGGGGCGGTGAGTCTCACCACAAAGGCGCAAAGGACACAAAGAAAACAGCCAAGGGACCAAATCGCTGCTTGTGATCGATAGGCTCTGGTTCCGATCCTTCGGCGAGCATGGAGCCTTTGGCGAACAGTGCCGTTGATTTTTCCGAAATCACGACGCTTTAAAGAAACCGCTTGGCCCCCCCTCGCCCCCAGGGCTTTGGCTGGGGGAGAGCGGGGCGGGGGGGGTGAGGGGCAAGACCGCACGTAAGGCTGTTCGGCTGCTCGGCTGTTTTCTCCTCACTCCTCAAGCCTCACCCCTCAAGCCTGCTAGTGGCTGTTTGGTTTTAGCCCGGAGGGCGACATATCTCTGCCGGTGTGCGTTAGCCACCGGAAAACAGCCAAACGCTTTATGCAGCACATCAAGCCAAGGGGTGTCCTGTGTAGAGCCATTGTCCCCAATGGCTCTACACGACGCGCAGCGGAGGCGTCTTACGGCTGTTCGGCTGTTCTGCTGTTTGGCTTACTAGCTGCGGTGACTTCAGGCTCCGATCGATTGGGGACAATCGATCTACCAACAATGTAGAGCCATTGTCCCCAATGGCTCTACACGACGCGCAGCGGCGGCCTCTTACGGCTGTTTGGTTTTAGCCCCGAGGGCGGCACTTCTCTGCCGGTGTGCATCGGCCCAATCGAGGGTGCTGCCCTAAGCCTCCAACCAAGCTAAGCTGAGCAAATCAAAGAGGCCTGACCTTTGATTTTCCAGAATAGGTTGCTCCGCACCAGGAGCTTCTTCCCTCGCTCTTCGACTTAGCGAACTTCGCGCCTTTGCGATGAGTTTGGGAAGCTTTCCGCAAAGAATCCAGGGACGTTCCCGCGCTTTCTCATAAAACAAGACGCTTTTTCCCTCGCTCCTCATCCACGATCACCTTGGCCACGCTAGAGGCTTCATGCCGTCGCTTTCGGGCACCAAAGTGGAACCGTTATCACCCAATGACACGGTGACAGTAGGCCGTTGGCCCCTGACAAGCCTCGTTCTACTACGGATTTTCTGAGGAACTCAGGGCAACGCGGAAGCCGAAGTTGAAGTACCAGGACGACGAGGCGTTAGAGCCACGTTTCGCCGACATGCAATACCCGGCATCGAGGAGCCAACTGCCACCACGGACCACGCGGCCCGAACCCTCTTCTGGACCTCTAGGATCGCTAACAGCACCGTTGGGATAATCACCGTACCAGTCGCTGCACCATTCAAAAACGTTCCCGTGCATGTCAAAAAGCCCCCAAGCGTTTGGCTTCTTTTGGCCGACGAGGTGCGTCTGCTTTTTGAGTGGGTCCCCGTTGATTCCACTGTTTTCATTAAACCAACCGTAGTCACCGATTGACTTTGAGCTTTCACCAAAGCTGTACGCCGTCTTACTGCCAGCGCGACAAGCGTATTCCCATTCTGCCTCGGTCGGTAAACGATACACGCGACCAGCTTTCTTCTCTTCGGGTAAGGCCGAAAGCTTCTTGCAAAATTCGACAGAAGCGTCCCAAGACACCTGCTCTACCGGAAGATCTGCGTTCTGGTTATCAACTCTGGCCCGTTGAAAGTGACTCGGATTCCTACCAATCACCTTTTCGTACTGTGCCTGCGTTACTTCGTAAACACCGAGGTGAAAGTCCTTACTGATTGTCACTTCGTGTTGGTTCTCATCCTTACGGCGGCCTTCCTCGCTCGCAGGCGAGCCCATCATGAATGTCCCTTTTGGAATCAGCACCAGTTTCATCCCGATGCTGTTGGTGATCTCTTTGGGGGATTGTGCAAGTACAGGACAACCCAATTGGATCATCCCCAAAATCACCAACGACGACAAAAATATCGATAGCGGACGTGGCATGTGCTCTTGGCTCCTCATTCGGTGGTTCGGTCGAACTTCCTGAAACGCCATGAAATTATAGCATGCCAGGCACCGCCGCTCAAAAACGAGACGCTTTTCCTCGCCCCTTGCGTTCGTGCTTCAGGTCGAATTTACTCCTAGCGAGAAAGGGCGCAGAATACCGAACCCATCTTTGACCAAGACCGACTCGGGGGGGATCGATCAAGTACGACTGGGAGCACGGCGATGCGGAGCACCAATACGCAGCAGAGTCAGGTGCACTTATCGACCGAACTCGGGCCCCCAGGTGGCCTTGAGCCACAGGAGCCCAAGATTCGTCAGCTAGCTGGCTCGAAGTTGTAAGTCGGTCGTCTGAATTTTCAGAGACGTAACGTGCTGCCACTCCATGAATGGTGTCGATAGGTTTACAAGTGACCGAAGAGCATTGGTCTAGGGCTGCGAATTGGTCCTCCAAAGCGTCCCCCATCGATAGCGATTTTACGGAGATCCTATCTCTATTGAAAAAACTCCAGGACAGTCCCCGAATTTTTTTATGGGTTATCCTCTTCATCACCCGTCTCCGGCGACTTGGGGATTCCCGATGGACTCAGGGCAACGCGGAAGCCGTAGTAGTGGAACCGGTCCGACGGGTCGTGCCTGTTATGATTCGCCGACCGGCAATTCGCGGCCTCGCTGAAATAACTGCCGCCACGGATCACGCGGAACGAGCCCTCCCGTGGTCCAACGGGATCGCTCACTGCACCCTTGGGGTATTGACCGTACCAGTCGCTACACCACTCCCAGACATTCCCTTGCATGTCGTAGAGACCCCAGGCGTTTGCTTTCTTCTCGCCCACAGGGTGCGTTTGACCGTTACTGTTCTCATAAAACCAAGCATAGTCGCCCAGTGATTTTGAACTCTCTCCAAAACTATACGCCGACTTACTCCCTGCCCGGCAAGCGTATTCCCATTCCGCCTCTGTCGGCAATCGATACACACGACCTGCTTTCTTCTCCTCGGGCAACTCCGAGAGCGTCTTGCAGAATTCCACAGCATCCGCCCACGAGACCTGTTCGACAGGGTGATTGGTGCTGTCTCTTCTGAGGCTGTCTCCTCTGAGATTGTCACCTTGAAAGCGACTCGGATTCTTACCCATCATCTTCTCGTACTGTGCCTGAGTAACCTCATACACGCCTAGGTAATAGTCTTTGCTGATAGTCACTTCGTGCTGGGTTGCGTCCGCTATGCGGACCTCGCTCTCGGGCGAGCCCATCATGAACTTCCCCTTGGGGATCAGTACCAGTTTCATTCCGATGCTGTTGGTGATCTCTTTGGGGGATTGAGCGAGTACCCGACAAGCCAGTTGGATCATTCCCAAAATCACCAACGATGACAAAAACATCGATAGCGGACGTTTCATGTGCTGATGGCTCCCCATTCGGTGGTTCGGTCGAACTTCCTGAGACTCCATGAAATTATAGCATGCAAGGCGCACCACGATCCCCATTGGCTAACAACCTGCGACAGTCCCCGCGTTCTTTTCATCAGCGGTCCCGGTTGGTGGCAGGGCCGGTGAGTCTCACCGCAAAGGCGCAAAGGACACAAAGGGAACAGCCAAGAGACCAAATCGCTGCCTGTGATCGATAGGCTCTGGTTCCGATCCTTCGTCGAGCATGGAGCCTTTGGCGAACAGTGCCGTTGATTTTTCCGAAATCACGACGCTTTATAAAAACCGCTTGGCCCCTCCTCGCCCCCAGGGCTTTGGCTGGGGGAGAGCGGGGCGGGGGGGTGAGGGGCAAGACCGCGCGTAAGGCTGTTCGGTTTTAGCCCGGAGGGCGACACTTCTCTGCCGGTGTGCGTAAGCCACCGGATTTGAGAGATCACCCCCAACCCTCCAAGCCCGGAGGGAGTTGAATTAAAAGCGGAACGGCGCAAGCCGTCCGGTGAACAGCATTGCGATATCGAGGACAATCCATCACTCACCGGAGTGCTTGCGCACTTCCGCTTTCAACGCCATTGCTCCCAAGCCCGGAGGGCGGCACTTTTCTGCCGGTGTGCGTAAGCCACCGGAAAACAGCCAAACGCTTTATGCAGCACATCAAGCCAAGGGGTGTCCAGTGTAGAGCCATTGTCCCCAATGGCTCTACACGACGCGCAAGCGGCGGCGTCTTAAGGCTGTTTGTCTTACTAGCTGCGGTGACTTCAGGCTCCGATCGATTGGGGACAATCGATCTACCAAAAAACCCAACAGTGTAGAGCCATTGTCCCCAATGGCTCTACACGACGCGCAGCGGAGGCGTCTTACGGCTGTTCGGTTTTAGCCCCGAGGGCGACACTTCTCTGCCGATGTGCCTCGGCCAATCGAGGGTGCTTCCTCAAGCCACCAACCAAGGTACGTTTAACAAATCAAAGAGGCCTGACCTTTGATTTATCCAGAATAGGTTGCTCCGCACCGCGAGCGTCTTGCCTCGCTCCTAGACTTGGCGAACGTCGCGCCTTTGCGGTGAGTTTGGGGCGCTTTCCGCAAAGAATCCGGGGACAGTCTCCGCGTTTATTCCAGCGACGGATTGATGATTGTCGAGTGATGAATGTTGATTTTTGAAGTGGTAATTTTAAAGCCTCAAGTCTGCTAGCGGCTGTTTGGTTTTAGCCCGGAGGGCGACACTTTTCTGCCGGTGTGCGTAAGCCACCGGAAAACAGACAAACGCTTTATGCAGCACATCAAGCCAAAGGGGATCCAGTGTAGAGCCATTGTCCCCAATGGCTCTACACGACGCGCCAGCGGCGGCCTCTTACGGCTGTTTGGCTTAAAAGCTGCGGTGACTTCAGGCTCCGATCGATTGGGGACAATCGATCTACCAAAAAACCCAACGTTGTAGAGCCATTGTCCCCAATGGCTCTACACGACGCGCCAGCGGCGGCCTCTTACGGCTGTTTGGTTTTAGCCCGGAGGGCGACACATCTCTGCCGATGTGCATCGGCCAATCGAGGTTGCTGCCTCAAGCCTCCAATTAAGGGCGGTGGGGGCAAATCAAAGAGGCCTGAGCTTTGATTTATCCAGAATAGGTTGCTCCGCACCAGGAGCTTCTTGCCTCGCTCTTCGACTTGGCGAACTTCGCGCCTTTGCGGTGAGTTCTCCTTACCAACTAGGAACAGCTCCAGCCCCAATTCCTGGAAGAACGCGTCAGGACTGTTCGAGATGAACTCCTGAAGGTCATAACGCTCGGAAATAGACACCTCTGCTAGGCTTGGGGTTTCGAGCAGTGTGAAGCCCTGGTTCTTTCTGTCTATTCTCAACATCGACTTGGTACCTTCTGCCAGCAACCGTTCGGATTGGGAAAAACTTTTCGGATTAGCGAACGTCGCTAAGGATCTTGGTCTATGTCCAAAAGCGGTGCGAACCTGCTATCCGACCCTGACCTGACTCCGCCTACTTGGGGATTTCTGATGAACTCAGGGCAACGCGCAAGCCGTTGATGTTAGCGTAGCCTGACCGGGACATCCCGCACCGGACCGCCGACCGACAAACTGCGGCTTCGAAGCGCCAACCGCCGCCACGGAACACGCGTAACGAGCCCACTTTTGGTCCAGTGGGATCGCTGACCGCAGCCTTGTTGTATTCACCGTACCAATCGCTACACCATTCCGAAACATTCCCGTGCATGTCATAAAGCCCCCAGGCATTTGGCTTCTTCTCTTGGACTGGATGGGTCTGACTGTTAGCGTTCTCACCAGACCAAGCGTATTCGCTCAGTGATTTTGCGCTCTCTCCAAAGCTGTACGCAGTCTTGCTACCAGCGCGGCAAGCGTATTCCCATTCTGCCTCAGTCGGTAAGCGATACACCCGACCTGCTTTCTTCTCTTCGGGCAAGTCCGATAGCTTCTTGCAGAATTCGATGGCATTCTCCCACGAAACCTGTTCGACCGGGTGCATCGAGCTTTCGACCTGGATTTTATCGCCTTGATTCCAACTCGGGTTGGTTCCCATCACCTGTTTGTATTGCCCTTGGGTAACTTCCGTCACGGCTAGGTAATAGTCTTTGCTGATTGTCACTTCGTGCTGGGTTGCGTCCGCTATGCGGACCTCGCTCTCGGGCGAGCCCATCATGAACGTCCCCTTGGGGATCAGCACCAGTTTCATCCCGATGCTGTTGGTGATCTCTTTGGGGGATTGGGCAAGTACCCGACAACCCAATTGGATCATCCCCAAAATCACCAACGAAGACAAAAATATCGATAGCGGACGTGGCATGTGTTGTTGGCTCCTCATTCGGTGGTTCGGTCGCACGTCCTGCAACGCCAAAAAATTGTAGCATGCCAAGTACTGCCGCTCAAAAAAGAAACGCTTTTTCCCCACCCCCTCATTGAGGATCACCTTTGCCACGCCAGCGACCTCCAGTATATCTTGACTTGTCACGCCTCAACCCAAATCTGCGGCCATACGACCGAAGTTGCTCTCTATAGAAAATGGGGACAGTCCCCGTGGTTTTGCTTTAAATGCCTAAGAAACTGATTGACTCGCTCATAAGTATAGGATACAAACGAAGCACGATTACGCGCAACTTGCGTCATAGGCTGTTTCAGTGCATCCGACAGGATTTACGCCGATTCCTCTAAATTCAAGTTCGGTGACGCTACTTTAAAACTCTAAGACATGAAAAAACTCGCAAAATTTGAGCGTACATATACACTCGTCGTGATGACTGTAGCAGCTTTTCTTGGACGTTCGGTTACGAACTACCTTGGCTCAAAACTAACCTCTCCGAGCCTTACGTTTACACTTCTAGCAACACTTCTGGTGGTATCTGTCGTTATTTCAGACAAAATCCTCGGTGCTCTGATTGAAATCTCTCCAATGTTGCGTCGTTGGATTTGCGGTTCTGACTTCATCGAGGGTTGGTGGTACGACGTAACTCTTAATGAAGATCGAACCTCAATTCATCACGTCGTGATTTACAACATCTACTTTGAGGGCGGTACGCTGCGACTGTCAGGCTATTCGCTTGACGTTGAAGGTCGCACCCGTGCAACATTTCGGTCCAGGACTGCGTCCTACAATGAACGCAATCTTTTTATAGAATACGAGGGTTCAGGCGATCTAATTCCACATAAAATTGAGGTTGGAGTAATGTCGTTACATTTTGGGTATCCGGCAAACTCTTACACTGGTTTCTACTTCGATTACGCTGGCACGATTGGTGCACAGGTTGCGGGAAGAAAACTTGATGAATCGGTCTTAAAAGAGTACGGCGACCTGCAATCTGCCGATAAGATCCGACTTCTCGCGAAGGAGAAGTTGCTCACCGCAGAATATAGTGACCTCGGCGGCGTGATCCTCAATGCAAAGGCGTAGTTGAATGCATTCAGAAGAACAGAAGACGTTTTTTATAGACTATGCGATCCGACTCTCATTGACTGATATAGAAAAGTCGTTTGCTCGTCCGTTTGGGGCGATCGTCGTGCATCAAGATAAAATTATTGCTGAGGGTTTCAATACCGCCGTTCGAATCAACGACCCAACGGCTCATGCTGAAGTCAACGCTATACGTTCTGCATGTGCAAAATTCGCTAGCTATATACTACCAAGTGGCTGCTCCTTGTTTTCATCATCAGAGCCTTGCCCACTTTGCTTTTCCGCCGCATACTGGGCGGGCATCTCTGAAATATACTTTGCATTAGATTCCACGACTAGTTCAGAGTTTGGATTTTCCGATTCACGTCTTTCGGCGCTGCTAGGGACAACGCAAACTAGAGGTGAAAAAATCCTGTCCGCAGATTTTTCGCTTGCGATGTCGGCGTTTCATCGTTTCTTAGAATCACATCCAGCTTGGTTGGATTCCCCTACGTCTCGGGAGGCAATTCGTAATCAGCTCTGACCCAAGAAGTACCGAAATCGGGTAAGGATGCCCGTGTCCGGGCACCCTTCCCACACCACAAATAGCACATTCCCTCGCCACGACTTTCATCGCCCCAGCCGCTCGTGCAAAACCATCCTTGGTGACCAGTAAGTAGCTTGGTTGCGCGACTTGTCGCGAGTTCACAATCCAAGAGCGAACCGCATGTAGCGGGAATTCGCGTTCGAGTTCCGTTTGAGAAGTATGGTGAGCAAAGTCGCTATCTGCGGTCTACGTCATCTCTGATCGCTGCACCTCCGCCCAACCTCCGTGCCTACCGACACCGGTTCCGCTCCCCTGCACGATCGAGACCTAACTGGGGATTCCGAATGGACTCAGGGCAACGCGGACGCGGCAGACGTTATGGAAGCGGTTCGAGGGGGCGAGCCTTCTCCCGATCGCCGATGGCGAAGCGCGGCCTCGCTGAAAAAACTCAGGGACTGTCCCCGAGTTTTTTAGGAGAACTGACGCAATACCAGGTGGACTGCCTTGTATACAAGCGAACGACACGATTCAACCGGCGGCGGCTAAACAGGCTTGACTTTAGGACCGACCCGATCCGCCGTTCAGTTGCAATCGATGGTTCGGAGGTTTTTCGATAATTGGACCTGATTCCCTTTTTCCCGTGCGATCCGTGACGGATATCCTTTCATCGATCAACACCGGACTCTCTCGTCGCTCTCCGGAGCAATAGCGACAGGAGTCAACTCGTCCCAGGGCGTTGATCCGCGAAGCAAGCCCTCTTGGTTAAGAAACTTCAGATACCAGTTGATCTTCCTCGCGATTTTTGCTGAATATGGGTGCCGGTAAAAGACGTTTCTTGCTGCAAAATGCAAGCCATCAAGGATACACATCGTATCTTGCCAGAGCCAATTGAAGTGGACGATCCCATCATCACTAGTCTGAAGTGGACAGCCGATCATGACGTCCATATCCTCCCGTAGGGATTCTGGAAGCGCCTCGTGGTGGGCGAATGATCCCCCCTTTTGTCCCGGTTGCCAACCAAATAACCCGTGCAACACTCCTTGACACGTTTCATCCACAACAAGGCGAGGAACGTCTGCAACGGCTCGTTCAAGATCGTAGGCTTTGTGGAGCGCAGTTCCAAAGCACATTTGGCCAGAGTGACAGAGTGAACCGGCAACCATGGATCCCCGAACAAGGAGGCCAAGAGTGTGGGCAGCAATCACATAATTCACCGCAACACCCAGCACGAATCGCAGGTCACGTCCTGGCTGAGGCGTGGATATCGGCGTCGACAACAGAAGGGTATCGGACATCATACTCACCTGGACGTCTGACCCATTTTCAGAGTTGTATTTGACATGTCCTGCCAAGCATTGATCCACTAATGCAATAAAACACTGACAAGCGGCAAAGTCTCCATCCTCAATGTGCTGCCTCCAGCCCAGTATATCCATGAATACCAATACGCGCCCTTTGGGGTTTAGCGAGGTAAGCAATGCAGCATCAAACTGGGCGTGCCAGCCAGTGGGTAGCATCGTCGAGGCGAACAAGACTGGTTCACGATTTTCCGAAGTCGGAGCCTCTGGTCCGCTCATTTCATGCTTGCCTTTTTGCGTTGAGGGATCACTGTGAATCTTCGGATCCAGTAAACGGATCAGCCTAAACCCTGTAGTCCGCACCAATGCAGCCTATCACTCACGCTAGTCTCGACCCTTCGCTTGATAGTATCAGACACCTGCGAACCGATCAATCATTTTTGGGAGCGATAGCCTGCTTCGGCCTGATCACGCCGAGAATCCAGGGCACTCCGTCTGCCGAGCTGCCAAAGCCCTTATACACAGCTAGCGCTCCACAGTCTTCTGACCCGCGGTAGGCGGCCACAAAGACCGATGGCACGATCGGGCTCAGGAGCGACTGGCACGATATCAGCCGGGAGTCAATCCAGATTCCGACCCCATCGCGAACGGACTCCTGCGTTATTGGTCTCCAGCGCATGCCAAGTTTCGAGTGCGTTGCCCGGGGTATGCTACATGGTCTTCGTGGCTCATCGTCACATGGCTCGTCGCAATGATTCCAGCACGCCAGAGCGAGAAAGATAGGAATTGGCGACCGCCCTCGAACGGTTGAGCGGTTGAGGAGCGACCTCGAGTAGCACCTTGCGTCCCTAAGGATCTCCGCTGTCCTGGGAGCCGGGAGGGGATGGACGTGAGAGAACATCCTGCGTTTCGCAGGCGGACGGGTGTTTGAACCCCCACCCCAGGGTACCAATGCAGACCGGCATGCACTAGAATGCGGGTTTAGCGGACAATCGTGCCAAACCCGGTCATCGGTGTCAGAGCTATTCGATACCTGACGACAACGATGCTTCTGGACTCGGATGGAAACCCATGTTTGAACAGACATTCAAGAATATCGACGATGTGCTCCGGAAAGAGGCCGGTTGCACGACCGAACTGGACTACGTCGAGCAAACTTCCTGGCTGCTGTTCCTGAAGTATCTCGACGGGTTGGAGCAGGACAAAGCCGACGAAGCCACGATGGAGGGGAAAAAATACGAGTACATCCTCCAAAAGCAGTACCGCTGGGATGTGTGGGCGGCGCCTAAGGACAAAGATGGCAAGATCGACCACAACAAGGCGCAGACCGGTGATGACCTCCGGGACTTCGTCAACAACAAGCTGATCCCCTACCTGCACGGCTTCAAACAAAAGGCGTCTGGCCCCAATACGATCGAATACAAGATCGGTGAAATTTTCAGCGAAATCAAGAACAAGATTCAATCGGGCTACAACCTGCGGGAGATCATCGACCATATCGACTAATTGCAGTTCCGTTCCCAGAACGAGAAGCATGAGCTTTCGCATCTGTATGAGGCCAAAATCAAGAACATGGGCAATGCGGGTCGCAATGGCGGCGAGTACTACACGTGCAGACCGCTTATTCGAGCGATGATCCAAGTGGTCCAACCAAAAATCGGCGAGCGCATTCGCGACGATGCTTGCGGATCGGCGGGGTTCTTGTGCGAATCTTTCGACTACATGAAAAAGAAGAAAGGCTTGACCACCAAGGAACTCAAGACGCTTCAGGAAAAGACCTTCTACGGACAAGAGAAGAAGTCGCTGGCTTACGTGATCGCGATCATGAACTTGATCCTGCATGGGATCGAAGTCCCCAACATCATCCACGCCAATAGCCTTTCGGAGAACTTGGCTGACATCCAAGAAAAAGAACGCTGCGACGTGGTTTTTGCCAATCCGCCTTTCGGCGGCAAGGAACGCAAAGAAGTCCAACAGAACTTCCCCATCCGCACCGGAGAGACCGCCTACTTGTTCTTGCAGAGGTTTATCAAGGTTCTCAAAGCGGGGGGAAGGGCTGGCATCGTCATCAAGAACACGTTCCTCTCGAACACGGACAACGCATCCGTGAGCTTGCGAAAGCACCTACTCGAGAGCTGCAACCTACACTCGGTGCTCGATTGCCCAAGCGGCACGTTCCAGGGTGCGGGGGTCAAGACCGTGGTGCTGTTTTTTGAGAAAGGGAGCCCAACGCGCAAGGTCTGGTACTACCAGCTCGACCCGGGCCGGAACCTTGGCAAGACCAATCCTCTCAACGACGACGATCTTGCTGATTTTGTGAAGCTGCAAAAGAGCTTCGCCGATTCGTCCAAGAGCTGGAGCTTGGATGCGAAGGACATCGACGCTACGACGTTTGATTTGTCAGTGAAGAACCCTAGCGGCGGCGAAGTGGTCGTGCATCGCAGCCCGCAAGAGATTCTCAAGGAAATCGCCGCCCTCGATGCACAAAGCGCCGAAGTGCTGAAAAGGATCAAGGGGTTGCTGAAATGAAGAAGGGATGGCAGACGGCACGGCTTGGCGATCTGATTGAGTTGATATCGGGGCAGCACATTGACTCGAAGGACTACAACACGTCTGGGCGCGGTGTTGGATATCTCACCGGCCCGTCTGATTTCGGACCGATCTACCCAGTTGTTACGAAGTGGACGGAGCACCCAAAGATCAAAGCCAAGAAGAACGACATTCTTATTACAGTTAAAGGTTCCGGCGTTGGAAAGGTTAACTTGATGGACGCCGACGAAGTTGCGATCAGCCGCCAACTGATGGCGATTCGTGTCGTAAACGCCGAACGGCAATTTGTGTACCTATTACTTGAGTCCGTTTTCGACCACTTCCAAGAGGAGTCGACTGGCGCTGCAATCCCGGGCATCTCCCGCGAGCAAGTATTGGGTTTGCAGATCCCCCTCCCCCCTCTTCCCGAGCAGCAGCGGATTGTGGGGGTGCTGGACGAAGCGTTTGCCAGTCTGACCGCCGCCCAAGCCCACGCCGCCCAGAACCTCCAAAACGCCCGCGACCTCTTTGAAAGCCACCTCAATGCTGTATTTACCCAACGCGTTGAGGGCTGGATGGAGAAGAAGCTCGGCGAGGTTTCGCAGTTCAAGAACGGACTGAACTACAACAAAAGCAGCGGTGGGCAGACCTTACCCGTGGTCGGAGTAGCAGACTTTCAAGACAATTACTTAGTGCCGCTCTCTGAATTGCAGTCGGCGACAATTGATGGCGTGATTGCTGACAACTACGCGATTCAGCCGAACGACATTTTGACGGTCCGCTCCAATGGTAGCAAACATCTGGTCGGTCGTTGTATGCTCGTTGGAGATGTTGACGAGGTTGTTTCCTATTCTGGCTTCATCATACGCATTCGCTTCGATGCCAAGACCATCTTCCCGCAATTCCTCCTGCACTTCATGAAGAGCCAAGTTACGCGCGACTTCCTCACGGCAGGAGGTGGCGGTGCGAACATCAATAATATCAATCAAGAGAAGCTTTCCGCTCTTCTCGTGCCAATCCCGCCCTACAAGACCCAAGTCAATCTTGCAGCTGCACTCGACGAACTCCGCGAAGAAACCGAACGGTTGACCCAGATCTACGAGCAAAAACTGGCGGCGCTGGCAGCATTGAAAAAGTCGCTCTTGCATCAAGCCTTCAGCGGAGAATTATGAGCCCAAAATGAGTTCCAACACGCCATTCTCCTTGCGTATCTTTGTCGCCGATGGCGACCCGGACGGGCTGCGATTAGTCGAGCGATCGAACTGGATTGGCAAGGCGATCATCTTCCCTCGCGCCTTGTATCCCAAGGTGCGTATACGCGACGAATTCCAACAGACTGGCGTTTACCTCCTGATCGGTCCTCGGGAATCGGGCGATGGAGACCAACTCTATATCGGAGAAGGGGACCCGGTACGCCCTCGGTTGGAACAGCACTACGCCAAGAAAGACTTCTGGACACGCGCCGTCTTCTTCGTGGCCGGCCAAGGGCAACTGAACAAGGCGCATGTCCAGTACTTGGAGGCTCAGTTGATCCACCGGGCCGCTGCGGCAAAACGGGTCCCACTGGAGAATGGAAACACCCCCACCGAGCCGACCCTATCGGAAGCGGACCGGGCCGACATGGATGTGTTTCTTGGAAACATCCTGGGGATGCTACCGGTACTCGGTATTCATGCCTTCGAGCAAGCGTCGCCCCTAAGCAATGCCGGTAATCAGCTTCTCAAATGCCAGGGGAAGGGCATTGTTGCGACGGGATGGGATACCACGCAGGGATTCGTAGTTCGCTCCGGATCGTTTGCCTCTAAAGAAATCGTTCCGTCACTGGGTAAGTATTTCCCGTCGACCCTCGATTTCCGCAAACTCCTTCTCGAAAGCGGAGTTCTCGTGGAGGACAAGGAGATGTACAGGTTTTCCCAAGACTACGCGTTTAGTTC
>Ga0164293_10003324_pt1 | contig 13699 bp, 12 predicted proteins | sample GEODES118metaG_FD_111487 | JGI IMG/M metagenome (GOLD analysis project Ga0164293, IMG submission 111487) | Eutrophic lake water microbial communities from Lake Mendota, Wisconsin, USA - GEODES118 metaG | ecosystem: Environmental > Aquatic > Freshwater > Lake | place: USA: Lake Mendota... | reverse complement strand
GGCTTGCTCCGGGTCAACTGGGCCAGCAAGGGATTGGCGCTCGAGCCCGGCAGCCGCGCGTCGAGCAGCTCGATGACCACATCGATGTCCTCGATGCGCTCGGCAATGGCCTGACGCGTCAGGTGCATATGCCCCGGAAACCACTGAACGGGCATACGAGACGTCCCGGTCAGAGGACCCCAGCGCGAGCACGCCCGAGCCGCTCGGGCGAGGTGTACTGCTGGCGGTAGATTTCAAAAGGCAGGGAGTCGAGCGACTCAATGCGCTGCTGCTCGCGCACCGAGTCGGCCGACAACGCGCGCAGCCGGTCACGCTGCGCAGCCGTCAGGGGCTGGGCCATGAAATGTCGGCGGGTATGCTCCGAGCGCGAGCGCGCAAAGGCGATGAAGGATCGGTCAAAGTCCTCGCTGAGCACCTGCAGCACGCGCGCCGAGGGAAGGCCCTGCGGTTCATGCAGGGCACGCTGCGCTTGCCGCCAGGCCTGGGCGTGCGCACCCTCTAGTGGCGTGCCGCGCAGATCCTCGTCCAGACGCTGGGCGATCGGCTCGCAGTCTGCCACCAGCTCGAGCCCCCAGTCGAGCAAGCGGACCTGCCCTCCCTCGCGCTCGAGCAGCAGGTCGGGTTCGCGCCCTCGCGCCGCAACCCGGTGCTGGTTGCGTGCCAGCGCTGCGATCTCCTGCGGGCTGTCGGGCGCGCTGGCGCTCAGCAGACAGTGCAGCAAGAAGACGTCAAGAAAGCGCATGGTCGGCGCGGCAATGCCCAAGGGCTCAAACGGATCGAGGTCCATCAGCCGCACCTCGACATACTCCACCCCGCGCTCGCGCAAGGCATGCAGCGGTCGCTCTCCGGCAAAGATGGTGCGCTTGGGCCGGATGGTGCCGTAGAACTCGTTTTCGATCTGCAGCAAGGTGGTGGCCAGCTGGTTGTAGTCGCCGCCGGGATTGCGCAAGCCAACGGCCTCGTAAGGTCCATAGGGGCGCGTCAAGGCGTCGTGAAGCGAGGCGGCATAACCTTCCAGGCTGTTGTAGCTCACGGCCAGCGCCGCCTGCGCATCGCTCTGGTAACCCAGCCGTCCCATGCGCAGGCTGGTGCCGTAGGGCATGTACATGGTCGAGCCACTCAGGCGCTCGAGTTCGTGCGGGCGGCCGGCCACGAAGCTTGAGCACACGGCCGGCGAAGCGCCAAAGAGGTAAAGCAGCAAAAACGCATGGCGCCGGAAATTGCGGATCAAGGCAAAGTACTGCTCGCTGCTGACGCCCGGCAAGGACCAGTTGTAATGAATGCCCGAGATCGTCTGCATGCGCCGGCCGTAGCGATGACTCAGGCCCATGCGGTAGATGCTCTTGGCGCGACCGACATTGGAGCTGCCGTAGCGCGCGATCGGTATGGTTTCGTCGGTCGGCAAAGTGCAAGGCATGCTCGAGACCCAGAGCATCTCATCGCCCTGCTCGGCCAGGCTCTGGTAGGTGTAACGGTGCAACTGCGCCAACTCTTGAAGCACCTCGGTGGCGCTGCCGTGGGCGCCGGTGATAAACTCGAGTTGCGACTCGGAAAAATCGGTGGTGATGCTCGCATGGGTCAGCGCCGAGCCCAGAAGCTGCGGATGAGGAGTGAGCGCCAGTTGTCCGTCAGGGCGCACCCGCAGACTCTCTTTTTCGATACCCCGGCGCATGCCGCGAAGGCGCTGAGCATCAAGCCCATCGAGCGCCTGGCGCAGCGCCGCCGAGCCGTGCTCCATATTCATCACCGTGTCCTTCTAGGTCTTATTGCTTAGGCACCACCGCGCCGCTCCATCCACACCCGCTCACCAAGTCCCGTATCTTGCCACCGACTGGCCGCGCTTGCTGACACAGGGCCTTGAGCCGTGCCTTCGACCCACCCCAAAGCCGGGCCTGCAGCTCGCAAGCACACGCGGGTTCTGATCTGACAGCAACGCTGCACGCTGTCCGAAGCACCGATGGCGCGCAAGCCAGGAAGATGCGCCAGCAGGAGGTCTGGACCCAATGAAAGACTTGCATCTGCCACCGCCACACCAGCCGCGTCGCAGCAACGAAAAACGCTCGACGGTCGAACACGACATCGAACGCGAAGAAAACACGCCCACCGACGCGCCGGACGTGGACACGCGCCGCCCGACCGAGCCCAAGACCCGCAAGCCCAACTTTTTTCATCCCAAATGGCACTGAGGCACTGAGGCACTGAGCAGAACGCCACCGGCCAGGCCGCGTTCGCCTCAGGAAGCCACCAGGCGCGTCAGCTTGCGGCGCAGCTTGTCCAGTTTCGGGCTCACCACATGCACGCAATAGCCCTGATAAGGGTTGCGGGCGTAATAGTTCTGGTGATAGGCCTCAGCCGGCCAGTAGTGCGCCAGTGGCAGCACCTCGGTGACGATGGGGTCGGCATAAAGCGCCTGGCGCTCGAGTCGCTGCAAATACTCGCTCACCTCTTGTGCCTGCTGCGGCGTGTGAAGATAAATGCCGCTGCGGTACTGGCTGCCCACATCATGACCCTGGCGGTTCAAGGTGGTCGGGTCATGGATCAGAAAGAACACGTCGAGGATCTCCGACAGGCTGATGCGCGCTGGATCGAACTTGAGCTGAACCACCTCGGCGCAGCCAGTGCTGCCGCTGCACACCGCCTCGTACGTCGGCTGCTGCGCCTGCCCGTTGCTGTAGCCCGACTCGACCGACAGCACGCCACGCACCTGAAGATAAACGGCCTCCAAACACCAAAAACAGCCACCTCCGAGAGTGATGGCCTCGCTCGATCCAACCGCATTCATGAGATCTCTCCTTGAGGGCTGCCGCATGACAGAGCTGGCACTGTATCGCGCCGACGGCCAGTCTGCTCGGGGGCAACTGAGGTCGGACAAACGGAGCGAAAAGCGCAACACAAAACGAACCGAAAGACGAACAGGTAAACGGGCAGAAAATCGAGCGCACAATCAGGCACACAATCGGGCAGATATGAGCTTGGGCGAACTCAAACCCGTACTGACTGGCTTGCTGCTGCCGCCGGCAGGCCCTTTGCTGGCCATGGCACTCGGTGCCGCCCTCTTCTTGGGCGCCGGCCGCAGCGCCATACGCAGGCGCCTCGGTGGCGTGCTGGCTCTGGCGGCGGCGCTGCTGCTGTGGCTGCTGAGCTGCAATGCGGTGGCGGTCTGGCTGGCGCGCAACGCCTTGCCGCAGGTGGCGGTCATCGACCCGTCCCAGGCGAGCACGCTGCGCGCCCAAGGGGTGCAGGCCGTGATCGTGCTCGGCGGCGGCGTGCTGGCCGTGGTGCCCGAGTATGGCCAGGCGCAGCCCAGCACGAGCACGGCCGCACGCCTGCGCTATGGGCTCATGCTGGCGCGCCAAGCCGGCCTGCCCTTGGGGTTTTCGGGCGGGGTCGGCTGGGCGGCCGCAGGGCAAGGGGCCTGGCCCAGCGAGGCGCAAGCGGCCCTGTTCATGGCCCGGGAGGCGGGCCAGGACATCCGCTGGCTCGACGGACAATCGCGCGACACCTTCGAAAATGCACAGGCAATGCGTGCTTTGCTGCAACCAGCGGGCGTCCACAAGATCGCGCTGGTGACCCAGGCCTGGCACATGCCGCGCAGCAGGATCCACTTTGAGCGGGCGGGCTTTGAGGTGCTGCCCGCGCCCATGGGGCTGGTCCTGCCGAGCAGCCGACCCTTGCTTGAATGGTTGCCATCGACGCATGGCCTGCAGGCCAGCACCTGGGTGCTGCGCGAATGGCTGGCCCTGCGGCTGATGTGAAGCCGCGCCTGCTCGACGGCCGCGGCGGTTGACGGCTGAGCCTTGACCGACTACATTAATAACCGGCTGGTCAGTAAATAACCGTCAAATTCCGCCTGAACATGGCCTCTCCCCACCTGCTTGAACGAGCTGCGCACGCGCCCCGCCGCGAACGGCGCAAGGACGAGCGCCCAGCTGAGCTGCTGGACGCCGCGCTCGCGCTGTTCGTCGAAAAAGGCTACGCGGCCACCCGGATGGAAGAAGTGGCCGCCCGCGCCGGGGTCTCAAAAGGCACAGTATTTCTGTACTTTCCGAGCAAGCTCGAGCTGTTCAAGCAAGTGGTGCGGCGCAATATTTCAGGTCGCCTGGCCTTGTGGGACGGCCGCTTTGCCGAATTTGCCGGCTCGAGCGCCGAGTTGCTGCGCCTGACCATGCTGCTGTGGTGGGAGCGCATTGGCTCGACGCCGGCCTCGGGCATCAGCAAACTGATGATCAGTGAAGGGCACAATTTTCCCGAAATGGCCGAGTTCTTTCATCATGAAGTGATCGTGCCGGGCCAACTGATCCTGCGCCGCCTGATCGAACGCGGCATCGAACGCGGCGAGTTTCGCCGCGTTTGCGTCGAGCACGCGGTGCAGGGCGTGGTCTCCGTCATGGTGTTTCTCGCCCTTTCACGCCAAAGCGGTAACGCCTGTACCCAAAACTTCATGACCCTCGATCCTGTGGCCTACCTTGATCACCATGCCGAACTGATCGCCCGTGGTCTGGCCGCCACGCCGGCTCAACCGAAGAAAGAAGTCCGATGACCAAACGCCGCCTCATCGGCTTGCTGATCGCCCTGTCTTTGGCGCTGATTTTGGCCGCCGTGGGCGTGCGCTGGCTCGGCAAGTCCCGCGCGCCGCAGGCCGCGGCGGTCCCGCCTGAGGCCGTGGCAGAACTGGCGTCCACCGATCTGGTGGCTGTGGCGCCGGTGGACCTGAACCTGGGCTGGCCGGTCTCGGGCACGCTGCGCGCCGTCAACACGGCGCTGGTCAAGGCACGCGTGGCTGGCGAATTGCAAGGCCTGCGCGTGCGTGAGGGTGACGCGGTCAAGGCCGGGCAAACGCTGGCGCAAATTGACGCCACCGAATACCGGGCACGCCTGCAGCAGGCGCAGCAACAAGCCGATGCGGCCAAGGCCCAGGTGGACATCGCGCAGCGGCAGTTGGACAACAACAAGGCGCTGGTGGCGCAAAACTTCATTTCGCAAACCGCACTGCAGACGTCGCTGTCGAACCTGGAGGCTGCGCACGCGCAGCACCGCGCAGCCCTGGCCGCGGCCGACGTGGCGCGCAAGAGCCTGGACGACACGGTGCTGACGGCGCCCATTTCAGGGCAGGTGTCGCAGCGACTGGCCCAACCGGGTGAGCGGCTGGGCGTCGATGCGCGTGTGCTCGAGATCGTCGACATCAGCCGCCTAGAGCTCGAAGCGAGCGTGGCGGCGGCGCAGTCGGTGCAGCTCAAGCTGGGACAGAGCGCACAACTGCAAATCGAGGGCAGCCCGCAGCCGGTCAACGCCCGCTTGGTGCGCATCAATCCCAGCGCGCAGGCGGCCAGCCGCAGCGTGCTGGCCTATTTGGTCATTGACAACAAAACGGGCAGCGGGCTGCGCCAGGGCTTGTTCGCACAAGGCAGCCTGGGCACCGGCAGCACGCGCGTGTCGGCCGTTCCGCTGTCGTCGGTGCGCACCGATCAGGCCACACCCTATGTGCAAATGCTGCGCGAAGGTCGGGTGGTTCACCAGCCCGTCGAGCTCGGCGCACGCGGCACCGTCGGCGACGAGGTCATGGTGGGCGTGGATCTGCCGCCAGGCACCCAGGTGCTGCGCGCCTCGGTGGGGCTGCTGCGCCCGGGGCTGGCCACCCGCATGACCGAGGTTGCCGCAGGGGCCCCAAAGCGCTGAGGCGCTTGCCTCAGCCCCCCGCTTTTCAAGAACCCAGCGACCATGTGGTTTACCCGCGTCAGCCTGCACAACCCCGTCTTTGCCACCATGGTCATGCTGGCCATCGTGGTGTTGGGGCTTTTTTCATACCAGCGGCTGCGGGTCGACCAGTTTCCCAATGTCGATTTCCCGGTGGTGGTCATCACCGCCGAGTACCCCGGCGCCTCGCCCGAGATCGTTGAAAGCGAAGTCACCCGCAAGATCGAAGAGGGCGTCAATTCGATCGCCGGCATCAATGCCCTGACCTCGCGCAGCTACGAGGGCACCGCAGTGGTGCTGGTGGAGTTTCAGCTGCACATCAATGGCCGCAAGGCTGCCGAAGACGTGCGCGAGAAGATCGCCGCCATCCGCCCGAGCCTGCGCACCGAAGTAAAAGAGCCCAGGGTGCTGCGCTTCGATCCGGCCAGCCGGGCCATCTGGGCGGTGGCCGTGGTGCCGCCGCAGGCCGGTGGCGCCGATCCGGTGGCGCTGACCAGCTGGGCCGAGCAGGTGCTCAAGAAACGGCTGGAAAACGTGCGCGGGGTCGGCTCGGTCACCCTCGTCGGCGCCAGCCGACGCGAAATCAACATCTACCTCAGGCCGCAGGCCATGGAGGCGCTGGGCGTCTCGGCCGAACAGGTGGCCAACGCCCTGCGCAGCGAGAACCAGGACTTGCCGCTGGGCGCAGTGCGGTCGCTGACGCAGGAGCGCACCGTCAAGATCGAGGCACGGGTGCAGCGGCCAGAAGATTTCGCCAAGCTCATCGTCGCGCGCCGGGGCGGCACCGCCATCACGCTGGGCCAAGTGGCCCAGATCAAGGACGGCGCGCAAGAAACCGAGACCCTGGCACTGCGCAACGGACAGCGCACCCTGCTGCTCAATGTGCAAAAAGCGCAGGACGAAAACACTATCGATGTGGTCGATGGGCTCAACAAGACGCTCAAGGAAATCTCCGCGCTCGCGCCGCCGGGCGTGACGCTCGAGCCGGTGCTCGATGCGTCGCGGCCGATCCGCGTGGCCGTCGACAACGTGCGGCGCACGCTCATCGAAGGCGCCTTCCTGACTGTGCTGATCGTCTTTCTGTTCCTCAATTCCTGGCGCTCGACGGTCATCACGGGGCTGACTCTGCCCATCTCCATCATCGGCACCTTTTTATTCATGCACGCCTTCGGTTTTACGATCAACATGATCACGCTGATGGCCCTGAGTCTGTGCGTGGGCCTGCTGATCGACGATGCCATCGTGGTGCGCGAGAACATCGTGCGCCATGTGCAGATGGGCAAGAACGCCTACCAGGCCTCTCTTGAAGGGACGCAAGAAATCGGGCTGGCGGTGCTGGCCACCACGTTTTCGATCGTGGCCGTGTTTTTGCCGATCGGATTTATGGGCGGGATCATCGGCAAGTTCTTCCATGAGTTTGGCATCACCATCGTGGCGGCGGTGCTGATCTCGATGTTCGTCAGCTTCACCCTCGACCCCATGCTCTCGTCGATCTGGCACGACCCGGCCATCGACGCGCACGGCAAGCCACCGGGCTCAAGCCTGTACGACCGCAGCATCGGGCGCGTCACCGGCTGGTTCGATCGCGCCACCGATCGCTTGGCCGACGGTTACCAGGCGCTGCTGCGCTGGTCGCTGGCGCACAGGCTCGCGACCCTGCTGATGGCGCTGGCCGTCTTTGTCAGCAGCGTCCTGATGGTGCCGCTGCTGGGCACCGAGTTCGTGCCCAAGGCCGACTTTTCCGAAACCACCGTCAACTTCCATACCGCAGTGGGCTCCTCGGTCGAGCACACCGAAGCCAAGGCGCGGCAGGTCGACGCCATCGTGCGCCAGTTCCCCGAGGTGCGCTACACCGTCACCACCATCAACAGCGGCAGCGCGCAAGGCAAGATGTACGCCACGATGTATGTGCGACTGGTCAACCGGGACCAGCGCACGCGCAACGCCGACCAGATGTCAGCCGCACTGCGAGAACGGCTGCGCCAGGTGCCAGGCATCACCGTGACCCAGGCCGGACTGACTGACAGCGTCGGGGGCAACAAGCAGATCGAGTTCTCGCTGCAAGGAGCCGACCTGCGCGAGCTTGAGCGGCTGTCGCAGCAGGTCCGCCAGCGCGTGGCGGGCATCGCGGGTCTGGTCGATCTGGACTCCAGCGTCAAGCCCGACAAGCCGACGCTCAACGTGGTGGTTGCGCGCGAGGTCGCCTCCGACCTGGGCTTGTCCGTGGGCCAGGTCGCCAACCACCTGCGCCTGCTGATCGCCGGTCAGAACGTGGGCACTTGGCGCGCTGCCGACGACCAGACCTACGACATCAACGTGCGGCTCGAGCCGAGCGCCCGAGATGCCGCCGCCGACCTCGAGAGACTGCCTTTGCTTGTCAGCGGTGCCGACGCCCGCATCATCCGCCTCGAGCAGGTGGCGCGCGTCGAGGCCTCGACCGGGCCGAACCAGATCAACCGGCGCGATCTCGCGCGTGAGGTCGCGATCAGCGGCAACGTCTATGGCCGCTCGGTTGGCGAGGTGTCGGCCGACATCACCGCAGCGCTCAAGCAGATCGAATTCCCGCCCGGTTACAGCTGGCGCTTTGGCGGCTCGACCAAGAACATGCAAGAGTCTTTTGGCTATGCGCTTTCCTCGCTGTTTTTGGCCGTGCTCTTCATCTACATGATTCTGGCCAGCCAGTTCAAGAGCTTTTTGCAGCCCATGGCCTTGATGACCTCGCTGCCGTTGACGCTCATCGGGGTGGTGCTGGCCCTGCTCATGTTCGGCTCGACCCTGTCGATGTTTTCGGTCATCGGCGTGGTCATGCTCATGGGGCTGGTGACCAAGAACGCCATCTTGCTGGTCGATTTCGCGATCCGCGCGCGCGATGAGGGCATGGAGCGCAGCCAGGCCTTGCTGATGGCAGCCAAGGTCAGGCTGCGGCCCATCCTCATGACCACCTTGGCGATGATTTTTGGCATGGTCCCGCTGGCATTTGCGCTGACCGAAGGCTCGGAGCAACGCGCGCCGATGGGGCAGGCCGTCATTGGCGGCGTCATCACCTCCTCTTTGCTCACGCTGGTCGTCGTACCCGTGGCCTACTGCTACCTCGATGACCTGGCCCAATGGTTGCGCCGCCGCTGGCGCGCTGCTGCGCCCGGCGATGGCATCAAGGGCTAAAATTCACAATCGCATCCCACAACACCGACTGCACCGCGCCCCGGACTTTGGCCATGAACCTGGAACAAGCACGCTTTAACATGATCGAGCAGCAGATCCGCCCCTGGGAGGTGCTCGACGCCCAGGTGCTGTCCCTGCTGGCCATGGTCAGACGCGAAGACTTCGTGCCCAAGATACACCGCGACCTCGCGTTTGCCGACCTCGAGATCCCGCTGCCGCCGCACAGCCATCCCAGCCAGTGCATGCTCTCGCCCAAGGTCGAAGCGCGGCTGCTGCAAGACCTGGCCGTCCAAAAGCATGAAAAAGTACTCGAGATCGGCGCTGGCAGCGGCTATATGGCCGCGCTGCTGGCCCATCGGGCCGCGCAGGTGATCACCCTGGAGATCGAGCCGAGTCTGGCCACGATGGCGCGCGAAAACTTGCAGCAAGCGGGCATCCACAACGCGCAGGTGCTTGTGGCCAACGGCGCCAAGCCGCTGGCCGACGCGCAGCTGGCCGGCCCCTTCGACGTGATCGTGATCAGTGGCTCGGTCGCCGAGCTGCCCGAACACCTCAAAGGTCTGCTGGCCCCGGGCGGGCGCCTGGCGGCCATCGTCGGAGCCGAACCCGTGATGAGTGCCACCTTGCTCACCCGCGTCGGCGAGCAGGCCTGGCGCACCGAACAACGCTGGGAAACCGTCGCGCCACGGCTGCAACATTTCCCGCAACCCTCGGCCTTTCGCTTCTAGCATTTATGGTGATGCAGCTTCATCCCAGCGACTTCGAGCAGTGGCGCCAAGGCCACGCCGCGCCGATCGTGCTCGATGTGCGTGAGCCCTGGGAGGTCCAGGCGGCCTCGGTCAAGGCCAACGGCTTCGAGCTCAAGGTCATCGCCATGGGCGAGGTGCCGACCCGCTGGCAAGAGCTCGACCCGAACCGTCCGATCGCCTGCCTTTGCCACCACGGCATGCGCAGCCTGCAGGTGGCCCGCTATCTGCAGCAGCAGGGATTTGCCGAAGTGGTTAATCTACAGGGTGGAATTGATGCGTGGTCGAGCGCGGTCGATCCGACCGTGCCGCGTTATTGATCCGCAACCCAAGCCAGGATGCCCATGAAACACTCCCGACGCTCGCGATCCGGATTCGCACCTCTGGCCTTGCTGTGCGCCGCCGTGATCGGCAGCTGGGGCAGTGCGGCGCAAGCGCAGTCGCTGCTTGAGCTCTACGAGTCGGCACGCGGCTACGATGCCGGCTATCTGTCGGCCAAGCTGCAGTTCGAGGCCACTCTGGCCAGTGCTGAACAAAGCAAATCCGGTGTGCGCCCCTCGGCCAATTTGTCGGCCGGGGTGACCTACACCGACCAGAATCTAGGTGCCAACTCCTCGGCCACCGCGGCCCAGGTGGCTGCATTGCAAGCCAGCAACCGGGGGTTTCAGACCCAAAGTCTGAGCGCAAGTGCCAGCCAACCGCTGTACCGACCCGCCAACCGGGCTGCCTACGACCAGGCGATGCAGCGGGTCGAATTGGCCAAGGCGCAGCTGGAAGTGGCCGAGCAGGAGCTGATCTTGCGCACCAGCCAGGCCTACTTTGATGTGCTGGCGGCTCAGGACAATTTGACGGCGGTGCAGGCCCAGAGGACGGCCGTCTCCGAGCAGTTGGCGGCCGCCAAGCGGCGCTTTGAAGTGGGCACCTCGACCATCGTTGACACGCGCCAGGCGCAGGCTGCCTTCGACCGCATCCAGGCCGCGCAGATTCAGGCTGAGAACGATCTGGCGGTGCGCCGCTTGGCGCTCGACCAACTGGTCGGGCGTGCGGGCACCCGGCCCCAGCCCCTGGCCACGCCGGTGGTGCTGCCGGTCGTCGAGGGCGACGTCAACGGCTGGGTGCAGGACGCCCAGAACCAGCACCCGAGCGTGCGCGGCGCCCAAACAAGCCTCGAGATCGCACGGCTTGAAGTGGTGCGCGCCCAAGCCGGCCACAAGCCCACCTTGGATGCCACGGCCAGCCAAAGCTTTACCCAAACACCCAACGGCACCGCCTCGAGCACGGTGACCCGACGCTCCAGCGCGACCGTGGTGGGTCTGAGCTTTAACCTGCCGCTGTTTGCCGGCTATGCCACCGAAAACCGCATCAAGGAAACCCTGGCGCTCGGCGAGAAGGCCAGCAGCGACCTGGAAAACGCCAAACGCACGGTGGCGCAAAGCACCCGGGCGGCGTTTTTCAACGTGATGTCGGGGCAAAGCCGGGTCAAGGCCTTGCAGGCCGCTGAAACCTCGTCGCAAAGCCTGGTCGATTCGACCAAGCTGGGCTATCAGGTGGGCGTGACCATCAACCTCGACGTGCTCGATGCCCAGAGTCAGTTGTTTCAGACCCGGCGCGATCTGGCCCTGGCCCGTTACGACGTGCTGGTGGGTGTGCTGCGGCTGCGTCAGGCCTCAGGCGGCCTCAATGTGGGCGATCTGCAGACCATCAACAAGATTCTGGCCCGCCCCTGAGCGACGCGGCAGGATGCAGCAAGGCCAGCAGATGGCCGACGCTTGAGCGCGCCGCGCCCTGATGTCGCAGGGCAAACTCACGAGCCCGAGTCACCTTCTCGCCGTGGTCAGGGCCGAGGAGATCGCTGGCCCGTTGCAGCGCCTGGTGCCAATCCTCCGCGCGCCAGGCCGCCCCTTCAGCCAAAGCCTGCTCAGCCACCTCGGCAAAATTGAAGGTGTGCGGGCCCATCACCACCGGGCAGCCACAAGCGGCCGCCTCGATCAAGTTCTGCCCGCCCAGGGGGGCAAAGCTGCCGCCGAGCAGCGCCACACTGGCCAGGCTGTAGTAAAACGCCATCTCGCCCATAGAGTCGCCCAGCCAAATGCGGCCTTCGCCCACCGGCGCGAAGGCCGACAGGTCTGCACCCCACTGCGATCGGCGCGAACAGTCAAAACCGTGGGCTTCAATTGCAGCGGCGACCTCTTCAAAGCGCTGCGGGTGGCGCGGCACGATCAGCACCTCAAACGCCCAAGGCCTGGGCAGTCGCGACAAAGCCTGGAGCAGCGCCCTCTCCTCTCCCTCGCGCGAGCTGGCCAACATCAGCACCGGCCGGCTCAGAGCCGCACGGCGGCCCAGACCGAGCTCGCACTGCGCCCGATCCGGATCGGCATCAAACTTCAGATTGCCCAGCACCGCCTGCACCGGCGCGCCCAAGGTGCGCAAACGCTGCGCGTCGGCCTGGCTCTGCGCCAACACCAGGCTCAGCTGGCCATAGGCCGGGCGCGCCAGAGCGGCCCAACGCAAGGCGCTCCGCAGAGAACGCTCGGACAGGCGGGCATTGACGAGTGCCATCGGCACACCTGCAGCGCCAGCCTGGGCCATCAGGTTGGGCCAGACCTCCGTCTCCATCAGCACGCCCAGGGCGGGGCGAAAGTGGGCCAGAAAGCGCCGCGTGGCCTGCGGCGTGTCCCAGGGCTGCCAGACTTGCACGTCGCCCTCGCGAAGCAGCGCCAGGCCCTCGGCCCGACCGGTGGCCGTGCCATGCGTGAGCAGCAGGCGCAGGTCTGGCCGCTGCTGGCGCAAAGCCTTGATGAGCACCGCAGCGGCGCGTGTCTCTCCCAAGGACACGGCGTGGATCCATATCCGCTGGCCGACGGTCTCGGGCGGCTGCCTGTAGTGACCGAAGCGCTCGGGAACATTCTCCAGATAACCGGGCTCGACCTTGCCGCGTCGCCTGAGCTTGAGCACAAGCAAGGGCTGGACAGCCACGGTGAGCCAGGAATACAGACGCCCGATCATGCGGCAAGCACCCCACACCAGGCCCGCCAGACGCGCTCGACCGAGGGCGTGGGCTCGGCGTAGACACTGACCTGACGCTCAGTCGTCGCGGACTCCACGGCCGCCGGCCCAGTGCGCCAGGCCGTGTCGAAGTTATAAATCTGCACATGGGCCAGCCCCAGCGCCACCGCCATATGACTAAGGCCACTGTCCACGCCGATCACCCCGGCACAGCCGCGCATCGACTCGAGCAGGGCATCGAGCGACAGGCGCGGCCAGACCTGCGCATGCCGGCAGTGCTGGGCCAGCCACTGACTGCGTTGGGCTTCCTCGTCGTTGCCGTGCGGCAGGGCCAACGCAAAACCTTCGGTCTCCAGAGCAAGGGCCAGTTCGAGCCAATGATCCTGCGGCCATTGCTTGTCTGCACGCGATGTGCCATGCGCCAACACCACACAGGGTCGGGCCTGATCGGCGCCTTCTGCCCGCATGGACGAGGCGCCCGGAGCTTGCAGCCCATAGCTTAGAGGGTTGGCAAGTGCATAACCGAGCGCATGGGCACACAACAGGCGCGAGCGGTGTACCGCATGGACATGGCGCTCGAGCGAGATGGCCACATCGGCCACCCAGCGCGTGGGCGCCTCATAGGCCGAGCCATCGGTGCGGTGGGCCATGGCATAGCGGCGCCCATCCGGTGTCAACCGGGCCAGCCACGACACCCAGGCCGATTTGCTCAAACCCTGCAAATCGATGATGGCGTCGTAGTCCATGCGCTGCAGATCTGCCTTGAAGTCTCGCCACTGCAGCCGGGTGGCCGGGCTCAGAGGCGCCTTTCGCCAGCGCCGCAAATCGCAGACGATGACGCGCTCGACGCCGGCGCAGCGCTGCACCAAGGGCGCAAAAGCACGCTCGACCACCCAATCGATGCGGGCCTGGGGGAGCGCCGATACGATGTCCTGCACTGCTGGCATGGTATGGACCACATCGCCCAGCGAGGACAGCTTGACAATCAGGATGCGCATGCGGCGATCTAAACGAGGCTCAATGGGCCGCGCCTTGCAGCTGCGCCCCAGGCTTGACGCGCTGCAGCAGGGCCAGCATGTCGGCCTCGATGC
>Ga0164293_10003323_pt1 | contig 13701 bp, 10 predicted proteins | sample GEODES118metaG_FD_111487 | JGI IMG/M metagenome (GOLD analysis project Ga0164293, IMG submission 111487) | Eutrophic lake water microbial communities from Lake Mendota, Wisconsin, USA - GEODES118 metaG | ecosystem: Environmental > Aquatic > Freshwater > Lake | place: USA: Lake Mendota... | reverse complement strand
GCGTCTGGGCTTGCCACATCCAATTTATCGGCATCCTCTCCCACCATTTTATATACCACGGTGGTATTTTGAGTCTCCCATTTCATGTCGCGCTCCTGCTTATGCAATTGAGCCCTCCAGAAAATTTTGATTCCCGATGTTCTAGATTTTATCAATTCATCAATGCCTTTGAACGACATCGCATGTTTTACTGTGTAGCCATCAGCATCGAGGGTGTAGGTTTGGTCGATATACCTTGACGTATCACCCAATCTCATGGTCACGCTACTTGGCGATTGTTTCACCACATTCCAGTAAAAATCGCTGCTCTTCAACGGCCCGTTGGCTGTATACAATTCAAAAAACCACTCATTATAGGCATCGATATTCGAAAGCAATTCCAAGGCAGAGGAATCTGAACGCTTGTGACCATTGAGCATCACACGGCCCATATTACCACCTTTGGTGCGAACATCCACGCTCAATTGCTTGCTGCGAAGTTGAATCACATCGGCTTTACCAGAAAGCTGTGAAGCAAAACCACCCAATGATTTCACCAATGCAGTGTCCGAAGAAATGCTAGCTTTAGAGACATTGGCCGCTATAGTGGCTGATTTCACAGGATTGGCTTTGGCGGCCTCCACTTGCGCTATACTGTCGCGCTGTTTATCAAATGCTGCTTGTTGCTCAGGCGTTGGCGCAGTGTACCAATAGTATCCAATGAGGATAAGAAAAATGAGCGAGAAACCGATGACTGTATTACGATCCATGAATAAAAGGGCGAAGTTAACGATTTTTTACGTGGGGCCGATGCAATTTTCATTCGCTTCTGAAACCTTGAATACACGAAGAAAAGCCCTCAAAAATCAAACAATTGTGAAATCGCATTAACTATTTTGTAAAACCTTTGGAGATGGCAAAACCTTTGTGTATTTTTGCACACCGAAAATTCACGATGGCCAACGTAGGTAAAATATCTCAAATCATTGGTCCTGTGGTCGATGTAAGTTTCAACGAACCCGGATCAACACTTCCTAAAATTTACAACTCACTCACCGTTACGAAAGACAACGGTCAAACCTTGGTGCTCGAAGTACAGCAGCACTTAGGCGAAAACATGGTACGCGCCATTGCGATGGATGGTACCGATGGTTTGCGCCGTGGTATTGACTGCGTGGATTCTGGCGATGCAATCCGCATGCCCGTGGGTGAATCAATCCGTGGACGCCTACTCAATGTAGTGGGTGATGCCATTGACGGAATGACGCAACTCTCTAAAGAAAACGGCCGTGGTATCCACCAACCCGCGCCAACATTCGATAACCTCAGCACCAGTGCAGAACCTCTGTATACCGGTATCAAGGTAATCGATTTGTTGGAACCCTATGCAAAAGGAGGTAAAATCGGATTGTTCGGTGGTGCCGGTGTAGGTAAAACCGTGTTGATCATGGAATTGATCAACAACATCGCAAAAGCATACTCTGGTATGTCTGTATTTGCCGGTGTTGGTGAACGTACCCGTGAAGGAAACGATTTGTTGCGCGAGATGATCGAATCTGGCGTTATCAAATATGGCGACGCTTTCAAACACAGCATGGAAAAAGGTGGCTGGGATTTGGATGCCGTTGACATGGAAGACCTTAAGAATAGCCAAGCAACCTTGGTGTTTGGACAAATGAACGAGCCTCCCGGAGCACGTGCACGTGTTGCATTGAGCGGATTGACCGTTGCGGAATATTTCCGTGATGGCGATGGAACCGGCGCAGGTAAAGACATTTTGTTCTTTATCGATAACATTTTCCGTTTCACACAAGCAGGATCAGAAGTATCTGCGTTGTTGGGCCGTATGCCTAGTGCCGTAGGTTACCAACCTACCCTTGCTACTGAAATGGGTGCGATGCAAGAGCGCATTACCTCTACAACACGTGGTTCTATCACGTCTGTACAAGCGGTATATGTACCTGCGGATGACTTAACAGATCCAGCACCAGCAACCACATTTGCTCACTTGGATGCCACCACAGTATTGTCTCGTAAAATTGCGGAATTGGGTATCTACCCAGCGGTGGATCCTTTGGATTCAACCAGCCGTATTTTGAGCGAAGACGTATTGGGTAAAGAACATTACGGTTGCGCTCAACGTGTGAAAGAATTGTTGCAACGATACAAAGAATTGCAAGACATCATCGCCATCTTGGGTATGGATGAATTGAGTGAAGACGACAAATTGGTGGTTCACCGCGCACGTCGTGTTCAACGTTTCTTGTCACAGCCTTTCCACGTAGCAGAACAGTTCACCGGTATCCCTGGCGTTTTGGTAGAAATCAAAGAAACCATCAAAGGATTCAACATGATTATGAACGGCGAAGTGGATGAATATCCAGAAGCAGCGTTCAACTTGGTTGGAAATATTGAAGATGCCATTGAAAAAGGCAAAAAGTTGTTGGAAGACGCTAACGCATAATCACCATGTTTGTTGAATTATTGACTCCAGATAAAACCTTATTCAGCGGCGAAGCAGAAGTAATCTCTCTTCCTGGTGTAAATGGTAGCTTTCAGTTGCTTGATAGCCACGCTCCCATGATTGCCAACTTGAAAGCAGGTAGCATCGAGATCAAAGACAACAATCAAACACAAAGCTTTGAAATCAAAAGTGGATTGGTTGAAGTTTTAAAGAACAAAGTGGTGGTTTTGGTTTGATCATTCTTACACAAACCAAATTAAAATAAACAAAACATCCATTCCCCGATTGCAAATCGGTAAGAATTGAAAAAATATCAAACAAAAAAGGCTCCCAATGGGAGCCTTTTTTGTTTCACTTATCCACAACAACCCTAAACAAAATTTATTTTTCTTTGCCCTCACACCCAATAATCCAATCATCCCCCAACAGCCCACATGCCACCAAAATACAGAAAATCAAACAGTTAGAACAATAAAAAACACCTCCTACCCCTCCCTACCGCTATTCACCTTCACCCCTCTCCGATATCAACAAGTATATTGTGTAACTTTTGGTATCCATAAATTCAACAATAAATTATGTAGAACTTAAACAAAACACCATATTTGTATAAGTTATCGCTATGAACGTTATACAAAATGATTTCGACAACATGATCGCAGGTGAGTTGATGCCCCTACGCAATTATGCATTATCCCTCACGCATGACATGGACGACACCAAAGATCTGGTGCAGGAAACCATTCTCAAAGCATACCGATATCGTGCAAAATTCCAAGAAGGAACCAATCTCAGGGGCTGGCTATATACCATCCTCAAAAACAGTTTCATCAACAATTATCGCAGAGACATGAAGCGCAATACATTCTTGGATAGCACAGACAATAGCTATTTCATTGATTTGCCTTCGCACAAAATCGACAATGATGCTGAAACAAAATTCATTAGAAAAGATTTGGATCATGCCATCGATGATTTGGCATTTGATCTTCGCGTAACATTCAAACTCAATACAGAAGGTTACAAATACCATGAAATTGCTGAGGAACTGCAAATTCCCATCGGAACAGTTAAAACCCGCATCTTTGTAGCCCGCCGAATTTTGCGTGAAAGATTGAAAGATTACGCCGATGCCTTTGGGTATCAAATTGCCTAATCCCGCAGTTCATTGCCAAAAACCCAATATTGGCGCAAAAATCATCTGTATCTTCGTAAGATAAAATATCACCTCATACAGTGAATATCTTCCAAGGACATAATACCTACCTCTATTTAAACATCCTCACCCTTTTGGGGCCTCTGTTTCTGTCATTCGACAAAAAAGTAGCATTCTACAAAGATTGGAAATATTTTCTCTATGCGATGTTGCCGACCAGTTTGGCTTACATCGTATGGGACATCATTGCCACCAAAACACTTGTTTGGAAATTCAACCCCCAATACCTTCTTGGCATAAACATCATCAATCTCCCCATTGAAGAATACATATTCTTCCTTGTAGTTCCATATGCTTGTTTGTTTATATATGCCTGCTTAAGGGCCTATTGGCCCGATTGGCACTTCCCCAAACTCAACAGCATCACAACCTATGCCATCATCACCTTAAGCGCCATTTGTATCATTTATAATCCTACACACGCATACACCACCAGTACATTTGGCTTACTTGCTATCACCTATACAATTTTGTTGTATATCAAATACAACCACCATCTCACACATCTAATCATTTCTTGGGCGATAGCGTTGCTCCCAATGGCTTTTGTGAATGGCATACTCACCGGAAATCCCGTGTTGATCTACAACGATGCTGAAAACCTTGGAATCAGAATCGGAACCATTCCCTTTGAAGACTTTTTCTATAATTTGCTATATATGACTTGGATGATTACATTGTTTGAGATATTCAAATCAAGACAAACCAAGACATCAATTTCAAAAAAATAATAATTAATCATCGTACTAACGGAGAAATACAGAACTACCTGTCTCCATTAATCTCAATGCCAAACAGCTGTATCTTGTAAACTAAGCTTCTTAGCCTTTTTACGCTGCTTTTTGGTACCGGGCACAGGAATATACTTTTCTGGATACTTCTTCAAATCGAGCATCACTCTCTGTAATTCCAAGTTGGTTTTTACGATGTCTAAGTACAATTGTTCATCATTCAACATTTTACCCAAACTGCCTTTGCCTTCATCCAAACGAGAAAGCATCGCGGCCAATTTCCCACTAGACACACTCAAGTTGTTCAACAATTCATCAACTCTTACAGAATCTACCTGTCTTCCTACTTTATTGAAATGACCCAGTCCTTCACGCAATTGACGATCATACTCTGGCAAGTTGCTAGAAAAATCGCCCATACTTTGCGCGGTACTCGCCAAACCTGGTTTGAGTAATTCAACACTGCTTCTAATTTCAGCGATGGTCCTTGTAAGCTCTCTCAAAACGATGGGCAATTCACCCACAGCACTATTCAATCCTTCTTTGTGAAAGAAATCGTTCAATGTAGCAAAAACCGAATCCGCACTGTTGGCTACATTCACAATTCTGCTGTTCACCATACCAAACATATCACTGCTGTATTCAGGAACCAATTCGTCACCATCCTCGGCCAATTCACTAGATTTACCCAACAATAATTTCAAGGTAACACCGCCCAACAAAGCAGACTCTATTTTGATACGAGAATCTTTTGGAATTGGCATGTCTGAAGAAACTTCAATCTTAGCAACTATTTTCTGATCCTCCGTCATCTTCAAACTCCGAAGCATTCCAATCTTAAAGCCATTGAACATGACTTTGGTTCCAACAGACAAACCTTGGGTATTGTCATACTTCACCACAAAATCACGACCCCGATCAAAAAAGTTATCACGGCCCATCATGAAATTATAGCCAATAAAAAAGATGCATATCGACACTACGGCCAACACACCCACTTTGAATTCGTTAGAAAGTCCTTTAAACACGGCGATTAGTAATTCAAAAATAGTCAAAAAATGGTAAGGCAATTCACGTTAGTATATAAAAAAGAAAGGCCCCGCTTTCGCGGGGCCTTTCTCTATGAAATCTTAGTTGATTAGTGCTTTACAACGATACGCTTTGTAACAGTTTGACCGTTGTTGGTCAAGTTTACAAAGTAGATACCTTCGCTCACATTGGTCAAGTCGATTTGGCTTGCACCGAATCCACCCTGGATGTTATCCAATTTAGCAACTACAGAACCCATAGCGTTTACAACTGTAACATCCAAAGGTTGGGTGTTGCTCAAGTTGTAACCCACTGTTACGATGCCTGACGTTGGGTTAGGATAAACCGATACCGCATCTTCCAACTTAACGTTCTCAGTACCCATGTAGGTATTGAAGCAGTTTGGTGGGTAAGCTACGAATACAGGACGAGATACAGTTACAGCTTCGTTACCGCTAGGATCTACCAAAGAGTAGTTGATGTAGTAAACACCAGCTTCCATTACGTTCACGTTATGACCCAATACTTTAACCAAAGGAGTCAAATCAGTTGCAGAGTAGTAGTTATCACGTACGATCAAACCAGACAATGCCCAGAAAGGAGTACCGATACATACAGACACTGGAGGAGCAGTTACTGTTGGAGCAATTCTATCAACAACCTTGATGAAACGCTGCTTGGTGGTTACGTTACCGCTACCATCTGTTGCAGTGAAAGTTTCAACATAAGTTCCCAAAGTGTAAGCATCTACTTTACCAACCTTAGTCAAAGAAACCTGAGACTTAGAGTAGTAGTTGTCCATCACAGTTACTGAACGTGAATAGTACGCTTCGTTTACATCATGGATGACAGTATCACCAGTGTTCAATTCAATTTCAGGAGCGATGAAATCGTCTACACGATAGTTCAATACGAAACCATCTTCAACCGCTTTGTTACCTGAAGGATCTACCGCGTTGTATGTTACTGGGTAAGTAGCACGAACATTGGTATTCACTGGACCGTTAAAGCCAGGATTCTTCGATACGAAAATTGAACCGTTACAAGGATCGATTGAGTAAACATCATCAACAAATACAGAACCGATTTGTACATCGATAGTAGTACCATCTACTATAGATTTAGCCAATTTCAAGATGCTAGGAGCTTTGGTGTCTTTAACAACTACCAAACGAGTGATAGAAATACTGTTTGCTTGTGCATCTTTAACAGAGTACGTCAACAAGTAGTTACCTACTTTACCAGCTTCAACCTTACCAGCAATTTTGATTGCCGAAGTCAAGTTACCATCGTTTGCATCAATTGCTACAGCACCTGCTTCATTGTAAGTATCGCACTGTTCAAGGATCAAAGTATCGTTACCGTTCAATGTCAACTTAGGAGCAGTTTTGTCCAAAGCAACAACTACTGTACGGAAACGGTTAACTGCTTTGTTACCAGAAGCATCTTCCAAACTAAATTCAATGGTGTAGATACCTGGTACTGTACAATCCAAATCAGAAACAACTTTTACTGCGCTAGTCATATCACCTTGAGTTGGGTCTTGAGCTTTGTAGCTAACACCAGCAACTTCAGAGTAACAAGCAGTTTTGGTTGATGCTTTTTCAACACGCATTGTGTCAGCACCTACCAAAGTAATGCTAGGTGGCAAATTGTCGTTAGCCAATTTGATAGCATAATCTTCAAATTCACCTACAGTGTTCAAACCACAAGGAGTGTTCGAGAACGCACCGTAAGATACACCCACACGCAAACGGGTCATACCTTCGAAACTGTTAGCCAAAGTTGGCACAGTGAATGAACCAGATACGCTAGAAGCTGAAGTAGAACCACTGCTCATAACTTCTTCACCGGCATCATTGAAGTCGCCGTCAATGTTGAAATCGATCCAAGCTTTGTAGTTTACGTTGTTCGCAATGGTGTTACGAGCAACTGACAAGTCATAAGAAGCTCCAAATGTCAATTCAGCAGGAACGTAATCTTCAGTACTGTTGCTGTACATATCCAAACCAGAGGTAGAGGTAGCATTCAACAATTCTTTAGAACCCTTCTTCAAAGTCACGTTATTGATTCCAACGTCAGCAGACATCAAATCCACCAAAGGAATGCAATAATCCAATACAATTACGTATTTGTTCTTGATCAACTTCTTCTCAGTTGATGCTTTACCACCCACAGAGTTGTAAGCGCTCAAAGTGAAGGTATAAGCACCACCCTTTTGGAATTTGATTTCAGGGTTTTGGCTGTTTTTAGAAGTACCGTTCTCGAAAGTGAAAGAAGTTGGGAAAATACTCCACTCAAAAGTGTTTGCATAATCCGTCTTGGTTGTGATTTTCACCACGTCACCCAAGTTAGGACGAACATTGCTTGCAGTATAATCCAAGTAGCCAGGAGCTGTTGGAGTATTGATAGTTACTGTGCTGCAGAAAGTATCTACACCAGTACATGTCAAAGCAATCAAACAAACATCATACTGACCGTCTGTGTAGAACGCGCGGTTGTAGTCTGTAGCTGAAGATTCTGGATTTTGGTCGATCTGCCACTCGTAGATTGGCAAACCTTGCACATCTTTAGAAGTGTTTTTGAATTCAACATTCAAACCGTTTGCTGCAGGATTGTAATCAGTAGTCCATTGAGCTGTTGGCTTCTTTGGAGGACTCAACTTAGATTCCCAGTTGATAATGAAACCATTCGCAGTACCTGAACCATTGGTCTCGAAAGTGATGTACACCGCACCGCTGGTACAAACAATCTTAGCAGTATCGTATTTAGAAACGTTGTCACCATTGATGGTAGCAATCAATTTGCCCAAAGTTGCTTCTTTTGCATCATAAATACGCAAAATATCTCCTTTGTCGGCCAACTTCAATTCACCAAAACTCAAAGTGATCTTTTCAGCACCACAAGGCAAAATCTTGAAGTAATCGATAGAAGTTTTACGGTTGTTACCGTAGGCAGCATTTGGTCCACCGTTGTCGAACAACTTACCATTTTTAGAAGTACCCTCTTTAGAAGGTCCCATGTAGTATTCTGTAGGAGCGATACACTCAATGTAACGGTCTTTACAAACACGAGTTGAAGGTCCAATGTCATTTGAAGATGTCAAACAAACTTTGTACCAGCCAGTTTCACTCAAAGTGAATTTTGGGTTTTGGTTATTGGCAGTTTGGTCATCCAAGCCTGTTGGCGACAACAATTCCCAATTCCAAGAATAAGCACCATTGTTACTCAAATCATACATGGTAACATCATAGTAAATTTCAGTCTCGTTAGAAGATGACACGAAATCAGCCACCGGAGCAGCAGTAGGTGCAGTGATTGTTACTTGCTTGGTGATAGAATCTGCCAAACCGCAATAACTAACCAACATTTTCACATCATACTTACCAGATGAAGCCCATTTAGCAACACCTTTTTCTGAGTTGTCTGAATATCCTGCGTACGGTGGCGCAACAGCTTTGTCAAATGTCCACTTATACTTATAACCACTGCTTGGGTTCAACGCGTTGAACTTAATGTTGGTTTTTACATAGTTGGTAGAAGAAGGAACAATGAAATTAGCCGTTGGAGTTGCACCCAACTTCAAATTCACTTCCAAATCCAACAAGTTACCATAAGTATTTGCAGTTCCACAACCGTTGCTGCTGCTCAATGTGTAAACAGAAGCACCACCACGAATACGCATGTGAGACAAACCAGTGGTTGTCCAACATGGCATTTTCAAGTTGTAGGTAACAAAACCAGAGGCAATGTTGGAAGAAGGATCTACCAAACACTCAGTAGCGCCATATTGTCCATCGCGGTTGGCATCAATCCAGATACCTACACGTGTACCCCATGACTGGGTAGCCCATGTTCCACCTTCTACAGTTACAGAAATTTCTTCACTCGCGGTAAGGTCAAAACCTTTTCCTGAGTTCAGAATTCCTTTGTAGGTAGAAGCGGTTGTGTTGCCGGTACAATTCAAACCGCTGTAGGCGGCCAAAGAGTTACCTTTCTTGTCTTTTACATTGACAGAGACAATGTCTCCCGGAAAGTCCGTTCCCGAACCTACCAAAGCTCCACCACATCCCCAAGAGTTAGCTCCTGCGCATGGGGTTTGCGCTTTCAGCGAATTGGAAGAGAACAAGCCCCCCACCAAAACACCCAAAAACGCAAGCTTTTTGAGTTGTGTAATTGTTGATTTCATAGATTTATTTTAAAGTTATTTTCACAAATGACGCACTTTCTGCAAAACGTTGCAAGGAAAAACACAAAAATTTGTAAAAAAATTGAAAAAACTCCTAAGTCTCAGCCCAATCTGAAATTGATTTCTAAACCATTGAAACCACTCATCGGACCTCAAACCCGATTATCGAGCACCTGAACCCGGTACATTGTTGTTACCTATGGTCTCCAAGTATTTCTTGTAATCACGAACCGCCCTAAAAACCCCCATGGCAATTTTTTGCTGGCCATCATTCGTTTTCAAATACATTCGATCTGTTGCATTTGTCAAAAAACCCGTTTCAACCAACACGCTGGGCATCGAAGTTTGCCAAAGCACCAAAAAGCCCGCTTGCTTCACCCCCCTACTTTTAATCATACTGATTTTGTTGGTATGCGACTCAATTCCCGATGCCAACTTCAAACTTTGCTTCATGAATGCATTCTGAACCAAACTAAAAATAATATGTCCCTCCGCTGATTCCGGATCAAATCCACCATACCTGGAGTTCTCCTTGTAATCAGACTCATAAGCAATGGCAGCATTCTCTCGTTTGGCCACATCCAGATTCCCCTCTGTTTTGTGCAAACCCATGAAATAGGTTTCACTGCCTGCTGCTGAGCGATTGTTGTTGGCATTACAATGAATCGAAATGAACAAATCTGCCCGATTGTTGTTCGCCAAATTCGGTCGCTCCCACAATTTCAAGGTCTTATCTGTGGTTCTTGTATACAACACCTTGAGCCCAGGCATACTGTCTTTCAGAATCTTCCCCAATTTCAACGAAACACCCAAAGTAACATCTTTTTCAAAAACTTCGTTGTTCCCATTACAACCCGGATCCATACCGCCGTGACCCGCATCAATCACCAATGTATTCAAACCCGTGGTTACCTTCACTACCTTGGCCGATGGCAAACCAAACAACAACATCAATGCAACCATCCCCACACCCAAACTCCTTGAGGCTTTTAATGCGTATTTCGATATAATTGCGGTTCTTTCTGACATCATATGACAATCATGGCAAACTTTTTGCCGAAATTCGCCGAAACTTCTTGAATCGCGAACATTTCCATAAAAAAACATCCCTACAAGCACTGTTAACAGTTGCGATGATGTTTCTATTCGCATTCACCCCACCCCTACTGGGCCAAGGCACAGACAGCTTGTCTACAAAAAAAGACAGTATTCGAACAGTATCCCAATCAAAAGGCAATCTAGAATCGCCCATCCGCTACGAGGCCCAAGATTCCATTTTGATGGGCATCGCCTCGGGAAAAGCCACATTGTACAATACAGCCACAGTGAAGATGGAAAGCATGGAACTCAAAGCCAAATACATCGAAGTAGGCCTGTCGTCCAAACTGCTCTTTGCGAAAGGCGGACCTGATTCCTCCGGAAAATACAGTGAACTCCCAATTTTTAGCGATGGCGCAGACAATTACACCTCAGATAGTCTCACATACAATTCCGGCTCGAAAAAAGCCAAAGTATATGGCCTTTCGTTGTCACAAGACGAATCGCACATTCAACTCAAACAAGTGGTGCGACAAGCCGATGGCAGTTTCATGGGACAAAATGGCAAATTGAGCACCTGCTCAGACCCACACCCCCACTTCTACCTCAACGCGAGCAAAATCAAAGTAATACCCAACAACAAAGTCCTTTTTGGTGCTGCCAACTTGGTTTTCGCCGATATCCCCACCCCTTTGGCTCTGCCCTTTGGGATTGCACCATTGAAAAAAGGACGGCAAAATGGCCTCATCGTGCCCAACCCCGGATTCAACGGCGCCAACAACAGCTTTTATCTCTCCAACCTCGGCTATTATCAAGGTCTCGGCAAATTCGCCGATGCTCAATTCAACACCGACCTATATTTCAATGGCGATTTTAGGGTTGGACTAACCACTCGATTGGTGAAACGATATAAATTCAATGCAGAACTGGGCCTCAATATGAGTCGATTTGGCAATGGACTCGATCGTGCCAATCCAGAATTTCAAAAGAAAAACGATTATAGCATTGTCTCGAGATTTGGGTTCGACAACAAATTTTTACCCGGAACCACCCTCAACGGAAACATCAATATCGTTACTGGCGATTTCAACAAACGAAACTCGCGCGACATCCAAACACTCTCTCGAAACGAATTCCAATCCAGTATCAACTACGGCAGAAGTTTTGCTCATAACAAAATCAATCTCTCGGCTTCTGCCAGACATACTCAAAACGTTCAAACACACGATTTTAGGCTGGAATTACCCAATGTAAACATGGGTATTTCGTCCATCACTCCATTTGCTAAAAAGAATGGAAACAATAATACTTGGTACGAACAAATTCGATTGTCTTACAATTTAAATTTCACCAATTCACTCACTACAAAAGATACATTAATATTTAGTGATAAATACAAAGATGTGTTGGGCACCATTCAATCTGGGATACGCCACTCTGTACCCATTAGTACCAATATAAAATTGTTCAAAGGTGCTTTGAACTTAAGTCCCTCCGCCAGCTATCAAGAAAAGTGGTTATTCAAAGGAAATATTAAAAAGTACGACCCAATTACAAAAACTGTCAATATTTCTGATACAGCAGGATTTTTTAGATTAAATTCATATAATTTTTCTGCCCAATTGAACACGAATATATATGGCACATTCTCCGATTTGAAGTTATTGGGTATTAGAGCCATTCGACATACCATCACACCGAGTATTACCCTCGGGTATCGTCCCGAAATTGATGGGATCAAGAAAGGTTGGGCCACCACATACCTAGATTCTCAAAACAAATCGATCACCTACAGTTTGTTTGAAAAATTCGGCGGTTCAGAATTTGGCCAGAGAAAATCAGGCTCCGTGGGCTTCTCTTTGGGCAATAACTTGCAGGGAAAAAAGGTTGTGAGCAAGGACAGCACGGGCAAAGAAAAAACGGAAAAATTCAATTTGATCGACCAACTTTCATTCAGCAGCAGTTACGATTTGGCGGCAGATAGTTTCAATTGGTCCGATGTAAACTTGGGATTCAACACCGTCATCGCCAAACAAATCCGCGTAGGAATTAACAGCTCTTACAGTCCGTACGCTTACGAAAACGGAAGAAGATTGTCCACTTTCAACTATCAAAAGAACCAAGGGCTGTTGCGCCACAGGAACATTGATTTCAACATGAATTCAAGAATTACGCCTGATATGTTTGGTGGTAAAAAATCAAAAGAAAACATGCCAGCGAGTGTAACCAACCCATTGGCCACCGATGAAATGGAACTTCGTCAAATCCAGATGCAGCCCTGGAATTATTTCGACTTCAGTATTCCTTGGTCGTTGAACTTGACCTATGCGATGGGCTACAGCGCAGAAATCATGAATGCCGCCAACAGAGTAAGTAGAAATACCATCACCATTCGCGGTGATATCAGTATCACACCAGAATGGAAAATCTCATACAATTCTGGCTATGATTTCAAAAAAAGAGCCCTGAGCGCCAGCGAATTTTCATTGGTTAGAAACCTACATTGCTGGCAGCTGGAATTCATGTGGGTGCCCAATGGCTTCGGAAAACAGTGGCTTTTTACGCTTCGACCCAAAAGCGCGCTGCTGCAAGATTTGAAACTCACCAAGCGGGTTTACAGCAATCCAAGTTTGTTCTAATTGGATGATCAACATCGCGAAAGTTGATTGGAATTTCCCGGCAATCGTGAAAATTCTCACGTCCAATGCAAATCCTTTCGCCACTATCTTTGTTTCCTTTAAAAACATTCATACAAATACAAAATGAGCATACAAATTGGTTCCCCCGCCCCCACATTTACATTGTTTAACAGCGAAAAAGCTGAGGTAAGTTTGTCGCAATTCATCGGCAAAAATGTGGTGATTCTTTTCTACCCACAAGCATTCACCAGCGTTTGCACCGAAGAACTTTGTTCGATGCGCGACAACCTGAAAGAATACGAAGCATTGAACGCCGAAATCTTGGCCATTTCCGTGGATTCTGTATTTACCCTTGACAATTGGAAAACCCAACAAGGTTACAACTTTCAGATGTTGAGCGATTTCAACAAAGAAGT
>Ga0164293_10003322_pt1 | contig 13701 bp, 10 predicted proteins | sample GEODES118metaG_FD_111487 | JGI IMG/M metagenome (GOLD analysis project Ga0164293, IMG submission 111487) | Eutrophic lake water microbial communities from Lake Mendota, Wisconsin, USA - GEODES118 metaG | ecosystem: Environmental > Aquatic > Freshwater > Lake | place: USA: Lake Mendota... | reverse complement strand
TATATTAGCAGATGAAGTTATTTCATTTACAATTATTTCTGTATCTTGTACACTTACTTTATACATATCAGATGTTGTATAATTTGTAAGAGGTAGAGTAAGAGTTAATGTAAGTAAAGTGTCAATGTTTAAATCTTCAGTAAGAGGGGTATATGTATATGTAGAAATATAAGAAGGTCCGCCTAAACTAATAAAGTTATTTGCGGTCACCGCTGTTATAGGTGCAATGTTTTGCGGGTTTCCTATATTTTTAAATGATATTAGGTTACCTGTTATAGTAGAACTTGTAATTTCAAAGAATCCTGCGTTTGTTATGTAGATCTGTTGCCCTACGTTAAATTTGCTTGCATCATTTACGGCAAACCCCGTAACGGATCCACCAACTTGTGGCATTGTAAATGAACTTAATAATTTTTCGGTGTATAAATCTTTAAATACTTGAAAAGTTACAGTGGACGCTGTAGTATCTTGCACTTTAATGTAATACTCATGTAATCTTGGATCATTATTATATTGGTTAAACGTTAATTCAATAACTTCTTCATCAGCAAAAACATTGTCATTGTCATTAGCAGAAAGTTTCAACACCATTTGTGATTTTCCGCCTGCAAGAAGAGTAGATGTAAACTGTGAAGTGATTTGATTAACACCTGCATATTTACTAATGTCTTCTTGTGTATCAAAAAGTTTAATCTGGCTAACCCTACGATAGTCTTGTGTGCCAGGATTGCCGTAGTCAACCTCGCTTAATTTAATTACTCTTTTGAAAGCATCATCACGATCCTTTACATAAAATAATCTAAGAGAATCATCAATAAATTTGGATAACGGAAACTTACCAACTACTTCACCTTGATATGTTGGCACATTAGTGTTATTTATAATTCCTGATGGATTGTGATAATAGTTTACAGGGATTTCAATTCCGTTTGGATTTGTCTGAATAAATGGTTTAGTGCTATAAGGCTCACCGTCAACATTCTTTTTAGGAAGAGGTGTTTGTCCTTCAATTTTTGCAAGCGCAACAGGATCAATTTGGAAATTTGCCAATTGATTTTCGGTTACATATAATCCAAAGTAACGATTAATCGAATAAGGAGTAGCTTCTTCATCATCGAATAAAAACTCAAGGTTAATTAAGTTTGTACTGATAACACCGTTTCTTTGAAACCCTTCAGTTATGTATTCTTCAAGATCGGTTATAGAGCGATCTACTTTCCAATAGTCACTTAATAATTCTCCCTTTCCTGACATAGTGCCATCACTATAACAAGCACCGTTCCAAACAGTAGGAGTATCTGATTCAAAACTAACATCAAGAGGTCTTTCTTTAAAGCGTGGGTCATTTACAATCTTTCTTAAATAAGAACCTAATTTTGATTTTTCACGCATGTCAAACGTTTTAATAATTCTAGCGTCTTTAAAAAATGCATCAAAGAATGCTTCGTTTGTTTCTTCTGGAATATAACTATTAGGCGCGACTGGGTGATCTAATCTAAAGATTACAAAAAAGTCGGGAACTGTTTTTCTTAACCATATTGGAGCAAAGAAAGAAAAATTTTCATCGTAATAACGATTCTTTAACTGTTCAACACCATAGTTATAGAAGTTATCAAATTGCTCTGATAAAACTCTCTTTGTATTTTGATATTGATTGTCTACTTGATATAGATCAAATATAATCGATGCTGGAGTTTGCCCATTCTTAAAGAACTTATATAAATCTCTAGAATAAGTAGATAATGACGATATAGGATATTTCTTGTAAGAAGAATCAGACAATTCATTATTTGCATCAATCGAATTTAACCATAAACCACCTGTTGAATCCAGAGTAATTTTTACATTACCAGATATCTTTGGGTTAGTTTTAAGTAAACCATAAGAAGACCTGTCATCATATAACTTAGTTTCTGACGTATATGAATTTTGGTATGTAGTTCTTGAAGTTTTTGCTTTAGTTTCTGTATGTCCAAAGAAATGAACTTCTTGGTAATCTACATAGGTTGAAATTGCGCCTGCATTAGGGGAGTTAGGCTTTCCTGTTTTAGGACCGAATGGCGTTCCAAAATATGTACCATCAGCTGCGTTATTTAAACCCGTAGAACCTTCTGGCATAAAAACAGGTGTCTTGTAGTTAAGAGGTGCAAATGATTGTAAAGGGTTTCTTTTAAAGATTATGAAGTTAAATTTAAGGTGCGTATTTTTTTCCCCATCATAATCAATTCTAAATGTTAAACTTTTATTTGGTATGTTAGCATCATACCTTAATTGTGCCCAACCACCAACCCAGTTTCTCCCAACGTATCCTGTGCCTTCTAATAAGCCAGCGGGAAAATCCAATTTAGTTCCATCAAATATGTTTTGTAATGATACCACTTCTGAAATAGAAGGCGGAACAGCAAGTGCTATTTTTTCATAATCGGCAATACTTTTGCCATTAAGTTTCCAATGTTTTCCATCTTCATTCCAGTAGCCCATGTGGATTGCTGTAGGTCCACTTACTACAGGAGGACCTGCTGTTGTTCCTGTTGAAGACAGTTCAACTATATAGTCAGGATATCCTACATTTACCTGAACTTCACTTACTTCAAGTGGGCCGGTTGCTGTAGGGCCGTATGGCATGAAAGTATGTGAGTTTTTCACGGTCATACCAGGCTCCATATTATTGAAACCCAAAACATGAGCGGCTGGGAAAGTTCCAGTGATTCCTACACCCTGAGCAAGATATCCGCTGCTTGTACCTGTAAGAGCAGATACTGATGCATACGAATCAAAGTTTCTTGCAGATGGAAATACTATAATATAGACATCATCATAATTTATAAAAGGTGAAGCTGGCTGAAGTTCGCTATCAACTCTTCCAATGTTAATAAAAGTTGATGTTTTTCCTTGTAGTACAACTTCACGAGCGAAATCGATGGTGTAAAATTTAGGTCCTGTCATTATGAGAATATACGTTTGATAGTTGCCTTATCGTAGGTTACTTGTTTAACATCTTTAATTGCCACCGGTAAACCTGTTTCATAAAGCTGAATTAATGAATCTTTTTTATAGGTTGCGGATACTTGAATGTCAAACGAAAAAGTTTGTTTATCTCTTTGATAAAGGTCAAGGCCTATCTGTCTAACGTATGTCAAGTTTTTTGGTGGAATAGTAGAAGATGGATTATATCCGCCTACGATTCCGTTTCCTCCGGCTGTGGAAGAAGAAGAAATTGATGGTCCATAATAATCTGTCATTCTGTATTGAAATATCACAGGAATCACGATTGCGTTATTGCTTCCAGTATTTAATTGTTTAGAAGCAAGAGCGTTTACACCATCAACAAGAAGTTGATTATATGTAACAGGCCCTAAAAACAAATAAGCACCACAAGTATTAGATCCTATTAGATATCTATCATCGGTAATAAAACCATACTTATCGGGTAAATCTGCTATGGCTGGTGTATATGATGTAGTACCCGTAGCAATAGTTGGCCAGTTTTTACTGTATGAAAGTTGTTTAGCTGGAATGTTTTTATCGCCCGGCTGATTAAATCCATAAGCATGTCTAAATTCACTTGTAACTTCAGGTGAATTAGGGTTACCGGTTGATGGATCAATTATAATTGGAGGAGTTTGTAAACTTGTTAAGTTAATAGCGGTAGTACCGGTTGCTGGATTAATTGCTGGGTGGTCAGTATGCACAGCAAAATAGTTTGCAAAGCCATTTCCAGTTGGGCCAGAGCCAGCAGAAACTTGAGCTTTATTCCAGATCCAGGGCTGAGTAATACCTAATCCTGTTCCTGTGTCAGGCAAGATTGCTCTAGCACCAGCAGTAGGCCCGTCTTGATAGAGATTATTTACAAGACCAACATCAGTGAATCTGTTATATAAGAACTGTCCTTTAAGTTGCCCGCTTTGATAAAAAGCAGTAGCTATCTTATTTGCATTATTAGTATCAGCAGGATTAACCGAAGTATTTACAATTGGTGTAATGTCGTACTTGCGGTAATTGTTATAGTCAGGATCATTAATTCCAGGAGGCACTGTAGCGGTTGCACTTACTGGCAGATCCTCAGCAATACCGCCAGGTAATCTTGAAATAAGTTGAAGAGGAGTTGCCTCATCATTTTCAAGATAGATTTTATATGCTTTGGCAATAATAGCACCTCTTTGGTTAGCCGCAGGTAAAAGACCTACCGCGTCGGTATAATATCCAGCAAATAGTGTTACTATATCGCCGCTCTTAACAGGTAACTTGGCATTTTTATCTTCATCAACAATATAAACCTTAACATCACCAACAATATTATTAAGACGATTTTCAAGGTCTTGTATTCTTGCAGACATATCTTTAAGTTTTTCATAAAGACTGATTACATTTCCTTCGGGTGTATAAAAGTTAGAAGAAATTACGTCTGCATCATGCGCATAATATTTTTCAATAGCGTTAAATGAAGATGATAAGTGAATATCAAGACCTTTTGCTGCAAGATCATTTTCAAGATCTACTCGAACAATATCTTGTGATGCCTCTCGAAGTGCAATCGCAGCCTCGTCTTCTGTAACAAGATCACTTGGGAATGTAATTGAAATTGTATTAGAAGGGACAGAAAGAATAGGATTTTCTGGCCAGCCAGCTTCTGAAATAGAAACTACATAAAACTCAACTTTTTCTCCGTTTGAAATTGGAATATCTACTTGATTAATGTTTACTACATCAGGATTGGTAATATCTTCCTCTGCCCAAACATATTTACCTGTGGTAGAATTAAATTCTTTTTTACGAATCTCTGATTTTACCTCAACAAGATTGCTATATGTTGCTCTTGTAACAGAACCACTAGCATCGGTAAAATCAAATTGTTTAATATCACTAGCACTTCCGTCAGGACGAACGTAACGATAATAAGTATAGAATTGAATTACACTTTGTTCTTGACCGTTTGTGTCTTTAACAGGCGTAGGAATAGGAAAGAATCCACGTATTCTATATTTTGGCGCATCAAGTGCAGCTGGTTTTTGTTGAGCTGTAACCGCAAGTTCTTTAACGATTGAAGTATATAAAGAGGTTTTAGTACTTTTTTCACGAATAAGAGTGTCTAACTGGTTTTTAACCGCCCTTCTTTCTGTGTCTGAATTAAATCTGGTAGTGTTTAATTCTTCTTTCTTTTTGTCAATTGATTTTTCTAATTCTGTAATCTCTGATTCAAGACGAACCTTATCAGCTTGTTTTTTCCGAATTGCTTCAATTTCAGCTTGGTCAAGTTTATGATCATTTACTGAAATTACCTTAAAGTTTGTTACATCAAGAGTAGGTGCGTTTGGAACCAAACCATAAACTGCAGAAATCTTATTTTCTTTAGAACCTGCAATAAGAAGACTGCTAAAGTCAAGAACACTTTCATTATAAAAATCTTTAAGTGTTTTATTTCCTGTAGTTAAATCGATAACTAATTCATTACTATAAAAAGCAACACCTGGTGAATACTTAGATGAAAGTAAGTTATCTTCATCATTTATACTCTTAAAAAATATAACATCGTACTCATTATAACCAATACCTACATTTGCAACTTTTGGTGAAAATGTTTCAGAATAGAATATAACAGGTTCCCCGATTACAAGCGGATCATAACCACTTGTTCTTTTAACTCTAATGAAATTGGTTGTTTTATCAATTTCAAGAATCTCATAAATAGATTCACCCTTTAACAGCTGATCTCCTGGTTTAAGAGTCATTGTTAATGTTGATAACGATAAATTATCATTATATTGTAAAGTATTAAGCAAGTACCATCTTTTTGTTGAAGTACTACCGTCAGGATTTGAGAATGTTCTATCCTCAATATTTACAACTGTAAAGTCTCCTGTGTATCTTACAACTGAAAGTGGTAAATCATTTACACCTTCATCTACAAAATATATAATGTTTCTTTTTTGTAATTCAACTAAAAAGTTAATATAGTTAATATCATTCTTTCCTTTAACACTTGTGTTAAAGTATTCAAGTTTATCATTTGTATCTAAAGTTAAGATTAATCTCTTAACAAAGATTTTTGATTCTTTAAGAGGAATGTATTTTGAAACATCTATACTAACCTTAAGCGCAGGTGTAAGTAAACTTTCAAAGAACCAGTTGTTCTCAGCAATAAACTTGGCAGGAACTGATACTTGACCAACCGGTGATGGGTCTACTATATTTTTTGCTTGATAGATTTTTTTGTAAGTGCCATCGGGCATACGAATGTATGCATCTGATCCGTCAAATCCAAGCATAGTACTGATAGTTTTATCAATACGTTCAATGCTTGATTTTAAGAAGCCAAAAGAAGGAACAGTAAAAGTACTTGTTGTTCCGTCTGAATTTGATTGTGTAACCGTAATTGTGTCAGCATTCGTTGTAACTGCTTGAGAAACTTTTTGAAGTTGTTCAAGTGAGTTATTTTGTAAACGAATAAAATCCGCAAGTATGGTTGCAAAACTGTTTGATGTATTTTCACCTGCCATTATTCTTTATATTTTTTATCTTCTTTTAATGATCTAGACATATTTAACTTTATTTTTGAAGTGTATATCTAAATAAGTTTATCAGAATACATCCACGGCAAATTGGTAAGTAGCTGGATCAATACAAACTACTTCAATAATTGGTGAATTTCCTTTATTTTCAAAGTCAAGATATGTAACATAAGCAGCTTCAGCTGAATACGGGAATCCTGTATTTAATTTATCCGTTGAGTCAGTGTACACAATAAAGTTAAAGTTACCGTTTGTGTTTGATAAATCTAAACCATACTTAAATGAGAATCTCATAGTTTGCCCAGCTTCCCACGCAAAGTTAGCATCATTGATGTAAATAATAACATCACGATCTATTACATAAGGTGTACTAGCAGCGCCGTCAGTTATTTTTAAGTAATTAGTAAAGTTAATTAATTTATGTATGTAAGAATAACTTGTTGCATTTGTTGTAAAGTCTGAAGCAATAGAAACAAGTGGTTTAGTTCCAAGAGTAAATGTTTGATTCTTATTTACAAATTTAACAGAACCTGGAACCGTTTTATCAACAAAGATACCCGGGCCACTGTTTAACAAGTCAATATTATATGACATTGCAACACTTGTATAATTCTTATAGATGTTAGTTATTTCTTGGTAATTCTGTTGAATTAAACTTAACAAGTTTGCATTGTTAGAAAAGATTGCAGCATTATTTGCAAGTGTAGTATTAATTGCATCAATCTGCGATTGTAATTCAGCAATACCTGATTGTGTTAATACCAAAGCTTCTAACTGAGAAACTTGAGATTGTAATGTTGTAAGTGTTGAATTATTTTGCAACATTATATCGTAAGATTCAACCATTTTATTTAGAGCGTCCATGTATAGCTCTAATGAATATGGGTTATAATCATTAATTGACGTTTCAATCGATGTATCTTGTGTGTTTACATCAAATTTGAGATTAATACGGAATGCGTATGAATTACCATTATCACCTGTAAATGTATTTGGTTTATATTTAGTTAATCTTGGAATATAACCTCCGCCTGTTGGTAAAATGTCTACATTATCCAAGAATAGGATACCAAATAAATTGGTTGCACCTACAGTCCCAGTTGTAGGATTATATAAATCATAATAAACAAGAACTGCGTTAAAGTCAAATGTTTGGGCAGCAGATGATTCGTTATATGTACCAAAATCAGTTACAGCACCACCTACACTAATACCTGCATAAACAGCTGTGTCAAATTCCATTGTAATGCCGTCAAGTCTTGAACGAGTAAACTCAATACTTTTATTTACACTTTCAATTTTATACTTATCGTTAGTAGGGTCTAAGAAAGAGCCAGGCTCTGTGAAGAATGAATTTGCAATAGGGTTGGCAAACCACCAAGCAAAACCAGGACTACCTTGAATTTCATACGTATTAAGTGTTGGATTAAAGTAATAGAAATCAGCAGATGCTCCAAATGGATCCAGAACAGAATATGAATTAGTATCACTATCAAAGAATGCTTGAATACTTAAACCTGCTGGCTGAACAGTGGATCCTGTTCTCCCAAAAATGTATTCATTATTTAAAGGATCGGCTGGGGTATTTGTGAATACTGATGAGATAGTATAATTTGCATCATCAATAGTTTTAAACATTACTACTGGAGTATTTCCTTGCGATGTAGGAATGTAAATGTAAACTTCGGAAAACGCATTTGCATTAGTCTTAACAGTATTTAATATATTAATGTCACCAATGTATTTTATTACTCTTGAATATGTTGTTGATTCATCTTCTTCAACAAAGTGAGTGCCGTAAATAGAAGATGATTGTTCTGCACCAACACCAGCTTCACGAAACCGAATAGCTCCTATTTCTTTTAACCATTTGAAGAAAACACGTTCACTTACAGTTCTATCCAGATTTGAATCGTAATTAGTAGAAGAAGAAATCATTGCCTCAAGATTAAGACAGTAATTTTGGAATGATTCTGCTAAGTAATCATTTAGTGTTTTTGCTCCATCAATGGATGAAAATCCTCCAGGAGAATTAGAAAAGTTCATTAGGTTTTGCCCTAATGAAGGATTACCAATATCAGGTATGTTTAATAACGCAAACTTTGAAAACCGAAATTTTGATTGTGAATCGTTAAAAGACAGACCGAGATCTTCGGAAGCTGATGAAAATGTGTAGAAAGTACCACCCTGAACACGGATGGGTTTGATCAAAGGTGCGATCATGTGCCGTTACGTGTTTTTATAGTATTTGTGCTAAACCGATAGTATGAAGGATTCTCCACCCGTTGTCGTCTGCATATAATGTTATCGCTGTTTGACGCATAATACCAGCATCGGCGTCTCCAGCAGCTCCATTAAATACTACACCGTTTTCGTATGCAGTACCAACTGCACCCGCGCCATCAAGTGTTGATGTATCAAGTGCAAAACTAATACTTGTAGCCGCAGGAGCTGCAGCATCAATTAGAAGTGTAATAATTTGACCGTTTCCTACATTTACATCAGTTACAGAAGGTAATATGATAGTATCACAGTTTGATGTACCTCCACCTGTATAGTTGCTCCAGTCAAGGCGGATTACACTAGTTTTCTTGAAAGATGTAGTAGTTGTAATATTTCTAGACGTGGAAGAGGTTGTCGGTGTAGTTAATGTTTGTGGATCAATTACTAATGAATTAGATGTTGACGCCGCATATAGTTGCGGACTAATCACTGACCCATCATGAGAATGTGGAATAGTTGATGTAAAAATACTAGCTACACCAACAGTACCATCTAATGTAAAGTTTCCATGAACAGTCTCATGTCTACCAACTACGCTATCGCGAGTTACACCAGAATCTTGCCCCACGTTTAAGTTACCGCCAAATAACCCGGTAGCCTCACATGTAAAGATTTGATCTGTGATTGGTCTTGTATATTTTTTGATTAAAGCACTACCCACATTAAGTGCAGCGCCTGGTGTGAATGACGAATCTAAATACGTTTCAGTCGTATTGATTGCGTTTGCCAACTTACTAAAGTTGGAATTGAGTGTGATTCTAGAGCCGGCAATGTTATCGCTGCCAAGAATTTCTGTAATAGTTATTGTTGCCATTTAATGATTTCTTTTTTCTACTTTTTTTCTATATATCCCAGACTATTTTTGTGAGTACTCTTCTGGAATAAAAATCTCCCATTTTGAATCAAACCAAAATCTTCTGCCAGTTTTATCAACCACAGAAGAAAGAATTCCATAACATTTCATCCACTCGTTAAAAGTAGAACCGTCTGTTCCATTAGGATTATGCCAATCTTTTAATTGACCTCCGCCTAAAACATACGCATCTCTAACACAAAGATGACACATTATAATTAATTCATGAATTTCTGATTGACTTAATTCAGATCCTCTTTGAAATGGATTAATGTCTAGTCTATGTAATATTTCAGCTCGGAGGTAATTTCCTATGCCGTTAAAGTAAGTTTGGTTCATAAGTAATTCATTAACAGGTACGTTAAATGCTTTACTTTTAAACCAATTGCTTACTAAATGTTCTCTAAATTTTTCAAATTCTGTTAAAGGGCAATATCCTCTACCTTTATTCCAATCATTAGCCCATTTCCACTTTGCGAATCTTCTAACATCATGAAGGACAAGATAGTTACCACGAGTAGTGATAAATCGTAAATGAGCATGCTTTAAAACCTTTTCAAGATTTTTACTGTCTTTTCTAACATAAGCAAAATTACCACTCATACCTAATGTAACAAATAACTTTTTTGTTACTACTCTATTAAGGTCTCCGCCTATCTGCTCAAGAGTTATCATCATTTCTTTACCGCGAGTATTTGCAGTTATTGAAAAAACTCCGCCTTCAAAAACTTCAAGATCTGTTTTAACTTTTGAAACAGGTGATTTTTCAATCTTTTCAAAATATCCTTCTTGAGAAACTATATAATTAATAAAGTCTCCCATGATTTTAACTTCCGAAAGTTCAGGCATAAGATGTGAATTTTAGTTATTTTTGTTTATTTTAGTCCTGGGTAATAAACTTTATGAATTTTCTCACACATAATAATCATTGTCTTAACGTCTTTCTCACAGTAGTGTTTTACACCTGCAAGATTATCTTTAAACCAATAGTTATCATGAACTTGTCCACCGTGCATTTCATCTTTAGGCGAAGGGATTCCTAAACCGTATGCCGCTTCTTCAAAAGTAACGTCAAGACTTGAAAACCCTTTCCACCATTCTTTAAGATCAGTGATAGAAACTTCCCATGGTTTCTTGCCCCATGTATTTACAGGCTCTGGTACTTGAATACCGTGCATTAGGCATTTACGATAAACCCATGGAATGTCAAAGTTTTTAATGTTCCATCCGCAAGGAATCATTCCGCCTGCTCCTGCTTTATGAAAAAGATTAGCAACCTTTTTAATTAAGTCTTTTTCATTTTCATCAGCAACAGTTGCGATTGAGATTTCACCATTTTTCCAAACTCCATACGATAAGCATACGATTCTCCCAAACTCAGGAAATAAGGCAACTTTATTGGAATAACCAACTTCAGGTTCTCCGTAGCCCATTCTTTCACATTTACCTGCATAAACTTTAGCACCATCAGGATCCGCGGTTTTAAATTCCTCGTAAGTAGCATAACGACCAGCGGTCTCAATGTCAAAGAAAAGTAATTTTGATAAGACTTGTTGACTAAACATAATAATTAATTTTAGTTTTATATACTCGAAAGTTAAATTGGTTTTATGTTTAAAAAACTATTTAAAACTATTTTTCAATAGTGTATAAAAATAATATCTGTTCTTTCGGGAAAAGATAGATATCTAGAATAGAATATAGAAAACAAAGAAACATAATGCAAAACGAACAATTCAACGCACCTAAAATAGATATTAATCAACTTGCTTGGGTTAGCTGCTCATGTGGAGGAAAGATTTTTGACAGTGGAGTTATGGTAAAAAGATTATCACCTTTAATGAGTCCTACCGGGAAAGAAGAAATTCTACCAGCTGAAATTATTATTTGTAAATCATGTGGTAAGATACCTGACTTTTACGCAAACAAAATTGAAAGTATTCCTGAGGACTTAATTTCCAAAACTCCTGATATGAATGGATAAACCATTTATATCCAATTTCCTTTACCTTAAAGAAATATCAGAGATTAACGGGTGGGGTGTGTTTACTAATGAAGATATACCAGAAAACTCATTGATTGAGGTATCACCTGTTATTTTATTTCCTCGTGATATTATGAATATGGCAATTTTTTTTGCAAGAGGTGAAGGCTTTAAAGATAATGAACTACAAATAGACCAATACGCAATTAATTGGGTTGGCTCTGACCTGTATGAAAAATCTGCTATAATGTTAGGCTACTGTTCGATGTATAATCACAGTAACGAAAATAATGCAAGATTTACCACCGATTACAATGATAGGTTAATGCGTGTAGTAACAACCAAGCATATAAAGAAAAATAAACAAGTCACAGTTAGTTACGGCCCTTATTGGATTGAACAAAAAAAGAATTATCTTAATCTTGTAGAATTTTAAGAGTTCTTTTCAAAAGTTTCCTCAATTTTAATAATTAGTGGATTTCTTACAATATCTTCCCTGTGAAATTCCATTATTCCAATCTCTTCCATATTTGAAAAGAAAGAAATAACTTTTTCTAGTGAAGATACTTCTGCTTTCTTTATGTCAATTTGTCGAGTATCACCAACAATAATCATTTTAGAGCTGTCACCTAATCTTGTCATGGTAGAACGCATGTTTCTTAGAGAAATATTTTGTGCTTCATCTACAATAATGATTGCGTTATCAATACTTCTTCCGCGAATATACGCAAGAGGTAATACCTCAATTAGGTCAGCGGCAAGAAGAGAATTAGAAAGTTCTTTTCCAATTAACTTATGAAAGTTATCCATAAAAGAAATCATAAAAGGTTCCATCTTTTCTTGCATAGTTCCTTTTAAGAAGCCAATTTCTTCACCTTCTAAAACTGTTACAGATTTAGCAAGAATAATTTTTTTGTACTTCCCTCCTTGTGTTGTTAATAATCTTAGTGCTTCAGCACAAGCAACGAAAGTTTTACCTGTGCCTGCTGGCCCAGCACATATCGTTATGTCTTTACTGTTTATTAGTCTAATAAATAATTTTTGACGTTCATTTTTACATTTTAAATCAACTCTTATCTTTGCTAAAAGTCTGATGTTAGGTATGAAATCTTCAAAAATTTCTTCTTCTTCTTGTGAAAATTTTCTTTTTCTTTGAGCCATATTTGTTTTTTGATTATTACCAAAACCTACCAGGGCAATGACAGTCAACGCATAGAGTTTTTTTGTCTATGTAGCAACCGCAGCCATAAAAAGTTGCACCCGATATGTTAATGTGAGTTTTGTTGTTGTCACAACGATTATCTACTCTCACGGGACATTCAGAGCAGATACTCATCCTTGTCTCCCCAAGTTTTTTGATGTCTTCATCAAGAAGGTTAAGTTTATCAAGAAAGTTGTTGTACCAACCTTCTGCTATATGTTTTATTGACATTATACTTTAACAGTTTTAACCTTAACATCTTTCTCTTTCTCAATTTCTTTGGCTAACATTAAGTTTTCTTCATTATCATCAAAGAAGATAAAGTCATAATAACCATGCTCAACCAACATATGAAGAGCCTCTTTTTTCTTTTCTGCTATGCTGCCTTTAAATCCAAATTTTGGATCGTTTACAGCAATCACCAACTCTGGATGAATGTTAATTCCAATTTCTAAAAAGAATTTGCGTATCATCTGGGTGTTTGATCTTGCGGTAACAATTGAAACATGCACACCTGAATTATAGAATGCAAGAAGTTTATCCATAATTTCTATTATAATTGTGGATTTCTTAAGAATTTCATAATCTTCAAATTCGGCAAAAGATAAGTTTACTTTCTTATTTGGTTTAAAGAAATTAAATTCTGCTGGCGTTAAAGATTTTAGTTCTTTACCTGTTCTCTTATCAAGAACTTTAATTTTTGCATCGGAAATAATAAGAGTATCGTCAAGATCAAAGACTGCTAGAGTTTCTGATTTCTTTCCTTTAATTAGCACTTCATTTATTTTACTATTAGTAGTTCTTCTGGACTCCATTCTGAATATGTTTTTTTGTTACAATCATAGCATGCCGCTACACTCCAGTAATATGT
>Ga0164293_10003320_pt1 | contig 13704 bp, 16 predicted proteins | sample GEODES118metaG_FD_111487 | JGI IMG/M metagenome (GOLD analysis project Ga0164293, IMG submission 111487) | Eutrophic lake water microbial communities from Lake Mendota, Wisconsin, USA - GEODES118 metaG | ecosystem: Environmental > Aquatic > Freshwater > Lake | place: USA: Lake Mendota... | reverse complement strand
TATGCGCACATGTTCGCACTCATTATTGCCATTCGAAGATCAAAACTGCACAGTGTATTTGCACGTATGCCGGTATCCAACATCAACGCAGGAAACTCTGGATGAATACATATATCGATATTTCGTAGAAGGAAAAGGACATGAGATTGCTAAAGTGAAAAGAGTCGTTATGGAATCTGCAATGGACTGCACACTCCAGGAAAACATCAACAACTTACCTCCTGACTGGAGAGGCGATGAAGTAAACGGACAACGATTTCGTATTCCTCAAAAACGAGCGCAAGATGGAAAGGAGTTGCTCTTAACCCTGACTGAAATGTCGGCTCCTACATTTGAAGACGGAAGCCCTGAGTTTGTTTGTAACATAAAGGAGTCCCAGGAAGATCCGGCACACGTCCGGCCGTTATCTGCTATTCTGGATATGCGCGATGAAGTCCTTGATAAAGTAATGAAACTGTTTTTGAAGAAACCAATTTGGGCACGTGATGATCTATACAGTCACTCGTATATGAAACAGTATACCCCAGATGTATTAGACTACATAATCCAGAACGCTATTGAAACTGGATTTCAGCTGAAGGACAAGTCTGGCAGAGTTGGACATCTCGAAGCAAAAGGAGATGTATTTGCGTTTGGTATTGGAAAGACAGATACAGTATTGGAACGAATCATTGATAGTTCAGAAGGAACTCCAGTAGATATACCCGGGTTTGTATCGAGTGCAGAACCCGAAATAGAACCAGCTGCCGAAAATAGCAAGAAAGACTCTATCCAAACTGTGTTTGATAATTACGACTGGAAGCCGTTTATTAAGAATCGATTTTCCGACGAAGTAAGGAATTGGTATCTGCTAGATAACGACATAACAGCTGAGCGAAAAATAGAAGCCATGCTAGAAGTAGACTGGTCTAACCCGCCGATATATGCCAAGCCATTATTGATCACGAAAGAAGATGGCGGTCGTATGTATGCGCTCGGTTCCAAGAAGATCTACACTGAAAAAGGTGAGTTGATTGAAGGACTGGTTGGTTCAGACAGAGATGCGTATAATAAGTGGATATCAGAACGCAAAGATGTTTTCATTGATAATCGAAATAACCTTTTTGCATCTATGAAAGAGAAGGTGATTGTTTTCAACTTGGATGAAAAGTCTGAAGAGATCAAACGAGCTTCTCGAAGCAAGACGATAGGTGGAAGAACGTGTACAACATACAAAGAAACTACTTTAAATGCATTTTCAATGTGGTTGGTCGGGGAGCCATTCCCGCCGGAAGTCAAGACAAAGAAAGATAGATGTATGTTTCTAGATCTATTGGTGCGCGAAGCAGTGTCGTCTAGCAAAGAAGGAATATTTTGGGTAACTCCGGAAGAGTTTGAAATCTTTAATGAAGATGAGCACAGAGGAGATCTCCTGAGAAGACTCAAAGACTAACAATCTTTCTCAGTAAAAACGAATCCTCCTGTTTTCAGTGATTGTTTCCGGTAAAGTAACAAGATGGATCCATTGTTTGAGCGCCGAAATCTTGCAAAGAAAGTTCATATCTACTCGAAATTTCTACAATCAAACATGCAAGTCCCGATCTTAGCCCAACTCAAGATGAACTGCGAGGGCAGATGTTTATCAGAAGGCTTCATTCAGCGCAATAGTATTACAATTTTGAGCTATTCGATTGGGCGGACAAATTATGTAAAGGGCGGTGTTGATTATGATGTTGACTTTCAGGCAGACGTCTGTATGCCTCATCCGGGACAGAGATTCAAAGCCCCAGTTACTCTGCGTAGCAAGGTGGGAATTCATGCTGAAACGCCGCCTGTAAAGATTCTAATTCCTCGCGACCTACATCTTGGAAAGGAAGAGTTTGAAAATGTAGTTGTTGGCGATGACATCGAGTTTGAAGTCGTTGGTTCTCAGTTCAAGCAAGGAGACGCAGACATCATCATTATTGGAAAGTTGATTATGAAAGTTGAAGATGAAGTCCAAGCCCCGCTGAATATTGCAGAAGAGGCTCGTGCCGTAGTTTCGGCGCCATCAGAAATCAAGTCAGAAGAAGGTGAGGAAAAGCACATTGTAGTTGCTCCCACTGCCTCGTCCGAGAAGCCCCAAAAGAGACGGCTTAGACGCAAAGAAACTGAAAATGTAAATGAACAGTTTCCCTCGTTCAAAGAAGGAGTGGTTGAAGGAACAGCTTGACCGTATGGATGCAAACGAACACGCTCAGGTATGGGCGACTATTAAGAAGTATACGGATCAGTTCACAAAGACACAGAGCGGCATTTTGGTCTCAACTGATGTTCTAAGTGACGAGTGTCTGGCTGCAATCGAAAAGTATGTAAATTTTTCAATGGATCAGCGAAAGCGTATGGAAGAAGATACCAAGACTCGCAGATCTTACGAAAGAATGATGCACGATTAACTTAGTGTAAAATGGACCAGCTTTAATCCAAGTAAAAATATAACAGTAATGGAAGGTATCGTCACTATGTCGGTGATTGAAAATATCGCCGAGTTTATCAAGACGGCAAAGAAAGACCCGAAAGCAGAATTCGAATGTAAACTGCTTGCGGGCAAAATTCGCTTAAAGAACGAAGCCGATCGCATAATAAATGCAATTTCAACATTATCAATCGGAGCAGTGAACGAAGAGAATCGGTTGACAATTTCGTATCCTGATTCTACACGCGTAACAGTTAATGGCGCTCAAAACATTCAAAAGATTTGCGTCTCAAACTCATTCCGTGGAATTGAGCTGAATGTCGAAAAGAAAGATCGATATTTTGCAGGAAAGAATGATGTTCTAGATATTCCGGAAGCCAACTTGCGGTTTACTCTCAGTTCAGAGACACCTCTGCGTAAGGACTGGGAGGGAAATCCATCTGATCCAAAAGGGTTCGTGCGACTACTGAATCGCAAATCATTTAAGACGGCAGATGAGCTGTTTCAAATTGACTTTTCGATGGTCAAGTCTCGTCCATCAAATTCACGCATGACACTTCGAGAGGTTCTCCAGCAACCCCACACATACGAGCTTGAAATTGAATTTCTAAAAAGAGATACACAAGTTGATGCAAAACTTGTTGCTCAGGAGTTGCTTCGTATCGCAGATGTTCTGTCACAAGCTTTCTTCCAAACTGAATTTCTATTAAAAACGTCAGACACTCAAAAATACCTACAAGAGTTCAAGATGGCTAATAACATCTTCTATAATCCCGTCACAATGTTACGCAGACATTTAGTTGTAAAGAATCCTCACAATATTTCGAAGGGCTATACAGTAACAAATAAAGCAGACGGCGAACGTTCGGGTCTATATGTCTCCCGCGATCGTCAAGTTTTAAAAATTACACCCAAGCTCCAAATTGTATGGACTGGTATAACCGCTAATACAGACGAACACATCGGAGATTTCGTGGATGGAGAATACATTCCTCACCTAAACATGTTCTGTATATTCGACATTTACCGATTTCGGAATCGTGATGTAAAGTCTCTTCCGCTTATGACTAGCGACGATGATATTGCAAAGAGTCCCGAAAAGTCTCGGCTTGGATGTGCTAAGATGTTCGTAGAAGATATACGCACAAAATTTAGCGTAGCATCATCTTCTAAGCCACTAAGAATTGAGACAAAGTTGTTCTTGTCTGGAGACGGGACCGTAATGGAAGAATGTATTCGCACACTCCTTTCTACTGAATTTGAATACGAAACTGACGGTCTTATCTTTACTCCAAAGAGCAGTTCAGTCGCCCCGTCTGAAGGAAGAAAGGGAGCTACTTGGACTCGAGTATACAAGTGGAAGCCTTCGGATCAGAACAGTATTGACTTTCTAATAAAGTTCACCCAAGAAGATACGTTTGACCCAGTTCTAAAAACCAAGGCAAAGAAGGGAGAGTTGTATGTTTCACGCACTCCTGGAGACGATATCGTATATCCTCGAGAGACTATGAATGGCGAGTATAAGCCAAGAGAGTTGCCCGAATCATTGCAGAAAGTCGCAAATATGAATATTCGTATACCATCTATCTTCCAACCTTCGGTTCCGCGAGACCCTGATGCTTACCAAATCATTGTGCCTACAAACGAAAAAGGCATGACAGTCGACAGAGATGGCAATCGTGTGGAAGATAATACGATTGTAGAGTGTGCTTTTGATACAGAAACGCGCAGATGGTCGATTATGCGAACACGATATGACAAAACCTACGAGTATCGTGTAAAGAGAGATCCTCAGTATGGCAATGATATTGCCACTGCCAATAACATTTGGACATCAATTCACGTTCCTGTCACGGAAGAGATGGTGAAGAATTTCATGACAACTCCTCCGGATGATACCTATGAAGATGACATGTATTACCGGGACGACTTAAAGCGAACAACGCGAATCTTCAACGATGTTTATGACTTCCACAATCGTGTCAAAGATGAGATGTATCGCGAGAATATCCGAAAGGGTGACACTCTGCTTGAATTAGCAGTCGGACGAGCTGGTGACTTGCATAAGTGGAAACGTGTTCAGCCTTCAAAGGTCGTTGGCGTTGACATTTCGCTTTCAAATATTATTTCGCCAGCCCAAGGTGCTGCGATGCGATATTTGAGCGACAAGAAGAAGAATCCTCAGGATATATTGCCTCCGATTCTATTTCTGCAGGGAGACATGTCGGTATATCCTCTGTTCGACCAAGAAGATAAGTATATGCCTATTCTGAAAGGGACCGAGAAAGCACCTACTGAATATCTTGCTAAGTTCGAGGATTTAAATACATTTGATGCGATTTCATGTCAGTTCGCAATGCATTATGCTTGTGAAACCGAAGAGACATTTCGTGCGTTCGCAAAAAACTTAGAAAAATACGGAAAGGGAGTGTTCTTTGGAACGTGTCTAGATGGGCAAGCAGTATACTCACTTCTGCTTGGGAAGAAGACACACTTGTTTGGGACAGACAAGCAGATAGCAGGCGAGATGACAAAGGAGTATATGGACAAAGATACCTGGACAGAAGAGTTTGGAATGCCGATTAAGGTATTCCTAGAAAGCTTTGATAAGCCAGAAATTGAGTATCTTGTTCCATTCGCAAAAGTTACTGAAATACTTGCAGAACATGGGTATGAGCTTGTGGACTCGAAGATGTTCAATGAAATTTATGGACAGCAGACAAATCTAGTTCTTACACCCGAGCAGCAAACGTTCTCATTTCTCAATCGCACATTCTCATTCAAGAAAGTGAAGAAAGCAAAGACGGAAGAAAAGACACAGGAAGTGGATGTTCCAGTAGTCCCTGAAGAAGAAAAGCCAAAGAAGCGCAAGTTGCGTAAAATTGTAGGCGGAGAAGAACCTGCGCCAATTCTATTCTTCGGAGGAGACCCGTCACATGGCCCGCATTATAACCTGAGCAACATGTCATGGCACCCCGTAGATATTGATGGCGAGAAGTTTGCTACAGCAGAGCATTATGTTCAGGCTGCAAAGGCACGAGAGTTCAAAGATGACGAAGTATACAACAAAATATTGAAATCGAAGACACCTAAAGCCGCAAAGGCTGCTGGTAACAACATCAAGGGAGTTGTCACCGAAGTTTGGGACGAGAAGAAAGATGGAATTATGGAAAAGGTGCTTAGAGCCAAGTTCACACAGCATCCCGAGATACGAAAACAGCTACAGGAAACAGGAGACAATAAACTTGGATACGCAGATCCACGAGACACGTATTATGGAATCGGAACATCCATGGATTTAGACAAGTCAAAAATTCCTTCAAAGTGGAGAGGCAGAAATAAGATGGGTGAGATGCTAATGCAGTTGCGGTCTGAGTTCAATAGTTCCCAAGATTCACAAAATAGCTAGAAACTTCGTTAATATATGATCTCTGCGTAATAGTTTTCAAGGTAAAGAAATTACTTAGTATAATATGGCAAAGGTAGCCTTGTGCTTTTTGGTCTATGATAAGTTTGAATGCGAAAATATTTGGAAAAAATGGTTAGAAAATAATAATTCTCGTTTTTCGATATATATTCACTCTAAAAACAAGTTTAAAACAACATTAACTGAAGCCGTAAATATGGTCCCAACTGTCCCAACACAATGGGGTGGATTTTCACTGGTAAAAGCCACATGCAAGCTATATGAAGAAGCACTTAAGGATCCTGCAAATAAGAAATTTGTATTGTTATCGCAAGCCTGTATTCCTCTTAAGAGTCCAGATTATATTTACAATTTTTTGATGAAAGACAATATGAGTTATTATTATAATTACGACACAAGCAAGCAAGTATCAATTAAATATCAAACTCTTCAAAAACGTCTTCCTCTCATTCAGATTGAAAAACATTCACAGTGGATTATTGTCAACCGTGAACATTCACAGTATTTAATTGAGTTTCTTCCTATGTTGGAAACTACATTTACGAACGCAGGAGATGCTATAGCGGACGAGTCTTGGTTTTTAATCGTGATGAATATGCTAAATAAGAAACACGAAACGGTATTCAAGCAAACTACATTTGTGTCTTGGCATAATATTGAAAAAGATTGGTCTCCTTTTCGTATCACAAACGTTTCAGAAGAAACTCTTGCAGGATTCGTGAATAACCCTGATTATTTATTTGGACGTCGATTCGAAAATGATGTTCCGATTTGGGGAAGACCAGAACTGTCAACAGTAAATATTATAGATGCATTATGGTCTAAGCAGTATCAAACTGTTTGTAATACTGTTCATAACTGATTGGCTTATCGGGAGCAGGTAGGTTGTTAACAACGGGAGCAACAAACCTATCAAAAAGCTTCTGTCCAATAAGTTTTGACGCTTCATCATCTGTCATTTCACCCTTCTCGATCTTCTGACGAAGCTTCAACATCTCAAAAAATGTTTCATCAAGTTTCCCCTCAATGTGCATTTCATAAATTGAAGGAAACTGTTCGTATAATACCGGGTTTTCCTGTTCAATCTTCTTGCGAAACTCGATCATATTTGTTCGCTTAAGACCCTTGTGGCGTCGCATACTCATATCCATATCGCGAACGAGTGCCTGAATTTTCATAGATGTAAGTCCAGACATTTGTGTTATTTCTGTTCAATACATTAAGATGGCTACTTTTACGACAGACCCAAGTGGACGCATGGTTGCATCATCTGGACCTGCGTTACATATTCCGCCAACACAGCATTTAACCGGAAGTTTGATTGAAGCTGCGAGCACTAAAACCCTTGCATCGCAAGCTCAAAACGCTGCAGCCTCCCAATCACTAGGTGCCGGAATAAAAGGAGCAGGCAGGCGCAAAAGAGGAGGTGCTCAAAACTTGAATGCTACAATCCCATACATCCCTGAGGCTGGAACTATTAGCGGAGTATCGCATACAGCAAATCACCTAAATGCTGTTAATAACCTAAATCAAATCCGAGCGGACGCAATTTACGATCAACACATAAATGCACAGCCTTACCAGGTGGCAGGGCGGAAGATAAGAAAAACAAAACGTAAAGCAAATGGAAGCCGTCACAACAGGACTCATCGGCGGAAGCGTAGCAAGTCTTCTCGTAATCGTCGGGGGAGCCGTCGCTCTCGGAAGTAATATATGGGAAAAATTTAGCACTCCCTATTTCTTTTTTGCATGGATGACTATATTAAGTGGGCTTACAGTGGGGCAACTTTACTTGACGTATTGCTTAGTAGCAGACTTTTCGGCATCGCCGACTCAAACAGAGAAAGCAACGATTTCATAAAATCTGAAATCTCATCCGCACTTGTGACGCCAGTTAGAATAATTTTACCAGTTCGAAATATCTTAGCAGTCCACTTTTGAGGACCAATGTTAATTTTTACTGCAGGGTATACGTCAGGATCATAATGACTCTTGATGTGTTCTAGAGACATACTACGAATTGTATTGTGAAGTAGCTCTCTTTGCACTGTATTTTTGGACGAAAGCTGTGTAATGTAATTCATCAGGACTACACGCCGCTTCAAAATTTCCCACATTTCAGGTGGATTTTTCAATGATGCCTGACAATCTTTCCAAATAGTTTTGAGAAGACTCTGGATGGTAAAGATGTCGTATTTATCATCTCGAATTCCAGTCATATGAAAGACTCCATTCTGAAAGATTTTAACTGTGATTTCTTTCTTTTCTAGACTTCCATCTCCATCATTCATCATAACTAGTGTGATTGAGTTATGACAAAAGCCAGTATTGTTATTTGCAGACGGCTCCTTTTTAGATCGACGCTTAATTCTATCACGCTTGCTTTCACCGCGCCGCTCAATTCCTCGTTTTTCAATCTTAATAATTTCTTCATTCAATGGAAGCAGTTGAAGAAGCTTTGTAGTATCAAACACCATATTCGTGTTATACAGAACAACCATTGTTGAGAGAACCGGAGAGTCCATTCTTATTTAGAGCCTGGCATGTGTAAAGGATACTGATTTCGTTTTTCCAGGAGAAAGGAATGCTTTCAGTGTAATTGCAAACCATGGCAACTGGGAACTTGCGAATAAGTTTTCTTAATATAGTTTGATGGGTAAGATCTATCATCCAGCCAGGTTCTAAATATCCTAAAAATACAGCTACATTCGTATGGTGTCCTACAATAGATAACGATTCTTCTGCAAGCTTGTCAGATGCAAGCTTTGAAATATCTAAAAAACTTTTATCGTTATGGTTTTCCTTAAAAGCATCACGAAAACGTGAAAAGTGATTTATGTCAGTTGAAACACACAACATTGTTACTTTTACATTCAAGTTACGTAAATCAAATTAAGCAGGGCGAGAACTAACTGCGTCGTTGATCTTCAAGCGAGCAGGCGCATTAGATGGCTTGTATCGTCCATAGACTGGGCGATTTACCACAGCATTGCCATGGTGTGCTTCAACATATCTCAAATTTGGAGTTGCAGCACCAACCTTACGTCCTATATCTGTAGATCGTGTTGGGATAACATGTGTAGGAACAGCTCGATTTTGGGAGGTGGCATAAGGAATATTAACCGGATGCTCATGTTGAACATTTTTACACGATCCAGTTGTGCTTCTCGCAGCAGGAGCAGCTGGCCGCATATTATCTACAAAAATTGGAGGACCAAGTTCATTGGCAATATGGGGCTCAATGCGACCAGCATCCTCACAGTGCTTCGTATTATTCAAGTAACCACTGCCCGCAGACATTGGGACATTCCTCGCACTAAATAGACCCCCCGTAAATGGAGTAGGTCCCGCAATAGATCTACAGGCTGAAATACTTCCTGCGGCACTTGAGTTTGTAACTAAACGAGGTGGCGGTAGACCAGACTTTATTTCATTACCAATTGCCTGTCCTCCAACAAAAGCAGTATACATACTCGCATCTGGAACTCGGCCTCCGCTTATTTTGATATTGCCACTTGGCTTGTTTGGACCATGATGAGTCGTTGATGACGGATCTTGCACATTATTTATCACACCTACGCGAGTAGATGTGTAAAAAACCTGTGAATTTGCCATACGCTTCTGCTGGCTCGTGAAAAAAGAAGCATCTACCTTTTTAGGAGTTGTATCAATAATTACAGGAGCAGCAGACGCTTTTCGTCGTAGATACTCTGCATACGACATTTGTATTCATCAAGTATTTTTCTTACATCAAGTCTACATGTGCTAGAAAATGACGCCGACAACATACTTTGTTTACATTCAAATCATCCAACGCCTTACCCTCAGATGTCTTCACCGTAGATACAGTTAAATACTCCATCTCTGTAGTTTTTGTTTCGCTACGATACTCCTTTACCTTATCTAGATATGCCTTCCACTTGCCAGCGATAACATTGTTGCAAGAAATACAACGAATTGGGAAAATCATTTTACTTGTCCCTTTAATCTTCTTGTTTGTAGATTCGTTTTCTGCGAACAAGATAAGAATGTCTCCCGACTCAAAATATGCCGTGGGGATACTTGCGTTTTTATTGTTAACGATTTCTATGAAGAAGTTCTGCCACATGTTATTAGAAACGCTATTGGCACTAACACGCCCAGGAGCAACAATTCTTCTCCTCGGACTTGTAGCATTCGCATATTCTAAAAAGATGCTCTATACAGCACTTGTTCTCGCGGTTCTATCCGTTTATTTACTAAAGGATGTATGGACTGCGTGGCCTCGATCAGATGCTCGTCGTCTATATTTAGATGTTAGTCGTGACGAGGCGCGATTTGACCCTGCTACAAGCGTAGACATTCAGTTTGCAAATGGAACGGCTACACACGATTCTCCCTCTATGCTAGAATCACACCGGGACCCGAAGCTTCTAGTTTTTCCGCCATCAGCTGACACGCTTAGCAGCATGTGCGGCTAAATAAGTTCTCAGCGCGACGTCCTTAGCGTGTCCTTTCAAGCCCGCAAAGTGTAAAAAATAGAACTGGTTGTATTTTCCAAAGTAACTTTCAAACATACAAATATAATTCCATTCTTTCGGAATACACATGAATATGTTATTCTGAATGAGTTCGTAACCAATAGAAGACTGTTCAAAATGATATGGTATCGTATGTTTTACTGTTTTTTGAATGTGAGTTGAATATACCGATTTCATAAAGTCCCCATGCAGTAAAGGATTACAAATCATAAGACCAGTGTTCAAATATAAATCAGATTGTAGGTCAAATCCGTATTTTTTATAGTAGTCTGATTCAAGCAACCCACGCTCCTGTAAGACAGCTAGTTCTTGGCTAGAAACTTGGGCTCTCTCGTCTACGATTCCAATCTTTCCATATAATTCAATCGTATGAATAGGAGGGGCATCGCTGGCGATATAGATATCAGCATCCAGGACAACTACTAAATCATAGTCCTTCATAGATTCATGCGAAGGTATTAAAGCTTTTTGGTATGATATTGCAGATGGGTGTTTTAACTTAGAGTCTAAAAAATCTGTAAAAACTTTTAATTCGTAGCCCCATCTGTTACAGTATTCTTGAACCGAAGGCTTGAAAAGTCTTTCAAACTCGGATATATACGTTCGTCCGATACATATAATGCCAATGCAAACTTTCATTAATTTAATTACCACATAACGCTTAATTCGGAAGCACTCCAATACTCGGACATTCCATTCGGAATGCGGCGATGAATAATAAACGGAAGTCGTTTATCTGCAATCTCCTTCTCTGCGACTTTCCATACAAATGTTGGCGAAGAGGTCAGCATTCCATCAAGAGGAATCAAAGGACGGGCACCTTCTGCAAGCTGCTGAGCACGAGTTCCTAGCAGAGTTACATACTCGTATTTCGTGTAGTAAGGAAGTGTCGTTTTCGGGTTTGAAAGAGCTTCAGAAATATTGGAGCGAGTGATAGACTGAACTTCAGGGTGCAAAATGCGAGAGTCGTAACGAAGCTGTTCCATTATGTTATTCGCAATACCTTTCTGTATACGCTTTCCATTTTCATCTAAGATGTGTATTCGAAATAATGGCAAACGTAGAACTGCTTCATACGATGGGTGATGACCTAATGGTTGTCAACGCGGCCCGTGTTTCGTTTGCAAAGGAAGCAACTGAATTCAAAGAACAGGATGTAAAGCTTATCAACTATCTCGCAAAGCATAATCATATTTCGCCTTTTTTCCATCCCCAAATTCAGTTCCGAATTAAGATGCCTATTTTTGTAGCAAGAGAGTGGTATCGTCACCAAATTGGGTTGAGTCGTAATGAAGTCAGTCGCCGATATGTCAGTGATACGCCTGAGTGCTGGATTCCGGAGTTAGCTGATTTCCGTGAGAAGGATGAGAAGGTAAAGCAGGGAAGCAAGGATACGCCAATTGAGCTTGCGGATACTGCGAAGGATGTATATAATACGGCGACTCGTATCTCTCTAGAAGCGTATGATGAGCTTCTAAAACTTGGTGTAGCACCCGAAGTTGCTCGCACCGTTCTTCCTCAGTCTATGTATACCGAGTTTATTGAGACAGGTTCTCTTGCGGCATACGCGCGTCTTTGCAAGTTGCGCACCAGTCCTGACGCACAACGTGAAATTCAAAAGTATGCAAGACTAATCAGTGATGCGCTTGAGAAGAAGTTTCCCGTAAGTTGGAAAGCGCTTACCAACTACTAATATCACTTTCTGGGAATGTGTATATGAATATCAAACTATGGGACGTATCAAAGTTAACGCATCAAATGTTGCCTCATTAATTGGAAAGAACCCGTATAAGTCTCGTGAAGAAGCGGTAAATGAAGTATTGCTCGACAATGGGTTTCTAGAGGAAGATCAAGAAGCAATAGAACTTATTGAAGAAATACAGATCGCTTGTAAAAATGAAACGGATACAGTGTGTCACAGCAAAACACCGGCCGAGTTAGAAGCAAGTATTCGATCGTATGAAAATAAGGTAATTGAAATTGTGAGAGCAAAAGGAGAGCCAATAGATTCTCCCGTTGTAACCCATGCATTAAGCATGGCTGTAAAAGAACGGGGAACAAGAGTGGAAGAGCAATCGACAAATAAACTGGAAGCTTCTTCTGGTATTTTAGTTCACAGTCGCAATGCAAAGTGTTACATCTATTCTATTCCCCACAGCAATATTGTCATTGCTGGAAGAACGGATGGACTACAGGGAGATGATACGGTCATTGAAACAAAAACACGACGCAGATTTTGGAAGTCTCCGCCAGAGTATGATATTATACAGCTTCGGTGTTACATGAAACTTGCAAACCGTAAAATTGGATTGCTTAATGAATGTTTCCCGGATGGAACTAGCCGGCTAACAAAAATCGAATGGTCTGATTCAATTTGGTCTGAAATTGAATATAAGCTCACTGAAACGTTTCGCGAGCACGGTGAGTTAGATAGATAATACGTTCGAGAGACATCGCAAGTAATGAAATTCTACGAATGTAGATAATATGAAGCGTGTTGAATTATTTATGCTTCTTGGTATTTTAGCGCTTATCTTTATGGTATGGTCTTCTTCACGTGGTTCTGTGAGTATTGTAAGAAGCCCAGTTCAGTTTGATTCTGTGCGTAAACATCCGTTTGATGTATTTAGTGATCCATACGCTCCACCAGAACGCGAAAATCCATACTTATTTGGACGCGATTACTCCTATCAACAAGTTGGATTATTAGAACGTGCCGGAAGCATGTTACCATTATTCGGTCGTCCATCTCCTAATTCGTCAAGTAATTGGGAGTATTATACGATGAATGGTGGATTGAAACTTCCGATTACACTAGGAGGTAAAAAATGCAATTCTGATACAGGATGCTCTGAAATGTTAAGTGGTAATGGCGATGGTGTCGATGTTTTTGGTATTGGGACTATGAAGTCACACATTTATGATACAAAGCAGCTACGCCGCTAGAATTTGTATGCTTGTTTTACTCGTTTTTTAACTTGCTCTGGGTGGACACTTTCATCATCAGTTCGTGTTTAATCATTTTTAACTGGGCGGTTGCGATTAGTTCGGCTTTAACTTTATTTTGTATTTTAGTGTGCTCTAAGATGTTGGTAATTTCTGATGTTAGTCGTTTCCAAACTGAGCTGTGATCAAAGTATATCTGGAACGAATCCTCGCACAAATCGAAGATATCCGCGGTATACGACGGACGCTGAGCGAGAAGCTTGATCATGTTGGTAGCTTCATAGCGGTAATCCCCTTTGTTTCCAAACGGGTCCACATTCTGCATGACACCTTGAAATTTGAAGCGGAGTGTATTCATTTTTTCATTTAACCCCTAT
>Ga0164293_10003319_pt1 | contig 13704 bp, 9 predicted proteins | sample GEODES118metaG_FD_111487 | JGI IMG/M metagenome (GOLD analysis project Ga0164293, IMG submission 111487) | Eutrophic lake water microbial communities from Lake Mendota, Wisconsin, USA - GEODES118 metaG | ecosystem: Environmental > Aquatic > Freshwater > Lake | place: USA: Lake Mendota, Wisconsin... | reverse complement strand
TCTAAAAGTAATTTCAGGACCATAGACAAATAATTTACCACTACCCACTTTCGCTTCAAAGGCTGCAATACCATCTTGTAAATAAGATTGACCAAAGGCCCATCCACTTCTTAATGTTTTATCTGAAGCGTACCAGGCTAGTGGCACTATTTCTTTTCTTGCAATGGCATCTGGTAATAAATTAAATACGGGGCTTGCGTTAAAATATACATCGGCATTTTTATGCATACCCCAGTTAGCTTTATACTCATTGTCTAAAGTTATTTGCATCACACTTCCTGGTATATAATATTTTTCACCAGGTAATGATTTCTCTTTGCCTGAAACCATCTCCACTAAAGCATTTCTAACAGGCAAATTTAAATGATAGGCCAAGTTAGCACTAGATCCAATGGTAACAATAGTTCCCCCATTTTGTAAAAATGTATTTAAAGCAGGAATTGATTTCGCTGCAGTTATTTTTCCTAAGCTTGCTTGATACATTTCAGGAATATCTTCCGTCTTTGGTTCTCTTTCTTCATAACCATTGCTTGCTTCTGGCTTTAAAGAAGGAATGGCACCTTCTACAAAAACAATAACATCATATTTATCTTTTAAATTACTGGCGTCAATTTCTTTTGCATAAATTAATTGAAAAGGGAAATTATACTTTTCAAAAATCCATCTTACCCATCCTGAAGACATTGATCCTCCATATCTATCCCATAAAGCAATTCTTTGTGGCATTACTTTATCGTTCATGTTAGTAGGTTTTGCAGTCAGGCCATTAAAAATAATACCTTTCTCTGCACTCAATGTTTCAATAGCTGCTTGGATTTTTTTACTAGCAGCATTTGCTGTCACAAAATATTGGTCTTTATTTTTATACACTTCTACGCCCATCGCAAGCAATGTATTAATAGCATAGTAGGCTGCATTTTCTTTGGTAGAAAAACTATAGCCGGCTATTTCTCCACTTGCATTTATTTTACCAATAGGTTTTTGAACAAAGCCATAGGCAATGGTTTCAAAGGGGCCATTAAAATCATCTAAGACACGATCAAACTCAATACCCATGGTAAATGCAGGGGTCCAACCTGCTGCGTCATAAGGTCTTATAGGAGGGCCCCCTGGATATTGAAAATCGTTGGGATGATCCTGTGGTTCAAACATATCTATTACATGTGGTCTGAAGGCTTGGTTGGTTTTTACAATATAAGAGCCTGCTGGATAATTTTTTCCAGCCACTGAAAAATTAGCCGTTGCTTTTTGAACCTTAATACCGCTTTGAATTAAAATATTTATAAAATCAATAGCCGTAGTAGTTTGATTCGCTGTTACTATATAGCCTCTTGCATCTCTATTGGCTGGATTTTTATATACTTTATTATATACAGTAGTTCGAAATGAATCAATATTACCTGTTAGTTTTTCTGTTTTTAATAATTCAGTAAGAGCATCTGCTCTTTTAGGATACAAAGTCCAGCTATCCTTGTTACCTGCTTCAATACTATTACTACCCATTGTATAAATATTCAAAAGCAATTCTTCTTTATATCTACTGGCATAATTTAATACAGCATAATTTAAAGACACTGAATAATCTATAGAATTTCTAAAATACCATTTCTGTGGAGTGATAGGATAAGGGGTGCCACTATTCGGAATTAATCTTTGTGGCATTAATGGAATAGAAGAAGGGGTTGGGTTTCCAATAATTTCTGTAAGCAGTCCTATAATATTATGGTAATAGGCAGTGGTTCTTAAGCCTCCATTCCACCAAGTAGAATACACTGAACCTGATTTCATCGTATAACCTGGTTTAGCTTCTGCATTTAAACGAGAACTCATGGCAGCGCCCAATGCATCAATACCTGTAATTAATAATGGATCATATACATAATTAAATGGATCACGATAGGGAGGGCCGGCTACCACCGTACCTGGAGGGCCTGTTTGGTGGTGATTGTATAATATCTGAGGCATCCATTCTATATATTGTTGACGACTCATGTTTTTAGACTCTTGCATATTGGTCATATAGAAATCACGATTATTATCATGGCCAATATATTTTTGATACAAGCGAGGTAAACTAGAAGTAGATCTTTTTAAAGTATCGCTATTTCGCATATACCAATTAGACACTAATTCTTGTCCATCGGGATTAGCGTGTACAAATAAAATAATGGTAGACTTTAAAATGCGTTTTGTCTCTTCATCTGTTCTTGTAATTAATTGATACATGGACTCTATCCATTGATGTATTCCTACTACTTCCGTGGCGTGTAAGCCGCCATCAATCCACACTACAGACTTTCCTTCATTCGCCATTTGCTTCGCTTCTGCTGGACTTATATCTTCGGCATGCGCTAGTTTTTGAGAAATAGTTTTATACTTTTCCAAATTGGCTAGGTTGCTTGGGTCAGAAACAATCATCATATAATGATTACGTCCTTCTTCTGTTTTTCCAATCACTTGTAATTTTACTTTTTTAGAAACAGTAGCTAATTTTTTTAAATAGGCTTCTGTTTGTGTAAAAGTGGCTAATTGATAGTTGTCGCCAATATTGAATCCAAAATGCGATTTCGGACTAGGCACTTGTTGTGCCATTAGTAAACTCTGTGAGAGTAGTGCAATCCATAAAAAACAAAAGTATTTGCGCATGTTATTATTATTTATTTTTTTCATTTTTAACACTGTATTATTTTAAGAAAATTATTTTATTATTTTTTATAAAGAAGCATTCGCTTGTCTATCCATTATAAATTGAATTAGCATATCTAATTCTATATTAGCTCTTTTACAAGCATCATCAATATCATCTCTAGAAACGTTGGCTGCAAAGGCTTTGTCTTTAATTCTTTTTTTGGCTCCTTTTAATTCCATACCAGTATACCCTTCAGGTCGCATTAAAGAATAAGCATGCATTAAACCAGAGAGTTCATCAAAGGCGTATAACATTTTATCCATTTGCGTAATGGGCTCTACACCAAAATGAATGGGACCATGTGATGCAATGGCTCTGATAATTTCTGGGTCAATTTGTTTTTCTTCTAAGTATTCAATTATTTTTTTACAATGTAATTCAGGCCACTGATCCCAATCGGCATCATGCAAAAGGCCGGCCATTTCCCAGCGCCATTGATCCGCTTCATTTAAATTTTCTTTTTCTTTCGCCCAGCATTTCATTAGATGCGCTACTTGCTTCATGTGTAGCTGTAACTTAGGATTCAGTACCCATTCATTAAATAAATCATGGGCTGCTGATACAGATAACACATTGCCCTTATTGGAAGGATCACCAAATTCAGTTCTACCCAAATTCAAAGACATACTCTTGTTTTGCTAAAGTTAATAATACTAGCGAATTATTTACTTGTTTTTACAATTTGAATTTTCCCGTTCATCAAAACCTTTGCACTGGGCTGCGTGCTTGATTTTATTTTAAGAGTAGTTACTTGGCTATTTGTCCAAGTCATTTCAATTTCATAGTTACCTCTTGCCTTCAATCCCTTAACAGCCCCCGTTGCCCATGCCTTGGGAAGGGCTGGTAAAAGCGTGATGATTTCCTCATTCGATTGTACTAGCATTTCAGCCACAGCTGCAGCTCCCCCAAAATTGCCATCTATTTGAAAAGGAGGATGCGCATCTAATAAATTAGGATAGGTACCCCCTGCATTGGTATAATTTTCTTTAGTTCCATCTGGAGGTACATATTTCAATAATTCACGAACCATTTTATACGCATGTTCTCCGTCTTTTAATCTTGCCCATAAATTTATTCTCCAACCTTTGGACCAACCTGTGGTTTCATCTCCTTTTATTTCTAAAGTTTTTTTAGCTGCTGCTGCAATTTCAGGTGTTTTATCAAGACTAACATGTGTACCTGGATACAATCCATATAAATGAGATTGATGACGATGTTTAGGATCGCTGTCTTCCCAATCATAATACCATTCTTGTAAATTGCCTGCCTTGCCCACTTTATAAGGATGTAAATTATTTAAGGCAGCATTTATTTTACTGGCAAAATCGTTATCGTTTTTTAAAATTTTTTGTGCGGCAAGTACATCTAAAAATAATTCTCTAATCATAGCAAGATCGGCAGTGGCTCCATAAAGAGTGGAACCCACATAGCCATTCGGCATTTTAAAAGTATTTTCTGGCGAAGTAGAAGGAGAGGTAATGAATTGTCCACTGCTATCTTTTACTAACCAGGCTAAACAAAATTCTGCAGCACCGCGCATTAATGGATACGCTTTTTGTGCTAAAAATTGTTGGTCTTGTGTATATAAATAATGTTCCCATAAATGCGTTGATACCCAAGTGCCGCCCATGGCCCAATTCGCCCAAACGGGATCGCCATCTCCAAAATTACCCACCGGATTAGACATAGCCCATATATCTGAATTATGATGTGCTACCCAACCTGGCATATTGTAAAATGTTTTAGCCGTCGTTTTTCCAGTGGTGGCTAGGTTGCCAATAAATTGTAAAAAAGGTAAATGCATTTCAGATAAATTGGTATTTTCTGCTAACCAATAATTTTCTTCTGCATTAATATTGATAGTATAATTACTTGACCATGGTGGTTGTATGTAAGGGTTCCACAAGCCCTGTAAGTTAGCAGGGACAGCTGTTGTACGAGAACTGGATATTAATAAATAACGGCCGTACTGAAAATATAAAGTTTCTAGATAAGGATCGGCTTCTCCTTTGGCGTATCTTTTTAAACGATCATCGGTGGCTAAATTCACAATGTCCTTACCACCTAATTTTAATTCAACACGGTTAAAAAAAGATTGATAATCTTTTAGATGTCGTTTTTTTATTTCTGTCCAACCTATTTGTTTTGCGTTGGTTAATTGAGTAGCAGCGTTTGCTACATTGTTTAGGCCTTTAGTAGCAGGGTCTTTATCAAAACCATTAAAACTAGTAGCCATAGAAACATATACGGTGGCTTCTGTAGCACCTGCTAATGTTATAGTAGAATCTGTTTTAGTAATTTTTCCAGTACTAGATACTATTTCAATGTTGGCAGAAAAACGCGTACCCCTTTTGGCATCATATATAATGGCGTTGCGTGATTTTTGAACATAGTTGGGATCGGCCTTCACAGGTGCCACACCATTTACTTGAATACTATTATTAGCAGTGACTGTTGTATGTTTTAATAAAGATTCAAAACGAATCGTAAAACCAAGTGCCCCTGCTTTTTTACTCGTTAGGTGAATGGTAAAAATTTTATCGGGATTAGACACTAAATACTCTCTTTCAATAGTATTGCTATTAGAAAAGGTTTGCACTTTTGCAATAGCCTTATCAATATCTAGTTCTCTATAATAATCGGTAATATAGGGGTCGTCATTAATATCCATCAGTAATGTACCTAGTGGTGCATAAGATTCAGAAAATTTACCCTGTAATTTTTTAAGAAGCTCTGCTGCTTTTTTATAATTATTTTCTTGCAGGGCTTTTCGTACCGCAGGTAGATTTTTATAGGCTTGCGGATTCATATTTGCATTCACTGGCTCCCCCGACCATAAACTCAAATCATTTAAATAAATTTTATCTGTAGAAATGCCGCCAAAAACCGTAGCCCCTTGAAGCCCATTGCCTAATACCAATGCCTCTTCAAAATATTGAGCCGGATTCGAATACCAAAGCTTAAGGGGCTGTTGTATAGAAGCGATGGCCGCAGGGGCTGTGGCTACAGGGGCAGGCTTCTTTTTTTTAACTGCCTTTTTTTGAGCAAACAATACAAAGGGGCAAAGAATTAAAACTAAGGTTTTCTGATAAACATTCATAAATAGCGCTTAATAAGTTGAAAATAAAGTTACTAAAATCATAGCAGCTTTTTGCAGCTATAAATCAAGAAAATAAGTTAAATTGAAGTACCTAACTTTTTACCAAAACACATTTTATGAAAAATATAAAAACTTTATTGGTATTTTTTGTCCTTTCTATGGTTTTGGTGGTGGATCTTAAAGCGCAAGCCGATGACGTTTCCACTATTTCTGTAAAAAAAACAAATGATTTTTCTGTAAATGGATTGGGAGATGCCGCTTCCTGGAAGACTACCTCTTTTACAAAATTGAATAAGAAATTAACTACCGGGGTAAACTATTCTACTAACTTTAAAATTTTATATTCCGATTCTGGAATTTATTGTTTGTATGTATGTGAGGATACGCTTATTACATCCACCCTAAGAGAAGACTTTGCTGATTTATATAAAGAGGATGTAGTAGAAGCATTTTTTTGGCCTGATGAAAAATCGGTGATGTATTTTGAATATGAGTTATCTCCTTGGAATTATGAATTACCCATAATGGTACCTAATTACAATGGAAAGTTTTTAGGTTGGAGGCCTTGGCATTATGAAAACGAGAGAAGAACAAGACATGCCGCCACCATTAACAAACAGGGAGATAAAGTAATTGGATGGACTGCTGAATTTTTTATACCCTTTGTATTATTAAGCCCACTAGAAAATGTACCACCAAAATCTGGAACAAAGTGGAGAGCTAATTTTTACAGAATTGACTACGATAATGGAGGCAACAAGTGGACCTGGAAGCCTACCAGCCGTAGTTTTCATGAATACAAAAAATTTGGAACTATTATTTTTGAATAGGTTTTAGGGACGTGCTTGAAAGAACTGTGTAATCTCTTCAATCTTGTCTGTATTAATAAAATCTATTTTCATTTCTATAAATTTTTCCCACGCTAAAGGGTAATCGGGCGTGCCCCATAATCTAATGGGCTTATTCAATGCATGTATTTTTTCAATGGCTATTTTAATTTTTTCTTCTTCTGTTGCTTGCATGGGCCATGTTTTCTTCCACATCGTAAATTTTCCATAGTCTTCACTTATTAAAGAAATTTTAGACAACTGCGCTGTAGTATAGTTTTTAAAAATTCTACCATCAAAATGTATATAGTTTGGATATTGAATAAATAATGAATCGGGTGGCGTATTACCTGAAATAGTAATGGTTATATTTTTATTATTAATAAGCTTAGGATATTTTTTTAATACGGCTATTAAACTATCTAAAGTACTAATGGCTTCTGTTTTTACATCAATTAGAAATTGTAATTTTCTATTAGGTGCATTATAAGCAAGCAGGGGGGCTAAATACAAATTTTCAAGGCTTCGGCTAGGCAATAAATCTTTTGTGTCGTGCCCCACTAAAATTTTACCTGCTACTAAATGAATATCGGCCTCAATGGACCCTAGTTGATTGCGGTAGGCTAAATCAAAAGGTATTTTTTGTTCATAGTCATTATGGGAATGCACATTGGCAAGGGTAAATTTTTGTCCTTGAGCTGCAAAACAAAGGCAGCATATACCTATAAAAAAGCTAAGTAATTGTTTCATATTTTTAAATTGTACAACTATTAAATATTTTCAGATGCATATTACAATTATTATTGAAAAAAGGAAGATTTTTACATAAAAAAGAAAGATTTAATGTCTTATCTTTGCAATAAATAAAACAAGTTTCTATGTTAAATAATATTGTCATTTTCGTTTGGATACTTTCATCTATCTACTGCTTGTATAAATTATTTAAAAGATCAAAATTAACCTCATTGGACGGGGTCATAGGGTATTCACCAGGTTTAGAAGTAATCATGGTTTTAGCCCTAGGACCTTTATTAGCGGTGATTGATATCTCTTTAACTTGGATTAGAATTTACAAAGACGCTGAAGAAGCTAGAAGAAGAAATGATAAATAAGAAAACTAAGTAGGAATTATTACAAATTCCTTAGATAATACATTACATAAAAAAGCCCCTCGAATCATCGGGGGGCTTTTTCTATTCTTATATAGAATTAGAATTATTTTTGTCCTTAATTAATCTACAGTATAAAACTTTCTATACATCTGTCCTGCAATAAAAACACCATTATTGTCTTTATTCTTAGCGCCCCATGCTTTAAACTTAGCATGATCGTGAATTGCTTTATAATCTTTTTCTGAAGTCCAATGACCAATGGTACAGCTTCTATACGTTGAAGTAGTATCTGATTGATTTAATTTCATATAAGTATAATAATTATTGGGGAAGCCTATTTCAATCATGATAGCATTAATTTCTTTTAAGCTAGCGATATAGGTTTTTTCCATTGCTGCATTTTTAACATCATAAAAATGTACAGAGTTAATAGCTTTTTGAGCAGAAGCTGTTAGGTTAAATCCAATTACAGCCATCATTAATAAGAAGATGATTTTTTTCATTTGGTTGGTTTTTTTGAATTAATAATTTAGATTAATTAATTTAAGTTTATAATAGACTTAGACTTTTCTTAATAATCGTTTCCCGTTTTGCTTTATTAAAGAAAGTTAAATATAGTCTATTCTTTGGAAAATAGTTCCATCGTTATATTAAAAATTGGCTGAATAATCATCGGGCTGTTCGATGAAATAAATATTTCTAATGCCCATGAGCGGCCTTGCTAGATTAAGCTAAAGCAGAAAGATCAATAAAGAATTAAATAACCAAGTTCCTTTTAAATTTCTTATAGTTAGTAACCAATTCTGAGATATAGCCTTGTCTATCTGTTTTCATAGTCGTTCTGGCTTCCTTGGTATAAGTAGTACCTAAATGATCAAAGAAATGTTTAGTAGAAAAAATGGCCATTTCAACCATGATAGGAAAAGTATCTAAGCCTCTTTTTTCTAATAAATAATAAACGCTTTTTTTATTAAGGTTGCCCTTTGTCTTACTCAGAAATCCAAGTTCTTCCAATTTTTTTAATCTATTGGCTAGCATTTTACTGGGCATGCTTTCTGGTGATTGTTGAAACTCATTGAACAAAGTTTTATGTCCCCATATCATGTCTCTTAAAATTAATAAAGTCCATTTATCTCCAATAATATCTAAGCTGGTAGCCACTGGGCAAATGGAACGGAAGGGAATACTGTTTGGCATAATAAAAATTAATTAGCGAAAGTACAATTAATAATTTAATAATACAAGATGCTAAAAAATTTATACATAATTAAATATCAATAGCTTGGTGGCTATTTTGTTTAACCATTTTTTATAATTTCACCATTTTAAACTGCTGTACAATTTTATTGTCATTAGTGCTTACCTTAATTATATAAGTACCTGCAGATAACTGACCAAGCATAATAGGTATGCCTGCTGTAAGGTTTTGCCTACTAGCTATCCTTGTGCCTGTAGCTATATCATATACTTCTATGTTTAGTCTCTGATAGCCCTTCACCACAAAATCAAAGTTCAGTTGATTAATAAAAGGGTTGGGTGCTAGTTTTATAAATTCATTAGCACTTAAATTAATAACATCGGTTACCAAAAAATAATAAGGGCTGCTTAATGCACTTACACATCCGTTTTGAGTAGTTTTTACCGTATAGGAGCCCACTTTTTTCGGATCTGAGAGTTGTATTTTTTGAGTAGTATCGTTTGTGGCAGCACCCTCTTTAAACCATACATTACCTATGCTTGCGCTAGACACTAGGCTGTTGGTGCTGTCGCGAGAAATTGTGGGAGTGGATGGAGTAGAATAAGATTTAAATAATACAGAATCTGAAAATTTTGCGCAACCAAGGCTATCGGTTATTTTAAGCTTCAAGTATCCTTCTTTTTTTATAAAAATGGAATCAGTTGATTTAGAAATAGAATCATTATTTAAATACCATGTATACTTTGCATAAGAGTCTTTATTGGTAATTTTTACACTTACTGAATCTGTGCCACATATACTCAATTTACTTGGATTGATCGTTGGTTTTGGACAATCATATAATTTAAAAACAATTAAATTAGTGCCAATATATGGATGATGAATAAGTTCTGAAGTGCCGTCTTTATCTATATCTGCAAGCATAAAATCATTTCCAATATTACTTGATGTTTCTCTAGGATTATACCAGTTTTTAAAACCATCTTGAAATACAAAATTACCACCTCGGGTATACTTGAACTTGCCTTCCTTTGATCCTTTAAAATAGGATAAGCCAGAATAGCTTTTTTCCCAAAATCCATAATTAGGCCATGATTTGACAAGTCCAGAATCAACTTCATACTTAACAAACAAGTCTTTTATTTTATCACCATCTATATCCTCAAAATATAAAAAAGACTCTTGAGAATACATCTTACTGCTACTTAAAGTGTCTATAAATTTACTTGTATTATTAACCAACTTTCCATTATCAACAGTAAAAATTAAAATATCATTTAAAAAGTTATCATTTTCAGTTCCACCACCACCAGAACCCATTCCTGTAGATCTATAAATAATTATTTCTTTTTTATTGTCTTTATCAAGGTCTTCAACAAAGGTATATTTTGGTGCAATTTTTTTTGAACCGAAATTTCCAATGTTTACCATTGACTCAACATTAAATTTTCCATTTTTATCATTAAGCACGTAACCTAAGAAACCTTCTCTTTGATTTGAATTTGGTATAGGAATATTCCCCCCAAAAAAATAATCTAGATAGCCATCGTTATTAATATCGACAAGGGTATTTTTACCTTCTGGTCCTGTATCGTAGCCAAGTTGTTCGGTTGCTTGACGATGTATTGAAAAATTACCTTTTCCATCATTTTTTAGAACATCTAAATATAGACCTGCTGATTGAACTGATTGGATGTAGTCGATATCTCCATCATTATCAATATCGCCGAATGCACTACCAAAAATTGACACAAATTTTGAATTAGAAATATAAGGTGCCTGATTTTGATTAAAATTTAAATTACTATAATTATAATTATTTTTATTATCAACTAACCTTCCATTTTCAATAGTGTAATACCTGCTAAGTTTTCCTGCAGTTTGTTGATTATAGTCAACATTTTCTAACATCCCAAGATATTTCACAATTTTTTTACCTAAAATGTTTTTTGCAGCTGTTGGATCTTGATCTCCTAAAAAATAATCTGTGTGATAATGCTCTCCCAAATTTAAAATTTCATTTTTGCCATCATTATTTAAATCAACTTGATCAAAAAAATCTGGTTGATGAAGTAATACTTCTGGATTTCTGAAATTTTCATGATAATATGTAGCATTAAATGAGCTATCAAATTTAATATAAACAGGAATACCTATTCGTTGAATATTAGGCATTTCATTCGTCTTAGAAGTATCACTTATTGGTGGATAATATAATAAAGCACTTTGAGCAATAAGATCATTAAATCCATTATTATCAATATCATCAATTATAAATTTAGCCATGTTGGCAGGTGGGAAAAACTGGTGTGGCCCAAAGACATTATTATCAATACCAGTCCTTCCATTACTTTTACTTTCGTAATAATAAGGAATATAGCCATTTTGTATTTTACCCGTATTTTTTGGCCATTTCAAATACCTAATTAAATAAATAGTTAGGCTGTCTGTAACTGTTACGCCTTCTTTTTTATAAATAAATGGTAGTTTAAAAAACTCAACACTGGAAGGTTTTAAACTTTTTAAAACTTTTATTTTGTCTGCGCTAGGTTCGAAAAATTCTTTATAGCCTCCATCACCCCATGTAATATATGACTTGAGGCTATCTTGAATAAATTTTGACATTAATTCTTCATATCCCACCTTAACATCTTCAAGAAAAGAAATATGTTTTCTTAATAAAATTGGGCTAAACTCACAAGCGTCTCCAATACCACTTTTATCCAAGTCTTCTTGCTTTGGATTATACATGTACTTACAGTTATCGGTAGCATCTAAAATGCCATCCTTATCAATATCACCACTACTCTGGGAAAATGTTGTAAAAGAATAAAACAAAATTCCCAAGACGAAAACGACTTTTTTCATAAAATAAAATTTTATGCTCTTGGGGTGCTTAAATATACAATAAGTTACATATTATCTTATTCAACAAACAACTAAACAAAAAGCCCCGAACAATTGTTCAGGGCTTGTGGCACCACCCGGGCTCGAACCGGGGACACAAGGATTTTCAGTCCTTTGCTCTACCAACTGAGCTACAGCGCCATCCTTTGGTTCATTTTAGTCTTACAACCTTTATGAACCGGGGAGCAAATATAGGCCAGGCGGCCTTAAATAGCAAAAAATATGGATTCTTTATTGAAAATCAGTGATTTACTAAGCCGAAGTAGCCACTATAAAAAAGGAGATAATAATTAAAGCAAGGCCCATCCACTGCTTAGGGCTTAGTCTTTCTTTAAAAAAGAAGTAGCCAATTAATACCGATAAAAGCTGACTGCTAATAATTAAAATATTAATAACCATGATGGGCAAGTACTGATAAGATATATTAATAGCGAGGCCACCTGACACTAGTAATAAACCCAATTTTAAATAAGTGAAAATATGTTTTGCACTTATATAATTAAATAAGTTTTTTATTAGGCCATCGCGAATGACTAATACCAGTCCGAATAACATAGCCGTTGTTTCAATCACTAAACTAAAACCAAGAGGGCCCCAATAACTTATTGGATAAGTATACAAAGCATAGGAGCTACCCCAAAAAAAGCTTGCGAGTACTCCATACAACATTCCATTTTTTTGTTCACTAACACTTGCATTTTCTTTTCCTTGAAAATACAATAGTAGTAAACCTGCTGTTGAAAATATAAAAGCGTATAAATAATTGGCTTTCCAAACTTCACCTACAATAAATACAGCAGTTAAAATAGTAAATAATTTTATTGCAGATACAGGCACCACAATGCTTACAGGTGCTCTTTGTATACCTCTTAAAAAAAATACTAAACCGAAAATATTAAATACACTTAAAGCAATGGTTAATAAAAAAGGATTGCCGAAACTTAAAGTATGTACTGTCCATCCTTTAAAAAAAGCATTCTCTCGAAATCCAAAATATAAAATAGCAAAAATAGTAGAGGCAAATATGCCTCTGTAAAACATGCCAATTTGATAAGGTATCGTCTGCGTTACTTTTTTCCAATATGCATTACTGATGGCAAAACAAAGAGCGCCAATTAAGACAAATAAAATTCCCATTATTAATATTCACAATTTTTCGGCGTACGCGCAAATGGAATCACGTCTCTAATATTGGTCATACCTGTAACAAATTGTATCATTCTTTCAAAACCTAAACCAAAACCTGCATGCGGAACGGTTCCAAATCTTCTGGTATCTAAATACCAGCTCATATCCTCTAAAGGTATATGCATGGCATTCATTCTAGCTTCCAGCTTGTCTAAACGCTCCTCTCTTTGGCTGCCACCCACTATCTCACCAATGCCCGGCGCAAGTATATCCATAGCGGCCACGGTTTCCTTACCTGGCTCACATCCATCGTTCATGCGCATATAAAAGGCTTTAATCGCCGCTGGGTAACCCGTAACAATGACTGGTTTTTTAAAGTGTTGCTCTACTAAATATCTTTCATGCTCACTTTGTAAGTCAATGCCCCACTTTACCTCGTATTGGAATTTCTTTTTCTTATAGTGGTTGCTATTTAATAAAATATCAATGGCTTCTGTATAAGTAATGCGTTCGAAATTATTATTCACCACTAATTCTAATTTCTCTCTTAAACCAAGGCCGCTTCTTTTTTCGGTAGGTAATTGTTTTTCTTCTTCCGCTAAACGCGCATCTAAAAAATCAATATCTTCTGCATTATTTTTTAATGCATAATTGATTAAATATTTAATGAAGGCTTCCGCTAAATTCATATTGTCTTCAATATCATAAAAAGCCATTTCAGGTTCAATCATCCAAAACTCTGC